>ERZ1740065.957-NODE-957-length-16660-cov-4.808732_pt1 | contig 16660 bp, 15 predicted proteins | sample MGYA00581738_ERZ1740065 | MGnify/ENA primary metagenome ERZ1740065 (study PRJEB43018, sample SAMN04849749) | marine metagenome | isolation source: floating plastic debris | place: Pacific Ocean | collected 2008-09-01 | study: EMG produced TPA metagenomics assembly...
ACTGTCTGGAGCGGGTGCGGGTCGACAACGGATTGTGGGACGTGACTGGCAACGCCGCCGACTATGGGAAATTCAAGGTGCCCTCGCTGCGCAACGTGGCCCTCACCAACCCCTATATGCACGACGGGCGTTTTGCCAGCCTGCGCCAGGTGGTCAACTTTTACAACAACGGGGTACAGCCCCATCCCAATTTGGATCCCCGCCTACGGGTGCCGGGTACCAATCAGCCCCGTCGGCTCAACCTAAACCCCGCCGAGGTCAACGCCCTGGTAGCGTTTATGGAAACCCTGACCGACGAGAGCTTTGTGGAAGATGTACGTTTTTCTGATCCATTTAAGTAGTGTCTCCGTCTTTGGTCGACGATTCGAACTTGAGGAGGCTAGGTTTTCAACATCCAGACACCAAATGGAAAGTAGGATTACCCATCGGGTCGCGACCCGATGGGTTTTTTTGTGGCCTTACCTCCAGTGATGAGTTTAGCTGATGGCTTTGATGAGTAGGACCAGTAGGATGCTCACCAGGAGTCCGAAGAAGACCTTGGCCAGGTCGAGCAGGACCATTTTGGTGATGCGGCCTTGGAGTCTGCCGTCCAGTTGCCAGCGGATGGCGATTTCCCGGCCGGCGAGGAGTCCGATAAAGACCCAGGTGGTGCTCATCGGGATGTTGTTGAGTTCTTTGAAGAAAAAGAGGACGACCCCGTAGATGCCGTCGATAATGGTGGCCGAGCGAATGTCGATGGTATTGGTTTTGGCCTTGACGATCTGCTGGATGGCGCCGCCGCGGCGGGAAAAGATGTAGGCCAGCAGGGAGAGGAGGATGACCAACGAAATGACCAGTTCGCTAAGGCCCAGGTTGCGGGGGAGGTAGACGTAGATGTTGGCAAAATCCTGGATGAGCCACTGCGACCAAAGGAAGCCGGTGGATCCCCACTGGAGGACCGACCAGATTTGCCGTTCGCGCTTGGTAGCGGGGTTGTCGATAAAGCGGCGTTCGACCAGTTTGGTGATGGCAAAATAGACGACCAGGGCCGCAAAAAAGGCCACGGCGTAGCCCATCACCGATTTGGTCATCATGCTGTACAGGTTCTTCTCGTTGAAGAAGGTGAGGATCAAAAAGGAGGTACTCACCGGGATACCCGTACGGGTGAGGGAGAGGAGGACCAGGGGGGGCAGTAAAAAGGTCCAGTTGAAATTATCGGGTAGGGGATACTTGGCGAGGCGGTCGTAGGAAACGTCGCCGCCGTAGTGGTACCAGCCGTAGACCAGGGTAGCGGTAAGGATACTGCCGGCGAATAGCCAGAGGATGTACCAGGGCCTTTTCTCATTGGAACTCAGGAAGGTTCCCAGGGTTTGAATGCTGTCGTTTCCAACGACGGAGTAGCCTGCGAGAATAAAGCCAAGCCACATGAAAAGTAAAGCGCTATCCATGATTGTGTCTTCTGCCAATGAGCTCCATCCGGTTAGAGATGGAAAATGGAATTTACTATTTTCGAGACCGCGCTAAAGTAATTAACCTTTGATAGATTTTGCTCAATCTGCTCTTTTATTTTACAAATTCCAGCCAATTATTTCTCCACAGTTTCCTTCACCGTAGGGATCCCTTCTGGGGCAGATTTTGCCCCCCCTGGCGAGGGGCCATTCCCCTTTCCGTCGAAATTCCCGGTTCAACATTCGTCCCTTTGCCCAAAAAGTTGGATTTTTACGATCATTACCACTTACCAACGCAGTCACCACTATGGATTTCCTAAGCATCGACAACCTCTTTACCCTCGGTATGCTCATTCTGCTACAGGCCGTACTAGGCTTTGATAATTTGCTCTACATCTCCCTGGAATCCAAAAACGCGCCACCCGACCGGCGCAGCTACGTTCGCAAGGTGGGGATCGGTCTGGCCATCGCCCTGAGGATCATTTTGCTTTTCGTCCTCGTTCGACTGATTGGCTATTTTCAGGATCCCGTTTTTGGCATTTACCTCACCGGCATCGTAACCGGTAAGTTCAACATCCACAGCCTGATTGTCCTGCTGGGGGGTGTTTTTATTATCTACACCGCTACCAAGGAAATTTGGCACATGATTTCGCTGGAGGAGGCTGCCAAGGCAGAGACCGGCAGCTCCAAGACGACGGGGCAGGTCATCTTTATGATCGTCCTGATGAACCTGGTCTTTTCCTTTGATTCCATCCTGAGCGCCATGGCTTTGACCGATGTCTTTTGGGTCATGGCCTCGGCGATCATCGTCGGAGGGATATTGATGATTTGGCTGGCCGATCGAATTTCGGAATTCCTACAAAAAAATCGGATGTACGAAGTGCTCGGACTGTTTATCCTCTTTCTGGTGGGCATCATGCTGCTCGCCGAAGGTGGGCACCTGGCGCACCTCAAGCTGATGGGCCAGGAAATTACGCCGATGAGCAAGGCCACCTTCTACTTCATCATCATCATTCTCGTACTGACTGATGTGGTCCAGGGGCGTTACCAACGTAAGATTTTGAAGGAAAAAGAGGCCAGCCAACAGCACCGCAGCTAAAGGGCGTTTCGCTGGCGATTCGGACAACGATCACGCAAAAATAAATCACATGTCCCCCGATCACATTATTCGTCAACTGACCAAGCACCGCCACGTTTTTCAGCACTACCTGGAAGGAGCCATCCCCCCGGAGTACACCTGGCGGATGCGCCCCACTGCCTGGTGCCTCCTCGAAATCGTCAGTTACCTGCGCGATAAGGAAATCGAAGATTTTCGCAGTCGGGTGGCCCACTGTCTGGAGCAAACGGGAACGCCTCTCCCCATCGACTCCGACACCTGGGTCCAGGAGCGGCCTTACCTCCAAGGAGATTACGGGACCGTTCTTCAAGATTTCCTCCACGCTCGGGATGCGTCCATCGCCTGGCTGGGCAGCCTTCGGGAGCCCGACTGGACCCTTGCCTACGAAGCGCCTCAGGAGCCGCGCAGTGCCGAGTTTTTTCTGACCAATTGGCTGGCCCACGACTACCTCTACCTGCGAAGCATTACGCACTTGCAATACCATTACCTACGCGTACAACAAGAACCCCTCGGCCTCACTTACGCGGGAAGCTGGGATTGATCGGGGCCATTATTGTCAAAAAAATAGCTGGATGTCTGTACCAAATTATCGGTGGTTGCTGTGGATGGTTTTGCTGGCCTTCCTTCCCCACAACGCGGAGGCGCAGCTGGAGGAAATGCGGCTGGGCCTGCACTGGAACCCACTGGCGCTGGTGGATTTTTACCAGGGAGGGAGTTTGCGGCTGGGGGGGCGGCTGCAAGTGGCCCCGCGCTATTCGCTCCTGGTGGAGGGCGGACCCTATCTGGCGGGACTGTCCTACAATGTGGGAGACCTGACGGGCTACAACTTCCGGGCCGAGCTGGCCTACAATTATTCGAGTTGGTACTACTGGTCCCTCAGCTATTTTTACAAGGATCACGCTTACTCCCTGACGGATGACCTGCTGGAAAATGGCCAGGTCGTGGATCGCACCTACGGCTTACAGAAATACGTACACAGCATTGGCTTTCGCTGGGGGCGTCTGCGGTGGAAGCACGGTGCCTCCTGGTTTTTGGATTTGTATGGGGGAATGGGATTGCGGTGGCGCAACGTCCGGCGGGACGGACTCGCCGCTGCGGAACTGACGAATCTCCAATCCGATTCCATCGTCTACGAATTCCTCCGTCGGTCGGGGCAGCGGTGGAGCCCCGAGTTTTCGATCGGCCTGCGCTTGGGAGGCATCCTGTGGCGAAAAAATCGGCTGAAATAAGGGACTAAGCGCCGTTCGATTCCCAAAAGATGTCTATTTTCGGGGCGTCAAAATACGTCTGCGATATGAAACGTCCTCCCCGTTCTATTTTTCCCTCCAGCTTTCTTCCTTTCCTGCTGTTCGCCCTGCTCCTGTACGTCGCCTGTGGTGGCGATGGGGGCAGCACCGCCGGTACGCCTTCCCCCGCCCCTAGCACGACGGAGCCGCCCGCCAGCGGCGAATTGGTCAAACTGGTCCTCCACACCAGCGACGAGATGAAATACGATCGCAAAGAACTCAAGGTCAGGGCCGGTACGCGGGTCGAGCTCACCCTTCACCACACGGGCAGCATGGCCAAGGCCATCATGGGGCACAACGTCGTGATCCTCAAGCCGGGCACCGACATCAACGCCTTTGGCCAGCGCGCGATGGCGGCGGTGGACACCGAATACATTCCCGCCGGCGATGAGATCATCGCCCACACCAAACTCATCGGCGGGGGCGAATCCACCTCGATCACTTTCAACGCGCCCCCCGTCGGGAGCTACGATTTTATCTGCTCCTTCCCCGGGCACTACGGCCTCATGCGCGGCCAATTTATCGTGGAGTAAGCACGTCACAAATACCCTCCTTTTTCATCCGATTTCATCTGAAAAGTCGGACAACTGGCACTTTATTTGACCCCTATAAATCAAGCCCTTACGTCCTAAAAACGCCACACGAACTGCAAAAAGGATGTTCCATGCATAGTATAACCCTTGAGGAACAATTAGAACAGCTTTTCGCCAGCGCCCAGCGGATGGAAGCCGTTGATCCCCTCCAAGCTCTGGCCGAGGCAGAGCGGGCCTTCCAATTGGCCGTGCGCCTGGACGATTTCAAAGTCCAGATCGACTGCCTGATTTTTATGGGGCGGCTCCATCGGATTCGCGGCAACTTCTACCAAAGCCTCAGTCAACTCAAACGCGCCCATCACCTCACCAACAAGCATTGTACGGGGGATGTACTCAAAAATGCCCTAGTCTACATCGAGCTGGGAAGTACCCATGCCGACGGTCTTGAGGATTTTCACCAGGCGCTCGATTACTTTTTCAAAGCCTTACAATACAACATTCCCCAGCTGAGTTGTCGGTTGTACAACAACATCGGGAGTGTGTATAAGGACATCGGGCAGTACGAAAAGGCCATTCAGTACTTGCTGAAAGGAGAGACGTTTGCCCAGGCGCAGGAAAATTTTTACCACCTCGCTTTTATGATGGAAAACCTGGGGCTGACCTACCACACTCTAGGCCAGTATCCGGAGGCCAAAACGTACTTGCGTCGGGGTTTGGAGATTTGCGAAGCCGGGATTGAGGGGGGAAAGCCCTTTCACTTTATCCTCTGCGTCACCCTGCTGTCCCTGGGTAAGTGCGAAACCAAATTGGGCGCCACGGAAGCCGCCGAGACGCATCTCAACCAGGGCCTCTTGCTCGCCACCGAACGCGGATTCAAGGCCATCGTTGGCGAATTGCTCCAGGCCATTGGGGATTTGTACGCTGAGGACGCCACCGAAAAGCGTTTTCTGGAATACTACCGCCAGGCTTTGGAGTACGCCCGCCAGCACAATCTCTACGCCATCAAACAGGCTTGTCTCAATCGCTTGCGGGAATTTTTTGAAAAGCAGGGAGATTTCCAACTGGCCTACACCATGGCCAAGGAAGTGATTGCCAATTATCACCTGCGGGAAAACATCAATCGCAACCGCAATATTATCGAATACCTCAACGAGCGGGATTCAAAAATTGTCCTGCTGGAGGAAAAAAATCGCCAAATCAGCCAGCAGAAGGCGGAATTGGAACAGTTTGCTCACATCGTGGCCCACGACCTCAAGGAGCCCCTGCGGAACATGGGGAACTACGCGGGTTTGCTCAAAAAACGCTACGCTCGTTTGCTGGACGAACACGGCAGCGATTTTCTCGATTTTATCACCACCAATGCGGAGCACATGTACTCCATGCTGGAGGAACTGCTCACCTTCACCAGCCTGGCCAACGATCACCGGGCCGTCAGCCTGGTCGATGCGCAGCGATTGCTCTACGTTATCCTGGAGCGTATGCGAATCCCCATCAAGGAAGCCAAGGCCATCATCAACTACGAAAACCTGCCCCTGGTCCACATTCGGGGCGCCCACCTGGAAGTCCTCTTCCAACACCTCATCGAAAACGCCCTAAAGTTTAGAAAACCCGACCGCATCTGCGTCGTCAACATCTCCGCCACCGACGAGCGTTCGTCCGTTCTTTTTCAAGTCGCCGACAACGGCATCGGCATCGCCGAACAATACTACCTTCGCATTTTCCAACTTTTCAAACGGCTCCACAAGGCCCAGTACGCGGGTACGGGAATGGGACTCGCCATCTGTAAAAAAATCGTCGACCTTTATTCGGGAGAGATCTGGGTGGAATCCGTAGAAGGGGAGGGGACAACCCTCTTTTTCCGCCTGCCCAAAAAGAGCCGCTAAGGACCCGCGCGGCACCCGCACCAGCAAAGCAAAAAAAAGAACCGACGCCAGCGGGGTCGGTTCACGGGATTAGTGGGTGATGCTAAAAAATCGGTTGGTGCTCGGGGCACCAAGGGTGTCAGTCATAGCGGAAGTAATGGATGGCCGCTCGGACTTGTTTATCGGCCCGACGATTCGGTGCCAATTCAAAAAATAAATAATGTTGGTCAAAATTGAGTTGTAGGCCCTCTCCCAGGGCATCCAGGGCCTCGGTCATTCGGTCGAGGTGAGCGTGGCAAGCCGCCCGGGCGTAGCACATCTCGGCGCCGTAGGCATCGATCTCGGCGTCTTCGAGGCGGGCCAGGGCCTTCTCGGCTTGTCCCATCGACAGGTAAAAACGCGCCAGTCGCATCCACAGGTAGCTCTGCTCGGGCAGTACCTCGGTGGCCGCAATCAGTAAGGGCTCCACTTCTCTGAATCGACCGAGCCGCAGTAGGGCATCGGCCTGCGCGGAGAGGATATCCTCGCGGTGTTGGTCAAAATCGAGGGCCTTTTGGTAATACTCGGCGGCCGTTGCCCAGTTTTCTTCCCGCGCAAAGCATTCACCGATGTGAAAGTACACTTCCTCGTGCTTGGGGTGCCGACGCAGGGCCCGGAAAAACAGGCAGCGGGCTTCCTCCAATTGGCCCAGCGACTCGTGACAGAGGCCGAGCTTAAAGAGCAGTTCGGCATTGGGTTCGCCGAAGGCTAGCAATTCGCGGTAGCAGTGCAAGGCGCCACTAAAATCACAAATCTGGAGGTATACATCGGCACAATCGTAATAGGCCGGGATAAAATTTTCGTTGATCAGGAAGCAAAACTCAAAGGCTTCGATGGCCTTCTCGTAGCGGAATTGGGCGTAGTAGGCGTGGCCCAGGTTGTACCAGGCCAGGTAGGAATACGGGTTTTCGTCGATCAGGTACCCGCACAATTCCACGCTCTCGCTGCCCCATTCCCCCATGTCCAGGCAGTAGTACAAACGCTCCAGCGCATTCTGGTGGTGTGGGTTGAGCAGTAGGGACTGCCGCAGGCTGCTGAACATGCGCTCAAAGTTCTCCTGCTTCTCGTGGATGTGGGCTTCCTGATAGTGAATCTCACTGCGTTCGGTGGGCGTGCCGTGGTTGGAACACTTCAGGCCTTGCAGTAGGCACAGGGCCGTATCGTAGTTGCGCTTCTGGGTAAAGGCCCGGGCCCGGAGCAGCTCCAGCCGCATGCGGGAATAGCCAAAAGCCTCGGCCAGGTCAATCAGTTGGAGGGCCTGGTCGGCCCGGGCAATCCGTAGTAGAAGGTGGGCCTTGTGGGCGTGAAGATTCGCCGAGCAATCGTGCTGTTGGAGCCCGTGCTCTACGGCCTCTAGTGCCTTTTCCACCAGATCAATCCGCTCGTAATAATCGGCAGCCTGGAGAAACTCCGTCTCGCTCAACTCCCAATCGCGACCATTTTTCAATTGCCGTTCGAACTGCTCAATCAGCGGTAGCAAATCCTGCTGTCTTGCGTGGTACGAGTGCTTCATAGGTGATAGTTATGGGTTACATAGTGTTTAAATAGTGCTCTCTGCTGAGTCCACCGTGAATGGATAACACTTCATAGTGGATTTTGTTGATATCCGTAAAGGATTAACAACCAATTATTTAGAGACCAATGATTCTCGAAACCCGGAGGTTTACGTCGTGAAAAGGGATAAGCTTGTTTTCACAATGAGGGGGGAGATTCCCTTTCTAGTATATTTGAAGTAAGCTCGAAAATGGTACGGACCAGTTTTCTTTTCGACCGAGCTTACCCTATTCATTACGTCGTAAAACGGACTGGGTTACGAGAATGGGAAGGCTTTTTGGAACGAATGGAATAAAAAAAATGATAGTGAAAAAATAAACTATGTAAGCCGTTGTGAATCAGTTTTTTGATGAGGTTAAATTTTTCTTTTTCTCAATTGTTAAAATTTACTCCTCCGCGGCGATCTTCAAATCGCGGTTGACGGCGATGCTGGCATTAAGTTCGAAGCCCACCAGGAGAATAAAACAGTTGATTTGGATCCACAGCATCACGACGATGACCGTTCCGATGGAGCCGTAGAGCTTGTTGTAGGTGTCAAAGTACTCCACGTAGTAGGAAAAGCCGATGGAAGAAAGCAGGATGAGGATGGTCGCCAGCGTCGCTCCGGCGGAAAAGATGCGAAAACGGCGGTAGGTGGCCGCGCCGTAGCGGTAAATGAGGGAGATGCCAAAGTAGAAATAGGCGACGACGTCGACCCAGCGGATGATGAATAACAAGGTGGTGGTAATACCATCCGCATTGATGTAGAGCAGCAACTGCCCCACTAGGAGCTTGCCCAAAATGACCAACAATACCGAGGCGATCACCAGAAAACCCACTAAGAAGGTCAGTCCGATGGCGATCAGCCGCTTGACCAGGGCGGAGCGTCGCATAAAGGTGGTTTGGTAGGATTTCTCGAAGCCCTTCATCATGGCGATCATGCCATTGGAGGCAAAAAACAGGGCCAGTACAAAACCGAAGGACAAGAGCCCAAAGCGCGGATTGGTCGCCACGTCCTTGACCGTTTCGAAGACCTCTCCGGGGATGATCTCGTTGAATTGCTGTTCGAGCGAGGTAAAGATGGTCTCAAAGTCCTGTCCCTCCGGCAGGTACTGCAAAAAGTAGCGTTCGAGGTAGGGAAAGAGGGTCAGTAGCGAAATCAGCGAGGGAAACAGGGAGAGGAAGAAGCTAAAGGCCATCGAATTGGCGCGGGTGACGAGGGCGGAGCGGCGGATTTCGTTGAGGATAAAGGCCACCACATCGTAGAGCGGTACCTGGAAGAAGCCGGGTAGGGAATTGGTTTTGGTCCAATTGATGACTTGTTTGACCAGGGGCAATCCAAAAAACCACTGCTGAATTTCCGCGGGGCGGGGTAGCTTCATACGAAGATCGTTAAGGTGAGCGGGGGCGCTTTGGGTTTTGGACTCGGCGGGCGCCCGCGACTTATTTGGCGAAATGGGGGAGCAACAAGCTCCTCAGAAATTCGGGCGCCCGGACCGCCTGCTGACTCCGAGCGTCGACAAAGCACAGCTTTACCGAGCCCCCGTTGACCAAGTCCGACGCCTCGTTGTATAACTCGACGTGGAAGGTAATGGTTCGCTCCGGCAATTGGCGCAGCACCGTCCGCACCTCGATCAAATCATCGTAGCGTGCGGGGCGCACAAAACGCATGTTCAGCGACATCACCGGCATCAGGACCCCCGCCTCCTCCTCCATCCGGCGGTAGGTCCAGCCCAGGCTCCGCAGCAATTCGGCCCGTCCCACTTCGTAGTACTGGGCGTAATGGCCGTAATAAAGATAGCCCATCTGATCGGTTTCTCCGTAGCGAACCCGGATTTTGGTGTGGTGTTGGTACATCTCGGTGGCGTTTGGCTAATCCCGCTCAATGGGGCAGGTCATACAGTGCGAGCCCCCCCGCGCCCGCGACAATTCGGTGGAGGGAATGTTGATGATGGTGTTTTCCACTTCTTGCGGCTGGCGGCGCCCTTCGGCAAAGTCCCGCAGCAAATCCTCCGCCTGGACGATGGCGTAGCCGGCCTCCCGGAAAGCCTCCTCCGTCTTGGGATTGCGGTCGTAGGTGAAGGCCACCCCGGGCTTGATCGTCACCAGGTTGCAGCCGTCCGTCCACTGCTCGCGCTCCTGATAGGGCGACTCGCCCTTACCACTCAGGATAAATTCCATGTTGGGATTGATCTCCTTGCGGAAATACTCTCCGACCGAGCCGTAGGCCGTCGGCGTCGCGTTGCTGCGGTATACGATTACGTTGGAGCTCATCCCGGCCAGGTTGATGGGCGTGATAGCCGTGACGTGGTGGCTGTTGATTTGGGTGAAAATGGTGTCGATGTGCATGTAGGAGCGATCCTGGGGGATGTTGATCTGGACCACGTTGCGGATGACGCCCTTATCGAATAGGGCCTGCTTGAGCGAATGTAAGCCGTGGCTGGTGGTGCGTTCGCTACAGCCGATCAGCAGGTAATCCTGGTTGATGATCATGACGTCTCCTCCCTCTACCGAGACGTTTTCCCCCCGCTTGGAGGGCGGAAATTCCTCGATCATATTGAGGTTGATGATCCGCCCCTCGTCGCGCAATTGGGCGAAGGTGGGGTGGGCCCAAAAGATAAAACGGGTCAGCAAATTCTCGCGGTAGCGGGCTTCCTTAGCGGCCTTGGTAATGATGACGTGGTCGTTGACGGTGACGGCAATATCGCGGGTAAAGATAAAATTGGGGATGGGGTCGAACAGGATGTGATCCTGTGCTTTCCAGTAGCCAGTGATGAGGACTTCGGTCAGGGTCGGGTTGTCCAAATCGTCGAGCATCTGGACGTAGGACTGGGGCAGTTCTTCGTAGTCGATGATGCGTTCGATGACTTCGCGGCGCTTGGCGGCGTCGGCGTTGAGGGCCTCGTGGATCAGCTGGCCGGTTTCGAGGACGTTTTCTTCTCCGATAAAGGCTTTGAGCACCCGCGTAAAAATGTCGTGTTCTTCCTGCATCCGGGGCAGGTGGACGATGTCGTCGAACAATAATTCTTCGGCGCGTTTGGGCGAAATGCGGGCGATGCCTTCGTCGGGGCGGTGAACGATGACCCGTCTGAGCGGACCGATTTCGGAGGAGACGTGGATACTGGATGCAGTAGGTGGCATAGATTTGGTTTTTCCCGTTGGTGCGGGCTTGGTTTAGGTGCAGTTGGGCAGTATTTTTCGCTGCGCTGGCAAAAATAGCAAAACCGAATCAAAAAAAATACCAGCCCTCTCCGTCCCCGCTGGAAAGGGCCTTTCGCCCCTCCCACAGGCCGGGGGCTAAAAGATGGGATTAGTTGTAGAATTGAGTGATTTTTCCTTACTTTGTAGATGCGTTCGGCCCCTTAGGGAAGCATTATTTCCCCCAAAATGAGACCAAAAGCCAAAGATCCCTACAATCTTGTACGATTATGTTTAAAAACCTGAAGTCGCTGTTTATTGTGGAGAACGAAGGGGAGACCCCGTCTTCCCCCAGTCCATCCCCCCGCACGACTGGCCCGACTAGCAAAAATACGCCCCGTTCTACCGGTAGTGCGCCCCCCGCCGCGGGTACTACTACCAATCGCAGCGCGGGTAGCGGTAAGGTGACGGAAAAATTTAGTCAGATCCTGTTCGGAGCGATGGAAAAAAACAACATCGACGGCTTTGACTACCTCGAATACCGCCAATCCCTCCAGTCGCTCAAAAAGATGAACATGGACGAGTCGACCCGCTACAAGTCGGCCTACGCCATGGCACAAACCATGGGCGCGAGCCCCGATTACCTCGTCAAAACCGCCCAGCATTATTTGGACGTACTGAAAAAAGAAGAGGACAAGTTCGAAACGGCGCTCAAAAACCAACGCAGCCGCCAGGTGGGGGAAAAGGAACAACGCCTCAAAGACGTCAACGCCCTGATTCGCCAAAAGGCGGAGCAAATCCAAAAATTAAGCAAGGAAATCGAAGAACACCAAGCCCAAATCGGCAAGCTCGAACAAGATGTCTCTCAGGCATCCCAAAAGGTGGAGTCCACCAAAAATGATTTTATCGCTTCTTATCAAGCCATCGTAGGACAAATCAGTCAGGATGTAGAAAATATGAAGCAATACCTCAAATGATTGGTTATATCTAGTACACAATTTTTACTGCAACGATAATATGGAAGGTCAACAAGTCAAAAGGAAGTCTTTTTGGAAAAAACCGGAGGGCGTAACGGGTGCCATCTTTCTGGCCGGTATTCTCGCTGGCACCGGAGTGTTGTTTGCTACCATCTGGCCCACCCTCCTCGCCGTGATCCAAACCACCATGGGCGCCGTCGTGACCCTACTCATCATCGCCGCCCTGATCTACATGGCCCTCGATCCCAAAATGCGCAACCTCGTGTGGTACATGTACAAAAGCGTGATGCGCTGGATCACCAGCCTCTTCGTCCAAATTGATCCCATCGGCATCCTCAAGTCCTACATCGAGGACCTCAAGGATAACCTGCGGAAGATGAACCGTCAAATCAGCCAGCTGCGGGGGCAGATGCACAAGATGAAGGAGCTGATCATCAACAACAAGCGCCAGATCGAAAATAACCTCAACCTGGCCAGCAAGGCCAAGGCCAAAAATAAGAAGGCGCAGATGATCCTCAAATCCCGCAAGGCGGGTCGGCTCAAGGAGTCCAACATGCGTCTGGAGGACTTGTACAAAAAAATGGAGGTGCTCTACCGCGTGCTGTCCAAGATGTACGAAAACTCCGAGGTGATGCTCGAAGACGTCACCGATCAGGTGAAGATGAAGGAGCAGGAAAGCAAGGCCATCCGCGCCAGCCACTCGGCGATGAAGAGCGCGATGAGCGTCATCTCCGGCGATCCCGACAAACGCGCCATGTTCGAGCAGGCCCTCGAAGCCGTCGCCGACGACGTGGCCAATAAGGTGGGCGAAATGGAACGCTTTATGGAAATGTCGGCCAACTTTATGGATTCGGTCGATCTACAAAACGGCGTCTTTGAGGAAGAAGGCCTGGCCATGCTCGAGAAGTGGGAAAAGGAAGGCATTTCGCTCATCCTCGGATCCGAGAAGGACGAACTCGTGCTCCAAGCCAACGACGACTACGATACGCTCGACCTCGATTCTCCCGTCGCCAAACCCCAACGAGCCGACAACCACCGCAACCAGTACGATTCCTTTTTTGATTAACACATACCGGACTACAACCACTTCTAACGCATCACAAAACACACCATCAACATGGCAGCTCGTCTTACCACTTTATCCAAGTTTTTAATTACCCTGCTGATCGTGGCTGCGGTATTTTTTGCCGGCCGCTACTTCCTCAACGATACGGAGGTCGGTCGCGACCTCGTCGAACAAGCCGAGGAAGCCCAATCCACCGATCCCGGTAGCTCGAGTAGTAGCGCCTCCGCCGCCAGCAATGACCCCAACACCATCAAAATTGGGGTGGTGACCTGGGGCGGTTACGCCGGCGGACAGTACTTCAACGAAGGCTTTAAAGCCAATACCCGCTCGCGCTACTACAAAGACTACGGCTTCAAGGTCGACTTTAAAATCCTTGACGATTTCGAAGCTTCCCGAGCCGCCTTCAAAAACGATGAGGTCAACCTCCTCAGGTGTACCATCGACGCCTTTCCCACCGAGGTAGAAAACTTACTCCCCTTTAACCCCAAAGTCGTTTTCCAGGCCGACTGGTCGCGAGGGGGAGATGCCATCGTCGCGCGTCGGGGAATCAAAAAGGTCTCCGACCTCAAGGGCAAGAAAATCGCGGTCGCCCCCCTGACTCCTTCCCATTCCTTCCTCATCTGGCTTTTGGATGCGGGTGGTTTGACGACGGATGATGTCCAGATCATCGAACAGAATAGTGCCATCGATGCGGCCACGGCTTTTAAGAGCAAGCAGGTCGATGCCGCCGTAGTTTGGAGCCCTGACGACGAGGCTTGTACGAAGGCCATCCCCGGTTCTCGGGTTCTTGAGAGTACGCGCTCCGCTTCGCACATCATCGCCGATGTGTTTATCGCCAAAGAGTCCTACATTCAGGCCAACGAAGAAAAACTCCAGCAGTTGTACGAAGGTTGGATGAAGGGGGCCGCCGAAATCAATGCCAACGACGGCAACAAGCGCAAGGCCGCCAAGATCCTGGCCGATGCCTTTGATGGCTCTAGCGAGGAAGATACCTACAAAGCCATCAACAATGTCCGGCTCTGTACCCACGGGGACAACCTCCAGTTCTTTGGCCTCGATGAGGACTACGAGGGAATCACCGGCGAAGGTTTGTACAGCCGGATGACGACGGTTTACCAGGGCTTGGGCTTTGCCAAAGATAAGGTTCCCAACTGGCGTTTGATCTCTTACAGCCGTTTTGCCAAAAACGCCGCCAGTCTGACCGGATCCGCCCAGGCGGCTGAGGGCCAAAAGGTATTTGCCGCCGTCAAGGAATCGGACAAAACCAAGGACGCGATTTCCACCAAGCAGGTCAGCATCAGCTTCCGGACGGGCGAATACAAGCTCGACGAAAACGCCAAGTACATCATCGACAGCGAGTTCGTCGAGATTGCCCAAGCCTTTAGCAATTCCCGCATCCGGATCGAGGGGAATACCGACAATACGGGCTCCCGGGCTACCAACGTAAAGCTTTCTCAGCAACGGGCCCGCTCGGTAGCGGATTACCTGATCGAAACCTACGATATGCAGCGCAACCGTTTGATCGTGGTGGGCAATGGCCCCGATAAGCCGGTCGCGGACAACGGGAGCGAAAGCGGACGGGCCAAGAACCGTCGGACCGATTTCGAACTGGTACCGGAATAGTCGGACAGGATGGAATCATTGTTCAAACTGCGGGGAGAGCTCAGCTCTTCCCAATCCATTTTGTTGGGCCTAGTGGGCCTGGCTCTACTCATCCTCATCTGGTGGGGCATCGCCGAATCCAAATCGGTTCAGTTTCCCATCGTCGAGGGCGATAAGTTGGAATACCCTTCCGCCATCGGTGCCGACGCGGCTACCCTGGCCGTCATCGACTCGTTGGCTACCGTCGATTCCATTCGCCTGGCCAACGCTACCGAATTCAAGAAGGTGTATCCCATCATTCCCAATCCCTGGCACGTAGTCCAATCCTTCCCGGATTTGATTCAGGAGGATAGGCTACTCGCCAATACCTGGTTGTCGATCTGGCGCAATCTCCAAGGTTACCTCTGGGCCATTTTATTGTCCCTCCCCATCGGCTTCCTCATCGGGCTGCTGCCCCTTTTCAGAGGCATGCTCAGTCGCCCCACCGACGCCCTCCGGTTCCTGCCGCTCACGGCGCTGACCGGAGTATTTATGCTCGCCTTTGGTACCCAAGAAACGATGAAGGTCTCCTTTCTGGCTTTCGGAATCGTAGTGTACCTGCTGCCCATCGTCGTCCAACGGATCAATGAGGTAAAGGACGTCTACCTCAAAACTACCTTCACCCTTGGTGCCACCGACTGGCAAACCATCCGGACGGTCTATTTCCCCTCCGTGATCTCCAAACTGATCGACGACATCCGCGTGCTCACCGCCATTTCCTGGACCTACATCATCATCGCGGAATTGCTCAACAAAGAGGGGGGCATCGGTGCCCTGATGTACACCAGTGGTCGCCAGGGCCAGACCGAAAAGGTCTTCGCCGGGCTGATCGTCATCATTCTGGTGGGCTTCCTACAGGATTGGATTTTTCTCTACCTGGAACGACGGCTTTTTCCCTACAAGCACTATCCCACCGCCATTCCGGGCATCAACGACAGCCAGTACGGCATCTATATCATCCTCGGCACGCTGCTGTTGTTGGTCGTGCTGGCCATGCTGGCTCCCGGTATTTTTGCCAGTGTACTCACCTTTGCTTACATCGTCCTCATTAGTGGTTTGATCCTGATTGGCTTGGGAGAGTACAAAATCTTTAAAACCAATACCTGATGCTGGACTTCAAGGATACCGAGCTCAAGAATATCATCGAATTGCGGGGCATTACGCAGTCCTACGACAATGGCGAAACGGTCATCATCAAGGATTTGAATTTCCTGATCGAGGACAAACCCGCTCAAGGACAGTTCGTGGTCATCCTGGGGATGTCGGGTTGTGGAAAATCGACCATCCTGCGCTACATTGCGGGCCTCCAGGAGCCGACGGCGGGCAGCGTATTGGTCAACGGTCAGCCCGTGGGAGCGGACAATCGCGTCAGTATGGTCTTTCAGCAGTATTCCTCCCTGCCCTGGATGACGGTGCTGGACAATGTGGGCCTGGCGCTGCGCTACAAGGGCGTTCCGAAAAAGGAACGCGACGAAAAGGCCATGGAACTCATCGAATTGGTGGGGCTGGCGGGGCACGAGCACAAATTTGCGCAGTATCCCACCCTCTCCGGTGGGCAATTGCAACGGATTGCCATCGCTCGGAGCCTCATCGCCAACTCGGATATTCTCCTGATGGACGAGCCCTTTGGCGCTCTGGACATCCAAACGCGGATCCAAATGCAGGACCTCCTACTGAGCATCTTGCACCGTTTTCATTCTACCATCATCTTCGTCACCCACGATATTTCGGAGGCGGTGTACTTGGGGGACGACATTTACATTATGAAATCGGCTCCCTCCCACTTTGTCGAACACATCAAAGTAGACCTGCCCCTGGAACGCAGCCGCGATACCAAACGGGAGCAGCGATTTGTCGATCTGGTCCGGGAGGTAGAAGACCGGATGATTAGCGTCGCCCAGTTGGGCTAGCCAGTACGCTCCTTACCCAATACGACTCGGCGGGTGAACGGTCGGGACAGCTAGATTTTCAGCTGCCATCCCTGATCTAGGGTGTGTCTGAAAATTATCCTTCGGCGCATCTTTGGCATCTTTAGAACTTG
>ERZ1740065.958-NODE-958-length-16659-cov-12.317935_pt1 | contig 16659 bp, 12 predicted proteins | sample MGYA00581738_ERZ1740065 | MGnify/ENA primary metagenome ERZ1740065 (study PRJEB43018, sample SAMN04849749) | marine metagenome | isolation source: floating plastic debris | place: Pacific Ocean | collected 2008-09-01 | study: EMG produced TPA metagenomics...
TTGTGGTAGCTAGATAATAAGCGCAAGCAACTGGTCTTAGCTGCAGATTAGCTTGCCCGACGAAGAGTTATAAGCCGAGAGCTCGCCCTAGAAAGCAATGATTAGGATGACGTGAATTTCAACCCGCTATTACATATTCCTGTGATGCGAGCCAACTGAGGAATAAAAATATTAGATTGAATATTTTTTGAGCATGGTCCATACGTCACAAGATTTTGTCGTGAATTTCATATTAAACTATTAGGTTTGCACTATTTTCGAATATTTTATTTGAAAAACCCGACAGGTTGCAAGCTCGCGAACTTGCTTGAGGAGTTGCTCAGCAATGCTATTGAAAAATTTCTTATGATAATTTCCTCATTTGTGTCCCTTATTGTTTCAGCCGGTATCTTTTTCCATTACTCCATCATGATCACACTTCAGGTGACAATAAATGCAACAAGAACAGCAGATTTGTGTCTCAGTGCATCAACGTAAAAAGAAGATATGGGAGATTGGGAGGTAGGGAAGATACAACAAGTAAAAGAGGTAACAGATGCCGGAGACTTAAGATAGATGAGATTTATGAGAGACGACTATTTCACCTTCGCCATCAGGATTTCTCCAGGAGCAGCGTTGAGACAGCCACCAGGATGTCTGTATATCTCCCAATTTTGTCCGAATGCCATAACGATTGAAAGAGTCGTGTGAGGGTAGCAGCAGCCCTCGACTCTTACAGAACCGTGACGCTGCTGACCAGCTGACTGACTGCTCATTGTTGAGTTCGTGCACAACCACTCGCGACTCCACTCCAGCCACTGTGTTGTAATAATACTAGAATTACTTAGAATTGAGGACAAGCCATTTCATAAGACGCAATGTTTTGCTATGTTATGGAAATTGTTCATTGTAAGGGATTTTGAGCACCAGTTGCCACTTGGTCTATTTAGGTACTAAAGGATGCTGGGGATATAACTACAGAGCTAGCATACATCTAGGTGTCAACTGCATAGGAAAATCAGCAAGGTAGCGTTATGTTTGCACTTAGTTCTATCAGTGCTGCCAGCGTACTGTCACTGTTGACAGTGTATTGTTGATGTCATTGGTGCTGCCAGCGCTGCCGGCTGTCAGTGCGTTCAGTGTAGCCAGCGTCTCTGTTGCTATCTGTGTTGTCAGTGCTGCCGGAGCTGTCAGTGCTGCCAGAGCTGTCAGGGCTGTAATTGTAGCGAGTGCGTCCATTGCTATCAGTGTCGTCAGTGCTGTCAGTGTTTGCAGTTTGTGGGCAGTCCTGTCAATGCTGCCTGTGCTTTCAGTGCAGGCAGTATGTCCATCACTGCCAATGCAGTAAGTATTGTCAGTGCTGCCAGTGTGGTCAGTGCTGCCAGTGATGTCAACTCCCAGAGCCCAGCCCAATCACAGTCTACTCTGCTTAGCATTCAGTGATCACATGATGCTAAGAGCGACAGCACTACCGTGGCAGCACTGCTGCCATTGTGAATGGGCATACCAGTAATCTCAATGCACCATCGGTTCTGATATACATGGTAGTTACTGTTAGCTATTTAAAAAAACTGTGGTCGTATAACAAAAACCCTATACAAGGTTGGAACAGTGATGGAGAGCTGTAAGACACGCTCACCTCGAGTGACAACCGTCTGATGTAAGATTACTAGGGTCAATACACCACTCAGCATCGTGACAGTAGCTCTCTACCGCTGCCTGACCCTTACTGACAGGCAGATCTTTCATCCAGTGATTGAGGAAATGGCTGGTCAACCCGCTGATAAGAAGTTAGACGGGTCATGTAACCTGGATATGCTTCCTTATCAACTAATCGACATGATTATATCCTTCAGCCTCAGTCATTCAAAGGCTCAATAGCAGTCATAGTCACAGTCACAGTCACAGTCATAGTCACTGTCACGGTCATGGTCACGGTCACGGTCATGGTCACGGTCACAGCCACAATCACAGTAGTTACCATAGTCACCATCACAGTCACCTTTGCAGCCATTGTCACATTCACAGTCACCATCACAGCCACTGTCACAGCGACTGTTACTGTCACAGCAACTGGTACTGTCACACTCACTGTTGCTGTCACTTTCACTGTCAGAATCAATGCAATACTTACTTGACCTTCAACTCACATCAGCCCTATAATTTTTCAGCTGTCTAACCACTGCAAGGCTACTAACAGCTGGAACCTGTGTGCTCAGTCATTTGAAACCAATAGGAGTGTTTGCAGCGACCTTGAGGTCATCTCAGCTGCTTTATCAATTGTGGCTATCTTCTGGTCCATGGTTTTGTAGGTAAATAAGGGAGGAGCGGGTGTTGTGTGTGCTTATATGCTCCATTCGGAGACAGTGGAGCCAATGGTTTGTTATGAAGACTGAAACTGAAAATGTAGAGAGATCAAACATTGGCTGAACGCTTTCATTCTGATATAGCTCGTGGACTATTGCTCATTAGTGTACCAGTACTTAAATGGGGCTGCATTATAAGCATTGCGTGCGTTTTTTCTCACTCAATTTGGAGCCAGTGTACATACAGCTGAATGATTATTGATGCGGGCCGGAATTGAACACGCAGCAGACAGCAGACAAGGCCTGAACCACTGCTGCAAACACTGTCAGCTAATCAGTGTTCCCTACTTAGCTAAGTATCATCTACATCTGAGAGAATGGGAAATAGTGATCTGGGTGAAAGAAAACAAGGTTCTACATTTCACCTTCTAAATCTATACAGCACAGCTGAAAAGGGTTACTCCAACTTCCAAGAGTTCACATGTTGTTGCGCCGATGGTCGCGTCCTAACATATAGTATCATAGCCTTTCAACTCAGTTGAACTGGAAAGTATTTGCATTATGTAAAACTATTGACTCATTGAACATGTGCTTATTTTCAAGCATGATTAAGCTATGAAATGAAATGTCAGATTGAAGCGTTCGTGCTTACATTGCTCATCTCCATCCACATCTAATATTCAGTCATGACGGCAGTGAATCTGTCGGGATCGATGCACAAGCACCTAGCTTATCAGCGAGCTCAGTGAATGAGCAAAGTGCTCACATGCAGTGTGATGATGGGAATACGAGGAAAGCCTGTTTGTATTCCGCTGAGTTTAGCATCCCTGACCAGTTATGTGTGCTGGGCTGTATCAAATGTTACTTCATTTATGAGATCTCACATTTAGAGATATAAAAATACAAAAAACATGCGCCATGCATGAATGTAATGGACAATATCCAATAATCGCAAGAAATACTTGTTTATGTGTTTTGATACACTGGATCACCTGATCCATGGGCTAGTGGATGATCGGCTTTGGGTGATGTGAACAAAAAGAACAAAGCAGCGTAAAAAGTGTAGAATGATTGACAGAATACTGACTCACAATGTTATTAGTCTCACAGACAGTTTGGTTTGACTGTACATACTCAAGTAGCTGAAATAATTACGTCATTCTTCCAGGAAATATTCCTCGACCCGGTGACAGAAGACCAAAAATATGTTGTGAGACCCACATGACTATGACTATGATTAGCGAGTTGTAAATACAAAACCCATTCAACTTCCTCAAAGACTGTTTTCTATAATTCAATGAATCAATTTGTACTAGCTCTATGTATAATCATGAGCCGGTGTGTCACAGAAAAGGCTACAACAAAAGAAACCAAAGTGAGGCTCCAATCAGCTGGGGTGGAGAGAATAATTGATGCCCAGTTATCTACCCACAGATAATAGAATACTGTCATCATAGTTGCCAACTTCCAATAAATTTGTCTCTACCATCAATGAGGTATTTGGTAGATTGAGCGAATGTTGGACATTGGTATCAGGGGACCCAAACACAGCGAGCTTGTGGTGCTACCGGGGCGATAATAGCTTCAATAAACCCATAGAACAGTGGATAGAATTCGAGCACGAAAGCACTGTATTCTAGAGCTAGCTCCACCTCACGCCATTCAAATTGAATGATGAACTGCATACAATCATACAGTCAAACTCAGTGTGGTGTGTAAAATTAGCAGCACCTGAGATACGTGAAACCTGGTGATTTCACTTGAAAACTGAGCTCTGGTTAACTTTTTGCACCTCCCATCACATCTGTCAGTGATTCATACCTAGTAATGGAGACTGCAAATTCATCCATCGTAAGTTTGTTTCTCACCTTCCGATCTGTTTATTTGAGTCTTTTGTGCTGAAGGTAGGAAACTATCTGCCAAGAATGCTTGCAGAACTGCAGTGGTGAGTTAGCGGAGACGACCAGCTGTTACTTATGCTGCGACACAGCGACTTGTACCTCTCTGGCTACCCGCCGCGCGACTGAGTCGGAGTAGAAGATTGGATGTATATTAGTTCATATCATTATTAGACATTTGCCGTATTCACTGAGTTATTTTCTACATAAAGATTCCACAAGACTGCAAACAATTCGTATTCATGAATCGGCTATGAGTTACCGTAGCCACCTCATTTCCATGATTTAATAGCGTCTTTTTAATTTGGAGTTTATCACCCCTATTGGAAGTAGACAAGAGGATTGAAAGAATTATGGAAAGTTCGGCATTTTTTAATTTTATGATGTTATGCATCATGAATTATGATATCCACATTTTGGCCGCACTTAAGACAGGCGCGCCTGGTTTTATCTGCACTTAGTTTAGGCGCGCCTGTTTTTGTCCGCAGTTCTGCTACTTTCCTTTATATTTTACAGCAGGTACAGAATCATCATGAAAATAGTGAAGTATTGTGCAATGTCAGAGCTATGCTGTAAAATTGAAACTACTAGCTGTCAAATGCTGGAAACATGGAAATTTTAGCGTTGTCAAACTGTAGCGTTTTCCTCACGTTGGCTGTATTTCTAATATTAGCACATAGAACTTTTAGCGTCTTCTCTCGAGCTTATGTATGACATAACAGGCTATCAAAAATATAGCGTTCAACTTTGATAGCGTTTTCTTGAAGTCACTATTATTGCAATAATTGTGTTGTTGCTAAGATTTCCGTGTTTGCAGTGCTTTGCAGAATTGTGAACGGATGAAGTCCATTTCAAAGCCAGAGTAAAACTTTTCGGTTTTTGTCATTCTCCTGTTGATTTTCGAGCTTACTCCCGCGCCTATCCGCGCTTACTCACGCCAACTCCTGCTTACTCCTGCACACTCCCGCTCATGCTGATGCACAAATATTGACGGGATAATGACAAAAGCCAACTTATCTCCTATTAAACAGTCGAGAATCACAAATTGACCACCATAGTAAAGCCATCAGATCATCGGAGCATTTACATGTACATTCATATTCTACGAAATCACATTATCATTGCAACATTTCTATTCATAACGAGAGGACAACTAAAAAAGGCTTTCATGATATGACAACTCTGACCGCGAACTCAACTTTGTTTGTCATTAGCAACTGGCTCTAAGTTGCTGTAATCCAAAATATATTTCTTGCAAAGTATTTGGAATAAATTGAAATGCAAACATGCTATAAAATGTGTTCTAAAATTGCATATTTTACAATAGCTGTTAGGAGTTGGCTGAAGGAATATCTCGAGAGATATGTATGTCTATTGATCAACTCGCTATAACCAGCCAATATGGAACTACAAAATACCGGAGCAAATGCAGTAATCACAACAGTTCCATTTTTTCCTTATGTTTTATTTTATTTCAGCAGATTAATACATTATTAGAGGTTTAGACGTCCAAACAGGACTGGTGGATAAAAAGTAAAAGTAAGCTTGACATTCCTTGTTAAGATGATTATCTCGGCCACAAGCAAAGATACGCTGTTCAGAAACATAAATGGTTGAGTTACATACAACAGGGCAGCTGTTTCACCTCAAATACAAGTTTATGGCGTTACGTAATCACAACGGTGCGCTGTGTAATGTCCCATGACATCAAGAGCTGTATCCCTGCAACTAGAACCTCCTACTGCTGTCAGTGTCTATTACTCGGCAAGGCTCTATCTAACAGCGTATCTGACACAGCTGCATCCTGAAAACAGAGGCAATGCTGCCAACCAAAAAAAAATCGCTTTCATTAATCCATTAAAAGACAAAAGAGATAAGATGGCTATATGTCACATTTGGTTATGGTTTAGTCTCTATTTGTTGTTTAGTAACAATGTTGAGATAGTTGGGAGTCACTACTCAGAGTTCTTGGTGTACAACACGTTTTCGATCATCTGACATTCTTCCGTCTCTGAAATCTTGCCAGCCAGTGCATACTCCATGTCATCACTTGTAGCAGCAGTGTCCTTTCTTACTCCAACTGTTACGTAGCTATAATCGTCGGCAGCGTCTTGGGTGTTTGGAGCAGCGGCCTCCTTCTCATTGAGCATTCCATAAGAATGATTATCACCAATATCGTGATATTCGTTTGATTCCTTGTCGGTGGTTTCGGTCGGCTGATGCAGCGAATGCTGGCCATAACATTCATTCGAGGCAGACTGAGAAGATGAAATGATAGTTCCACCATCTTGGCATCCAGCTTTCCAATGAGTCTCAATTGATCCGTTACCATTGTTCTTTCTTTTCAATCTAAGGAGGAAACTAGTGACATATGCATAAGAATAAGGAGGATTGACATTTGTCATTCTCTCATTGGCATTTGTCATTCTCTCATTGGTATTTGTGCATCAGCACGTGCGGGAGTGTGCACACGTGAGCGGGAGTGTGCACACGTGAGCGGGAGTGTGCGGGAATGAGCGTGCACATATGCAGGAATGTACGCGGACGGGAACGCTCACATAAGAGGGAGTGTGTGCCAAAATCGACAGGAGAATGACAAAAACCGGAAGATTATTTCATATATTTTGACCACAGCTCGGTGGGTGGGTCAGTTTGCAATCCCCTCTCTCAAAAATAGGTAACGTTGCATTCTGAAACCACCAATCAAAAAGCTAATACAAAAGTGCATATAGCAGATTTAAAGGGTATAATGGATTGTGACCGCAGGTGTAAATGCGTTCATCATGCAGTAGAATCCAGTACCAGTGACAGATCTATCGTAGACTTGTGATGGTATTTCATTCTCCTACACAGTTTTTCTCAATTTCTGCATCTATGCTTGAGCTAGAATTCAGGTTGGAGTAAGTAAGTGTAAGTTATACAACGGGAAGATATTGTTAAACCTTCAGTTTCAGGTAAATTAGATAAACTTACATCCTTCGTCTTTGCAGGAACACCAGTACAGTTATGATGATTGCACAGCCAGCCAGAGCTCCCAAAGCCACTCCCACTGCTGTACCCACATTCATTGAAGCTCCTGCTTCTTGCTGCTCAGGCCCTCTCTCATCCGCTGCAAAATGGTAATTATAACACTCTCAGTGATATCTATTTTAAAGGTTAAAAATTGTCTCATATGCTTGCGCACTGACTAATTACAACGCCTTTAGGGCAAGGCTGTTGGAAAAGTGAGCTGCCACTGGGATTTGAATCGCGGATCTCCTGCTTGCAAAACAGACGTACTAACCACTACACCACAGCTGCTTACACATCACCACATCTCCCCTAGTTCTCAGGAACTCAACAAGGCTTCCCTGCCTGCCTTACACTGACTTTCATCATCCATCCGCAGCCCTCCTACCAGTACCACCACTCCCTCACCAATCACACACACAAACAACAGAATCACTATAGCATGTGAAAGTGTGCTGCCAACATGATTAAAATCCCGATCTCCCGCTAGCAAGACGGACATACCAACCGCTACCCCACAGCAGTTTACATATCACCACTGCTGCCATATGCAAGACCAGGTTACTCTCAGTTTCTAGGCAGCTCGGAGCACACCTATGGCACAGGGGAGGGACAGCAGGAGGACTGTAGAGGAATTTGAACTCGCAACCTCTCAACATTTCCGTGTCTCGGGTGCAGGCTTTACCACTGAGCCATCTCCTACACTTTCTATGTCCATCAGAATGCTTATGAATACTTAGATGTGCCTTGGAGCACACATAGAATGGCACAAGGTAGTTCATAACATTTCCTATACTGTCTTGTCCATATTTACATATTCTTGGGCCATATTTTTCAGGCAATTGTATGTACAGATTTTTGTCCAGTTTGTTTACGCGAGAAAACATGTAGTGTGGACACTGCAGGCATGTATGGCAAATTTTCGCCCGTAACTGACGCTTGAAAATACGTCTAGTGTGGACCAGCCATAGGTTATCCAAGCAGCTTTAACCTTACCGCACTGTCACCCACAGTCCCAGAGCTTGATTAGTACAATCTTAGGTTGAAACACTGTGTATTATGGATATTTAAGTGTGGTGTAATATCAAAGCTTTGCCAGTGTGATACTTCTTTGTTTTCCTGCGGTCTGTGCGTTAGCTGTGTTATGAACAAGGCGCCAAGGTGTTCGTGCCAGGAGTTGATGCAGCGAGAACTGAGGGTGTATTAATAGTACCTGGAGGCTCAACAGTAGAATTGGAATCAGCAGCTGCTGTACTCTGGGGAGCTGTACTTCTGGTACCTGTGTCAGTAGTTGACTGGGCCACAGTTGTTGTTGGTGTGGTGTTAGACATGGAACTGGTGGTACTTGTTGAGGCTGTTGCCCTGGAAGTTTGTGTGGTTGTAGTCGGAGTAGATGGTGATAGTGATTCTCCTAGATTACCTGATGGAAAAGTTCAGAGCAGTAAGAGTGAAGTATAGTAGTGGCGTCTTGGATCATGATTCGAGACAGGCAGGAAATACACCAATAGAAAATATCTAATGAAATCCCTACAATTTTCGGATGGTGAATGTCTCTAAAAGTCTTGCATTCAGCATTTTATGTAATCATCAGGAGGAATTTTTTATCAGCGGAACACGTAGGAGGAAAGTCAGATAAATCTCATAGCCCATTTTCCCTATTGATACCATAAAATTCAAGAAAAGATATGCGAAATCATAACTGCTTCCCTCATCGGGCGCACCAGGAGCACTGATTTAGTAGCAAAAACACGTCAATTCCACAAGTGTAAATGAAAATAAATTGTGATCACAAGTGCCATTAAGAAATGCTTATGATGTGAATAGCGTGCTTAGGAAGGTCTGATTATGAAATTGGTGAAAATATTTTGGTTTTATTATAATTTTTGGTTCTTAGGCCGGGAACGCACCTAAGCGATTATGACTCAATTCAACTACGGCATTTTCTATTCTCTTATCGGCTCGCTGATTTCATAGTCTAGTGTTACGATTGGGTTATGCTGGCTTTAGTCTGCGCGTTTTATGCTTTCGTCGCACTTAAGCCTGCTCCATATTGAGCTTAACTCAAGGTTTTATGAAACTGGCGCAATTGCAGGAAGGCGAATAAAAAAATTCTCAATTCCTATTCTACGGGGCTTTTTTCATTTTCCCGTCGATATTTGTGCATCAGCATGAGCAGGAGTAAGCGGGAGTAAGCACAGATAGGCACAGAAAGGCGTGGATAGACATGGGAGTAAGCGTGGATAGGCGCAGGAGTAAGCGCGAAAATCGACCGGAGAATGACAAAAACCCTTTATGGAAGCGAGGGTACCTTTGCACTGTTAGCGTGCGCTTAAGCATGTTTAATATGTTTGCTTGTACTGCCTGGCCCCTTACTGCTGATTGGTCAGTTTTCATCTGACCGGCAAAGTGATTGATTGTTTTAATAACACGGCAAGTAGTAGGACAATCAGGTTTGCTTACATTCAATTGAAACTGAACCTTGGCTACCACTTGCTCATCTCACCACATGCTTAGGTGTGCTCCAAGCTATATCATAATTTTCCCGTACCTAGAGGAGAAGAATGCTCTAAACCTATGGGTATACTACTGGAGAACAAGTGAACTCATTTTAGAATTTTATAGCTCCACGTGAAAAGTAATTTTTTAGACACAACGGTACATTATGTGGAATAATCTGAGTATAATCTAAAACCTTTGGAGGAAAATCAGCAGTAGGAGCCTATTTCCTCACTCCCTGAACTTTTTAAAAACTTATTGAAAGTCTCTTAAGAGTTTGTTAAAAATCTTTAGGAATTCTTAAATAGTTCTTAAAAGTTTCTTAATAATTCTCAAATGCTTCCTCTGAGCTCTTAACACTTCTTTTCTAAGTTCTGTGCTTGATTATGTCTGGAACTGATCAAAACTCTTCAAGATCCCTGAATTTTTTAGGAAATGATTCTGTATGCTATGATAAATTTAAGTTGATCAGGTTTATTTGGAAGTCTCAAAGTTTCTCGCTCAGTTTGGGAACATATTATAATGAACATCAGCCTCTGCTTTCCAACACTGAGAAGCTCTATTTGCAGATGGCTTACAGTCATAAATTAAATAGAGAAAGAGAAAGATTCATGTATCAGCACGTGCGGGAGTGTGCGGGAGTGATCGCGGATAGGCATGGGAGTGTGCGCGAAAATTGACAGGAGAATGACAAAAACCCAGATCCCTTAACTACACTTTGATGGAGACTAGTTATGTTTGTGAACATTTCTCTAACGCTTGCCAAGTGGAAAGTAGTTCGTTTACTTTCGCAGTTATCCCAATCTTCGTCTTTGTCATAGTTATCGGTCGTTGCGCACCAGAATCTGTTGCGGTTATCTACTGTGGTACAAGATGAGTACCAGACACCTTCATAGAGGAACGGAAACACACAACCTCCATCTTCGGCTGATTCATTCTGCTCTGAAACACAATTATTGGACATGGGTTGACAAAGCTTATTTTGTAAATTACAGTTGCATACGTCGTTTGTAAATCCATTGGTCAGGTTCCTACATTTAGAACTTGCTCTCAGCAACGGACGATTACTAAGTGAGCTTAAATTTTCTGATTGCTATATATTGATGAGAAGACGCCCCCATATCAGCCATAAGCTTCCTTCTCATAAACAAGTCAGACGTTGTCAGGCCATTATGGTATCTGAAATCTAACAGTATTACCAGGCTGTCACTCGCATGTTCCCTGAATCAAAACTAACAAACTAAAAATGGAGTTCAGATAATTTTTTGATTATATCAACACCCAAATGGGAACTGTGCTGACAAAATCAACAAAAATGTGGCTTTTGTAGATGTTCGGAAATCCCAATTAAACTTACAAAACACTCCAGGGTGTCCTACATGTTAACCTGTCTACCACCGCCAACAATAAGCCTAAAGCATTGCTCATTCTAAAGAGGAGTAACAAGTGCACCTGGTCCATATATAAATATTAAGGTATACAAGCTGCCTTTTTGTTAATTTTGTCAGCACAGGTCACAGATGTACAGATTTAAACCATTTATCGATTTAATTACTGTTGAAATTACATTGTAAATAGAGCAATAAATAAATGAATAATAATAAGAATGAATAAGTTAACTGCAATTTCAATAGCAAAAATTATAATCCATATATCACAGTGCGGCGACCACACAGAACAAAGTGGAGCATAATGCTAGGCAATGCATGTCACACTGAAACAGTAGAAACGTACTGAATAGCTGATTACTGAGGGTATGAGACTTGGGCAACTGGATAGCAAATAACGTATGGCAGCAGCACATATCTCCTAGACCCTCCTCTAAGACTCCTCATACGAGACCGGTGAGTCTGCCAATAGATGAGTGAAACACTCCGAAGAACATAGCAAACCCAGCGTAAAGTCGCTGTAACCAGCCATGAGAACACAACTCCGTAGTGATATAATCATTGCATTGGGAGATTTGCTGTATCCAACCATATAAACTGTAATGTAGTGTACGCGATGATATCTCAACTCAAAGTATCAAAAAGGATTCTGTGCAGCGTTGCAATCATCATAGTCCGACACTAATATACCACAGTCTGAGACAGCCCAGGTATATACATGGCTGTTTCAACTCAGACAGTTGGCATAAAAATTTAGGAGGTAATTTGAAGTCATAGTCAGAAGATTATGTCATAGCTTCGTATACTATATGACTAAAGCTAGCGACGACATAGACCTTGACAGGCTATTGCACACCGCAATAGATCAGTGATAGAATATCATGACTGCAAGACGGCACAAACATCCTGTTGGTATTTTGAGTTTGGAGATTCCGACGTACACTCTAATAGATTTCATATGTCTGACCACTGTGATCTGTTCCTGGTCTCCTTAATCTCCAACTGCACACATAATTTTTCAGTAACGTAGAACAGGAAATTTTTTGCATTTGACTAATTTCGACATTTTTGAGAAAAAAATTGAGAAAAATTGGACAGGCAAATATTACTTTGTTTGATTGATTGTCTATACAATAGCTAGAAGAAACAAAGAATGAATTTTTGGAAAACTTTATCAGAAGCGAAAACACAAAGATTTGCTTACAAACACTTCCTGTTTGACAGTATCAGTCTTGCTATTCTGTGAGTTAACCTCTGCATACCTGACTCGCAACTTATGAATTTCATTTTGGTTCCCTCCTCACATCTCCTCAACCCGTAACTATCATCAATTCGCTGGAGACAAGTCTCTCCCATGCTATCGCCATCGGAGAGGATCATTGGTGTTTCTTCATCTGTTTCAACGTCTGAAACATCAATGTCTATCGGTGTGACACCCACAGGAAATGTAACTTATCTGACACTGTTAGTTAGTCTAACATACCGTCTCGACACGTGACGACACCCAACCCAATCCAGTAATGATCGTATTCGTATTTGTAACCAGAGGACCAAATGGTGGCGGGTAAATAGACGCCACCACGTAACTTCTCTATGAGTTGACTGCTATTCGTGTAACTCATTGAGTTCCTGTTTGCCTCCAAGCTGTCAGTCCAGTTAAAATGTTCCTTGGAGTAGTAACTGTAGTACCAGGTCCTATCTAGCCAGTGACCATATCTTGAGAACCAAGTTTTGTAATTACTGTGATGATCACGTATCTCCAGGTAGTCGGGTCGAGTGTACTGCAGCTCTGAGTCACAGTCACAGCTACGCAGATAACATTTATTGTCACGGTCTGAATAGCACACTAAACATAGGCATACTTCTCCTTCATCAAATCGACCGTAATAGAGTGACAGCATGGCATCAGTTATGTTGAGACCTGAAATCAGCAGATTACAAATAAATCAACAACCTATGATGCTACTTAGTACCGTACATAGGAAACGTCCATCTTATAGAGGCGACTCTCATTGTATCAACAGCATCGTATTGGCGGATGGAGTCTGTTTAGAAAATGGAATACAACTACCTCCAAACTGAAGAATACAGCATCTATATATTTATAAACATGGGAGGGTTTCTATCAGTAATGAGATGAAAATTCCGAATATTTATCATGATGCGACAACTCCAACAGAACATTTAGCTCAATTTATCGTTTAGCGATTTCCTGCAAGTCGCTATATTCGCTTAATACCATTCCATGCTAGTGTTTACACCATCATGGCATTATGCTATCTGGAGGATGAGGGCTTCAGATCAGATTCAGCTGTCATGATGCAGCTGATTCAGGCCATCAACCTCCAATATCTTATCTCAGTGGATGCTGTGAATCTCAACTTGGAGTCAAACCAACAGCTGCTTACTGTACTGTTTATATTTATAATGAGGTTATATTTCTAACATTATAACATTAATAAGATTAATAAGATTGTTATGGTCATTTTTAGATTCAATTTCTTTCAGTGCTGTCCATCCTAATCCGATGTTATTTCATCTGCTACCTTTTTCCAGTACTCCCTCACGTTAATGTTTATAATTTAGGTCGCTATAAATACCCCGATTTAGTACCCCTGTTGTTCATCAAGCCTCTATACATCAACGTAAGAAGAGATGAGAAGTACGGGAGGTATGAGGGGTATGACAGGTACTGGACGTACGGGAGGTACGGGAGGTATGAGAGCAATAGTTATTTCACCTTCGCCATATGGGTTTCTCCAGGAGCATCGTCGATTCAGCCACCAGGATGTCTGTATCTCTCCCAATTTGGTCCGAACATTGAACTCGTCAAAAGATTCGTGAGAGGGTAGTAGCAGACCTCGACTCTTACAGAACTGTGATGCTGCTGACCAGCTGACTGGTTGCTCATCATTGATTTCGTACACAACCATTCGCGACCCATCTCCACTCACTGCATTAGAATGACATAATCATCCTCAATCAGAGCCTGATCAAGTGCAAGCCATTTCATAGGATTCAATGCCTTACTATGTTATGGTTATCGCTCATTGTAAGGGATTTTGAACACTGGTTCTCGCTTAACCGATTTAGGTATGGCAGAACACTGGGTATATAATTAAAGAACTAGTATACTTCTATACTGCGTAGGAAAATCAGCAAGATGGCGTTACATTTGCACCGCTGCTGTTAGTACTCTTAGTTCTATCAGTACTCCAGGTGAACTGTCACTGTTGACAAGGTATTGTTGGTATCACTGGTGCTGTCAATGCTGCCTGCTTTCAGTGATTTCAGTGTAGTCAGCATCTCTATTGGTATCAGTGTTGTCAGTGCTGCTGGAGCTGTCAGCTCTGTAATTGCAGCGAGTGCGTCCGTTGCTGTGAGTGTGGTTAGTGCTGACAGTGTGGTTAGTGCTGTCAGTGTTGGCAGTTTGTGGGCAGTCCCGTCAATGATGACCGCGCTTTCAGTGCAGGCGGTATGTCCATAGCTGCCAGTGTGGTAAGTATTGTCAGCACTGCCAGTGTGTTCAGTGCTGCCAGTGATGTCAGCTCTCAGAGCCCTGCCCAATGACAGTCTACTCAGCTTAGCATTCAGCGATCACATGATGCTAACAGCGACAGCACTACTGTGGCAGCACTGATGCCATTGTGAATGGCCATACCAGTAATCTCAATGCACCAAAGATTCTGAGATACATGGTAGTTACTGTTAGCTATTTCAAAAAACTGTGGTCATACAAAAAAAACCATATACAAGGTTGGGACAGTGATGGAGAGCTGTAAGACATGCTCACCCTGAGTGACGACCCTCATATGATGTAAGATTACTAGGATCAATACAGTACCCAGCATCGTGGCAGCAACTCTCTACCGCTGCGTGACCCTTACTGGCAGGCAGGTCTTTTATCCCGTGATTGAGGAAGTGGCTGGTCGGTGATCAGCTTTGATAAGAATTTAGACAGGTCATGTGACCTAGACATACTTCCTTATCTACTAATCCACATGCTTAGATCATTCAGCCTCAGTCATTCAAAGGCTCAATAGCAGTCACAGTTGCAGTCGCGGTCGCGGTCGCGGTCGCGGTCGCGGTCGCGGTCGCAGTCACGGTCACCGCCACTCTCAGAGTCAACACAATACTTACGTGACTTCCAGCTCACATCAGCCTGTCTAAAACCACTGCAAGGCTACTGACAGTTGGCACACATGTGCTCAGTCATTAGAGACCAGTAGGGGTGTTTGTAGCAACCTTTAGGTCATGTCAGCTGCTTTATCAATCGTGGCTATCTTCTGGTCCATGGTTTTGTAGGTAAATAAGGGAGGAGCGGGTGTTGTGTGTGCCTCTTCGCTCCATTAGGAGACAGTGGAGCCAATGGTTTGTTATGAAGACTGAAACTGAAAATGCAGAGAGATCATACATTGGCTGAACGCTTTCATTCTGATGTAGAGCGTGGACTATTGCTCATTAGTGTGGTGGTGGGTAAGCGGGGCTGCGTTGTATGTGTTTTTCTCACTCAATTTGGAGCCCGTGTACATACAGCTGAATGATTATTGATGTAGACTGGAATTGAACACGCAGAGACAGCAGAGACAGTCTGGACCACAGCTGCAAACACTGCCAGCTAATCAGTGTTCCCCACTTAGCTAGGTATAATCTACGCCAGAGGGAATGGGGAAATAGTGATTTTTGTAAAAGAAAAGAAAGTTATACATTTCACCTTCAAAATCTATACAGCTCAGCTGATAAGTGTTATTCTAAACTCATAAGGGCTCGCATGTTGTTGCACCGATGGTCGCGTTCTAACATATACAACTACAGCCTTTTCAAGTCTGCTGGACTGGAAATTATTTGCATTATGTAAACCTATTGACTCGTTGAAATTGTGTTAATTTGCCAGCCAAGACTGAGGCACTAAATGAGAGGCCAGATTAAAGCGCTCATGCTTACATTGCTCGTCTTCATCCGCATCTAATATTCAGTCTTGACACCAGTGCATTGTGAATCTTTCTAGAGCAATGCACAAGTACCTCCTAGCTTATCAGCAAGCTCAGTGAATGAAAAAGCTGTTCATGTTCACAGGCAGTTTGATGACAGGAAACAGAAGAGATTATGCTTGTGTATTGCTGGATTTATCATCAATGACAACTTAGAATTGTACTAAAATTTAATTTATTTCTTAAATTTCTTATCGAGAGACATAAAATGTCAAATAACGTGCCCCATTCATGAATATAATAGACAAAATCCAATAATCGCAAGAAATACTTGTTTATATTTTTTGATACACTGGATCATCTGATCCATGGGCTAGTGGGTGATCAGCTTTGGGTGATGTAAACAAAAAGAACAAACCAGCATAAAAAAGTGTAGAATGATTGACAGAATACTGACTCACAATGTTATTAGTCTCACAGACAGTTTGGTTTGACTGTACATACTTAAGTAGCTGAACTAATTTTTTTGTTCGTAGAGGATATTATTATGCAATTTGGAGCTTCTTCATTCTCCCGAAGATATTCGTGTGTCAGCAAATGTGGGAGTGAGCGGGAGTGAGCGGGAGTGAGCGGGAGTGAGCGGGAGTGAGCG
>ERZ1740065.959-NODE-959-length-16653-cov-4.957766_pt1 | contig 16653 bp, 15 predicted proteins | sample MGYA00581738_ERZ1740065 | MGnify/ENA primary metagenome ERZ1740065 (study PRJEB43018, sample SAMN04849749) | marine metagenome | isolation source: floating plastic debris | place: Pacific Ocean | collected 2008-09-01 | study: EMG produced TPA metagenomics assembly...
ACAATAGGGGCGATCGCGGCAAAACTAGGGGTCAACATGACAACTTACGGTTGGAACTTTGGGATGGATAGTCGCTGAAAATACTCAGAATCTAGGGCATTAGCTTTGGTGGCTATCGTTAATTAAATTTCAAAGCCTTAACTTATAAAGAGTTCAGCTCCTAGGTTGTTTTTCAAGCTGGGGGCAGGATCCTCTAAAACTTAAGGCTGCTGAGGTTAGTCGATAACGCGCCCTAGAAAGTTAAGCACAGGGTCGAAGGTGACGATATGGACAAAAACACTGGAGACCGCTCCTGGGAGCATGATTGAAAGACCGCAGTTTTGATGGGTTTTCCTAGATGTCAATCAATGACTCTAAATAAACGACTCTTGGCATAAGCCTGTTGGCAGAGCTTTTAAGGGCAGAGCTTTTAGACACCGTTCTATGGAGCAAGATCTTTTAGAGTTCAACGCTACTAAGTAATTTTATTGAATTTAAGTAATTTTGTTGAATTATTAAATCTCTGCTGCCTGTAACCTTACCAATTTAGCTTTCCAGTCTTGTGGAACAACACCAGCGATCGCCAGACCCCTCTAACCCTACACCCCCAATTTACCAGGGGCGATCGCCTTTGGTCTCGGTCATTATTCCGGTGCACAATGGAGCCGCAACCATCGGCGAAACTCTGCGATCGCTGCTGTCCCAAACTTTTGAAAATTTTGAAGTGTTGGTGATGGACGATGGATCCACCGATGAAACAAGCCGCGTTGTCGCTCACCTGGCGACGGAAGATTCCTTAGGGCGCATACGGTGGCAGGGATCGTCGGCACAGCCCGAGATTCAATCTAAAATGCAATCGGAAATGCGACCCCGGGGCGTATCGGCAACGCGCAACCGAGGGGTTGAAATTGCCCAAGGTGATTTTATTGGTTTTCTGGACGCTGATGATTTATGGTTGCCGGAAAAATTAGCGGATCAGGTGGCGGTCCTACAACGCCATCCCAGCGCGGTGATGGTTTATAGCTGGACCGAGCTAATGGACAACTATGGACAACGGTTGGGACAGGTTATTGACGCTCCCTTTGACGGCTGGATTCGGGAACATTTGCTGGTGACGGACTTTATTTCCAGTGGCTCCAATGTGCTGATTCGGCGATCGCCCTTAGTCCAATCCCAAGGATTTGACGCCACCCTGAGCCACTCGGAAGACTGGGATCTGTGGCTCCGTCTTGCCGCCACGGGGCCCGTTGCCCTGGTGCCAAAGGTGCAAATTCTTTACCGTCAGCGCCCCACCTCTGCATCTATTAACGTCCTTGCCCACGAAGCGGCCAGCCATCAAATCGTTGAGCGAGAACTCCAGCGCGATCGCCCCGCCCTGGATAATCACCGTTACATTATTTGGGGAAATCGATACAAATACCTGGCGTTTAAATCCCTAGACCGCCCCTGCCATGCCCAGTGGGGCGTTTCGTCTTTAACCACCCTGCGATTTTTGTTGCAGGTTATTCGATGGGATCGTGGCAGCGCAAAGCAATGGAAACAATGGCTGTTAACCCTAGGTAAACTAATGCTATGTGGGGTCTTGCCCCCCGCTATTGCTGAATCCCTGCTCGGTCGATTTCCCGCGCTCGGGCGATCGCACCAGTTCCTGCTCACCTTAACCCGCGTGCCGCGCTTACCTCACCGTCCCCTCACCGAAGCACCTAGCTCGTCCCTCAGAGAGAATAAGTAGTAGCCGAACGGTCCAATTGTTCTTTAAATTGTGATGGAAGAGGAACTGGCAGTGATTTTGACGGCGTGGTTAGGGGCTGCCATTTAAAGTTCAAAGCCTTAATTCCCAAGGGTTTTAACCCCGGGCACATTTTTTGACAGGGGGCGGCACCTTTCCACAGCGTAAGGCTTCTGGAGTGGAGTGATGGCGCGACCCAAATCATACGCAGTCAAACCCATACGCAGTCAAGTCAAGTTAAATTTTTATCCACTTGTTCGGTTAAAGGACATCAGCAGCAGAAGGGTGATGTAGTAGAACTTCAATCTAAACGGCCGTTGCATTCAACATCTTCGTCGACTTTTCGGAAGCTGTTTTCCATGCAGCGACGCCTTTAAACCTATGACCTGTCATATAACTGTCGCTATTCCTACTTATAACGGTGCCCAGCGTATCCCCCAAGTGCTGGAGTGTCTAGCTGCTCAGCAACAGCTAGAAAATATACAGTGGGAAGTGCTTGTTATTGACAATAACAGCGCCGATCACACCCTGGAAGTAGTCCATGACTTTCAGGAAAGCTGGCAGCTAAAACACGACACGTCTAGGGTGCCTTTGCGGTATTTCAGGGAAATGAAGCAAGGGGCTGCCCATGCTCGCCAAAGGGCTGTGGAAATGGCCCAGGGCAAGTGGATTGCGTTTCTAGATGACGATAATATTCCGTCTCTTAACTGGGTTTATCAAGTTTATCAATTCGCTGAATTGGGAGCCCAAAGCAACAGAAAGCTAGGTGCATTTGGAGGGAAAATTCATGGGGTTTTTCCAGAGAATCACCAGATAGAATTAATTCGGTATATTCGCCCCTTTTTGGCAATTGTAGAGCGAGGCGATCGCCCTTTCCAGTACGAATTAGAGTACAGGGTTTTGCCACCCTCTGCCGGATTAGTAGTGCAACGGGAAGCATGGCTAAAAGCAGTGCCCAAAACCCTGATTCTAGGAGGGCGAACTGCTGACAGCATGCTCACTTCTGAGGATTTAGAAACCCTAGTTCACCTGCAGCGAAAAGGTTGGGAAGTTTGGTATAACCCAGCAATGGAAATCGATCATCTGATTCCCCAATGGCGACTGGAACGGCACTATTTGATCCCCTTTTTGAGAGGCGTTGGTTTAACTCGATACGTCATTCGAATGCTGCGACTGCCCCAATGGAAACGCCCTCTATGGACGGCGCTCTACGCTTTGAACGACGCCCGCAAGCTAATCTCTCATTGCCTTAAGTTTCGTAGTAAATTGGGGTATGACTTAGTCATTGATTGTAAATTCACGTTGCTTTATAGCAATTTAATTAGCCCCGCTTTTATGGGGTATCAACGCCTAAGGAAAATGCAGTTTAACTTGCGTAAAAAAAGTCCAAAGAGTAGTGGCACAATGCCCACTTCGATTATGGAATCTAATCCAAAGTAACTTTTGTTAGGCTTTGGCGGAAAAGCTAAAATATAAGACTAAAACGTAAGACTAAAAAATAAATTTAGCTGAATATTAAATCTGCTATTTTATCGAGACTGTTATTGCCATGCCTAAACTAGGGGCTATCATCATTTAAACTTCAAAGCCTTTCGCTGTAACGGTTTCAGCCCCTAGTCTTTTTTGTTTTGAAAGGGCGTGAACTCCCCACTGCATAAAGCTTCTGGCTCTTAATTGATGACACGCCCTAGGCTCCATTACATTTAAAATCGCCTTTAAAAATCGTTCCTAAAAATCAGCTATAGAAATTACCTTTAAAAATTAATTCCAAAAAGCAACTTCAAGGCTAGATATGGCAGATAAGGTTACTGATAATGACAGCACCTGTGAAATTAGCGTTATTGTTCCAACTTTTAACGGTGAAAGTCGGCTGCCTGATCTATTTAAGTCCTTTCAAAAGTTTAATATCCCGGAAACATTAAGCTGGGAAATTATTGTTGTTGACAATAACAGTGGCGATCGCACCGCTGAAGTTATTCGGTCTTGGCAAGACGGTTGGATGATATGTCCTCTTCGCTATGGATTCGAACCTCGTCAAGGGGCAGCCTATGCTCGCTGGAAGGGTATTGATTTAGCCCATGGACGCTACGTTATTTTTGTGGACGATGATAATTTTCTTGTTCCCCACTGGATCAGTGCAGCCTGGAAATTTGCCCAAAGTCATCCTAATGCTGGAGCGATCGCCGGTCCCGTTGTGGGAAATTATGAAACGCCGCCGCCGGAAAATTTTGAACAAATTGAGAAATTTCTAGCCGTTCGCGACTATCCCGATTACAACAACCAGCCCTGCCTATTTTCACCACAAAATCTACAGCTTCCCCCCTCCGCCGCCCTCCTTATTGACCGCTTAAAGTGGCTAAAATCGGTGCCGAGACAACAGCTTTTAACGGGAAAACCGCCCCAGTTTCTATTACAAGGTGACGACTATGAGCCTTTGCTATACCTACATAAATATGGCTGGGAAATTTGGTTTAACCCTGATTTAATTAGCCATCATCAAATTCCCCAATGGCGACTCACTCAAAAATATTTAACTCAGTTGGCTCGGGGGTGTGGATTAGCAACTTATGCTTTGAGACTGATTAATTCGCCGCGATCGCAACACCGATATCTAGCCTTTAAGACTAGTTTCGGTAGTCTCAAGCGGTTGCTTATTAAAGGAATTGAGTGGGCGATCGCTAGCAAAACCATGAAAAAAATAATAAGAATTGAAATTGTATTCTTATGGGGATCGCTTGAAAGTCCTATTTTCTACCATAGGAAAATCAGAAAACCATTACCACCTCAACCATTGAGCGTAGCGTCGAGACAGCAATGTAAGACAGGAGATTGATCAGAAACTATCTAAGCCTATGGATATATCGATTATTATTCCTGTGTATAACGGTGAAAATACAATCCTAGAAACGCTGGAATCAATTTGTAAGCAGTCTATTGATTTTTCTGAGACCAGATGTGAGGTCATCGTTATTGATGATGGTTCCACTGACAGCACCGAAGCAACCGTTGAGACGTTTATTAATGACAGACTTTCCTCTTTGAAAAAGAACCTTTCCATTCAACTGGTAAGGACTCAGAATCAAGGTGTTTCAAAGGCCAGAAATAAAGGAGCTGACCTAGCCAAAGGAACCTATTTAACCTTTATTGATGCTGATGATTTATGGACCGTTGATAAGTTAGAAGCACAATATCTTGCCCTTGAATGCAATTCTCATGCAGGTTTTGTTTATAGCTGGATTAATAGCATTAACTTAAACGGTGATTTCTTTCGGCGAGGGGGCTATCCCACCATTAGTGGTGAGCCTTGGATTCAGCTATTAATTATTGATGTGGTTGAGAGTGGATCTAATGTCATGATTCGGCGGGACGTGTTTAAATCCGTGAATGGGTTTGACGAAACCCTAACCCATTCTGAAGATTGGGATTTGTGGATTCGGCTAGCAGAAAAATCGAGCGTTGTGTCGGTTCCTGCGCCTCAAGTTTTATATCGTCAGGGAGGAAAAACCGCGTCAACTAATGTGCGAAAAATGGAAGCAGGTAGCTTAGCTATTATTCGCCGAGAGGCTCAAAAATTAAAGCCGAATCGTCATAATATTATTCAACAAAGCCTAGCAAATCGATATAAAATTCTGGCTTTTGAGGCGATGGATGGTGATCCTATGCGAGGGCGTGCTTGCCTTGCTTTTGGGTACGGAATAAAGGCGATTTTCTACGACAGAAATTTATTGACACAAGGAAAAAATATTACTAAGTTCTTTGTAAAGTGTGCGATTATTTGGGCGCTGCCGAGAAAGAATGTTAGGGCTTGGCTAACACGCCGTCGGGATTGGGATGAATTGGAACAGTTTTTTTTGGCTTCAATTCAGGTTAATTTCTAGGGATATTTTTTATTTTCTTTAGGGACGTTGATTCTATGAATAACCCCTTAGTTTCTATTGTTATTCCTTTTTATAACGCTGAAAACACCATTTCTAAAACGCTAGCTTCTGTAGTCAGGCAAAGTTTTGAATGTTTTGAAATTATTGTTGTTGATGACGGATCTGAGCATAAGGCTATTGAATCCGTCGCTAAGTGGGAAAAGGCGAACGGGTCTTATTTATTAAAAAAGAAAATTGAGGTTTTCTGCTATCGATTTAAAAACTCGGGGCCATCCTTGGCTCGCAATCGAGGAATTGAGCGATCGCGAGGGAAATATATTACGTTTTTAGATGCTGATGACCAGTGGAGTGTTGATAAAATCCAGGCGCAATTCCTGTTTTTAGAGCAGAATCCTAACGTTGGTTTAGTCTACAGTTTCACCCATTGTGTTGATGGACAAAACAACTTTTTTCGCCCCGGCAGCTTGCGATCACCAGGTATCAAAGCATCCTTAGAATTGCTTATGCAAAACTACTTGGACAATGGCTCTAGTCCCATGGTGCGTCGATCAGTTCTGGCAGAAGTGGGAAATTTTCCACCCCAGTTACGCTTAGCTGAAGATTGGGATTTATGGTTAAGAATTAGCGAGTGTTACCCTATCGCTGCTATTCCTATGCCCCAGGTTAACTATCAAGTTTCCCGATACTCCTCCTCCGCCAATACCCAACGATTAGAACGTGATTCTCGAAGAACCATTGAGCGAGCTTTGGAGCGTCAAAAACTAAATTCTTCAACGAGTCAACAGAAGGATTTTATCAAAGTTGCTCGGGCTAGAAGTTTAGCTAATCTCTATGAATTTCTCTATTTTCAAACCTTTAGTGGTGCCATTCGACGGCGCAATGTTCCTTGGGCATTTCTATACCTGTGGCAAGCCTTAAAGTACGACAGCACTCTTAGGAAAAACTGGAAAATAGTGGGGCGGGCGATCGCAAAAGTTACCTGCCTATCTTTACTGCCAAACCGTATTGCCCAGAAAGTATTGAATGTTTTAGGCAATGCCAATACAGTTCATAGTGAACTTCTAAGCTATATTGATACGACTTTGGGAGTATAGACTGAAAAGAGTTAGAAAGATGGCTTTAATTATTAAAGCTTGGAAGCACAACTAAACCTTAGCCGTTAGAAGATACACCTCTTCAGCCACTCGCTTTAAACGTCGCAGTTGGGCTTGCATATCCTGTCGTACAAAGTCAGCGGCAAACCAATTAAATCCCTGGCGAATAATAGGGTTGGGTATTTCAAATTCAAAGCGATTGGTAAGCTGAGTTCCTTCACGTTCTGGGCTACATTCCCAGCGATCGCGCCCTTCAAAAAATCCTTTAAACTGCCAAATAATTAACCCCGGCCGTCGCTCTACTACCATGTTATTTAAAGTTGGCTGAAGCAGTGGAATTTTGATGCGAAATCGACTGCGAGACCCTAATTCTGTGGACCAATCTCCAATCGGTTCACAGGATAGTGCTGGATTAAGCCAACGATGCATTAATTCTAAATCGGTTAAGCACTTTTCAACGGCAGTGGCGCTAGATCGAATGTAAATGTTTTGTTCAAGGACGCGCGTCATAGGATAGGAAAAAGCGAAGGCGGCTTATAAATTTGAGAAGAAAGTTGATTCGAAAGTAAAGTATTAGAACAGGTAGTAAGGCGCTGGTTGTTCAAAACTAATGTTTAAAAATCAGGAATTTTAGCTCCATTGGTACACAGTTTTTCTAGGTTCCAGATACCACTTGGGAGCTGTGGCTGCGGGGATCAGTGCTGGATGGGTTGCCCTTGCCGCCCGATAGGGTCGGCTGAAACTCTGACGTTTGCCCGATCGCTTGGGATACGTGGGGGAGCGGCTCTGAGTTTGTCATGGCCTCTAAATTCTCGGACAAAATTAAACGGGGCTGCTCACCGATCGCCTGCCCCAACTCCTGACCATTAGCATCCAAGTAAACAAAATGGGGAATGCCGTCAACGCGATAGCTAAGAATTTCCGGCAACCACTTGGCATTGTCCACGTTCAACATTGTGAAATTAACGCGATCGCCATACACATCGCGCAATTCCGCCATATCTCCCGCCATCGCCCGACAGCTTGTACACCAGTCCGCGTAAAACTCCACCAAAGTTGGCTTGTTGTTGTTCAGTGCCCCATCTAACGGCACCGATTGCTCCGCCAACTGCTCCAAAGAAATATCCCTGGATAGCCCCTGCAACCCCAGCCCCAAAGCGATCGCCAAAACCACTGCCACAACGGCAATCACGACGTTTCGCAGGCGATTGGAATTGGCGGGCATCTGAGAATTAGTCGCGTTGGCAGGATCAGAGGATGGGGACATAGTCAGCGGGAAAGTAACGGTTGCAAGAGGGAAGCCTGGCGCAATAGGGGCGATCGCCTACCCCGTGAAGATTCTTTAAGGTCAACACCTTTAAAGTATAGAAGCATAATTAAAGAGAGAGGGATCGTCATTGATTAAAGCTTCAAAGTCTTAGACCAATCGGTTTCTGGGACCTAGGTTATTTTTCAAGCGGGCGCGGCACTCCCCACTGGGTAAAGCTTTTGGACTTAAAGACCCTTGAATCTAATTGATGACGTGCCCTCGGCAAAGTCAAAGGTGCCGAAGGGCGCCCATCCCTTTCCCTTAGATTGCTACTGAAACCGACTGCCGATGCTTGGTCCTGTGGATGCCTGCCTAATGCCTCGCCCCTTTGGAGCCTGCCGTGCGCAAACGAGTTACCCTGACTTTCCCGCAAACCGTGGTGCAAATGCCCATTACTTACCGGCTGGTTAAGGATTTTAATGTGGCAGCAAATATTATTCGCGCCCAGGTAGCTCCTAATCAAGTGGGCACCTTGGTGGTGGAGCTGTCAGGGGATATTGATCAGCTCGATGCCGCTTTGGAGTGGATGGAATCGCGCAATATCCAAGTGTCCCTCGGCGATCGCGCCCTTGCCATTGATGAAGAAAGCTGTGTCCACTGTGGTTTATGTACCGGTGTGTGCCCCACCGGGGCGTTGCGCCTAACTCCCGAGTCTTTTCAGCTAGAGTTTGTGCGATCGCGCTGCATCATGTGCGAACAATGTATCCCCACCTGTCCCGTCAACGCCATCTCAACGAATCTCTAACCCTTTGTCCTAGTGCCTCACCCCTTGGGAAAAAGACAAAATTCCGGGCGTTAATTCTGCTGTTACCCAGGAAAAATATTTTTCGCCTAATCAGTTGACAAAAGCTGGTCAAGACTTGTTAATATACATGAGCTTCACAGCATTGGGGCGTGGCCAAGCGGTAAGGCAGCGGATTTTGGTTCCGCCATTCGTAGGTTCGATCCCTACCGCCCCAGTTTTTAATCCGTGAATAAAATCATTGGTGATTTACCCTCTTTGCTGCTAGCAGGGGGTTGATTTGCCGTAATTGTTGTTTGTTTTTTCCGTTAGGTTATTTCAGACGTGAATCTGATGGAGAAAAAAAGGCTAGGTCAGCCTAGGGCGTGTCATCAATTAATCTCCAGAAGCCTTATGCAGTGGGGAGTACGCGCCTTTTAAAAACAAACAGGGCTAGGGGCTGAAACCCTTACAGCTCTTGACTGAGGGATTCAATTGATGACAGCCTCTAGTCTCCTTCAATAAGGGGGGAGAGAATCTCTAGCGTCTATTCCAAGCTCAAAGTCTTCGACCACAAGCTTGAGTCAGAAGAGCTTCCCCACCTACTGTCAAGGGAAGCTTTATAAGGAGCTAATGTGCTCAGGAAAAGCGAGGCAAGATGCCGCTGAGAAATTGAGCTTTACACACTAGTAAAAATTACAAATCCTTGTGCAATGTAAATTGCGGTTAACATACACTCATATATAGAATTTTAAAATTCGCTTTAGCACCGTTGCACGCAGCTTTGTGGCCGCAAAGCCTGCAAAGCTTTTCCTGTTCTAAGGCGTGGTTGACATTCATCTCAGCGTTGCGATCGCATGTCTACGTCTTCAGCAGTGCCACATCCGAAACTTATCCTTGCCGCATTTGTCGACTCCAAAGAAGATGAAGCGCTAATTCAACAGGGATTAAATGAAGAGCAGGCAACCCTATTTACTTTTCGAGATGTTGAAGGCTTTATCGACTGTTTAGACGCCCATCGCCACGAATTAGACGGCATTATTCTTAAGGGCGGTCCCCTGCTCTCTCCGTTAGTTGCACAACTGTACCAGCGAGCAATTTTGCTGCCGGCTATTATCTTCTCTCTTCAGGATGATCACAATAAGCAAGCTTTAAAAAAGGACGCCAACGTATTTTCTTGTCTTGACTCATCTACAGAGGCAACATGGCACTATCACCAAGCAGAAGTGCAACTAACGAATCATAAAGAACAAGAAGAATGGTTGTGGGAAGAGCATTTACAGCAGGCTATTGGTGACTTTCTAAAACTACATACCAAAAGCTCGATCGCCACAGAATCGAAACTCTCAACTCATAACAAAGCACACCATAAATTGCTAATGGTTCAACAACGCCGCCTTGCGGATAAACTTCAGGCAAGGTTGGGATATTTAGGCATTTATTACAAGCGTGAGCAAAAGAACTTTCTTAGAAATCTTGAGCCTGAAGAACAGGAAGAATTAATGTCTGTGTTAAGAGAAGAATACCGGGCAATTGTTCTCAGCTATTTTGATGAAGATGCTGACACTAACGAAAAGCTGGATAGTTTAGTGAATGCTGCATTTTTCGCCGATATTTCAGTGTCTAAAGTGGTAGAGACCCATATGTGGCTAATGGATGAGTTCTCTAAGCAACTTAAACTAGAGGGGCGTAGCCCGGAAATTCTTTTGGATTATCGACTAACTTTGATCGATGTAATTGCCCAGTTGTGCGAGATGTACCGGCGTTCCATACCTCGAGAGCTTTAGCTTTTTCGCCCATCAAATCTATCGTTTTCGTTTCTCCACAAAGTTTGTGCCAGTATTTCGATTTTTGAGCTTGGCACTATCCGCTGAAAGCTTTCAACTATTTCATCATTGCTTCTCAAAAGCTACAAGCAATGGATATCTCAGCGACTAACCAGTGAGGTGCTCCAAGTGACGTTCAACTTAAAGTATTGCAATTTTAAAATTAAGACATCGTAATTTTGGCTTTCTTTAGGAAAATGCTTCAATGCCATAAGGGAAAAGCATTGGGGGCATCTTTCCATAGGCTGCCCCTGACATATTGCATTTATTGTAGTGAACTAGTTGCATAGAGAGATTGATAAGACAAGGATATTTTTGCCGACTTTTCCAACAACATTATTGACTTAAAGCGATTGCGATCGCCACGGTATCTCCTTTGGGACTTGCGCCTTTTTTGTTGGTCATTTCCTTTCGAGAAATTTATCTTTTCCATCACAAGGCAGCTATGATCCCATTTAAAAAGACCTACATCCTCAAACTTTACGTAGCGGGTAATACTCCTAATTCAGTGAGGGCTCTGAAAACATTAAAAAATATATTAGAAGAAGAATTTCAAGGAGTATATGCCCTTAAAGTCATTGACGTTTTAAAGAATCCTCAGCTAGCGGAAGAGGATAAAATTCTAGCAACGCCGACTTTAGCTAAGATTTTGCCCCCGCCAGTGCGGAAAATAATTGGCGACTTGTCGGACCGTGAGAAAGTTTTAATTGGCCTGGATTTACTCTACGAAGAGTTGTCAGAGGAAGGGGCGATCTAGCCGTCGAACCTGCGATGAGTTTTCAATAGTTTATTTGTGTATTAGTTTTTCTGAAAAATCCACAAATGAATGGCTAGGAAGGCAATCCAATCTCCAGTTCAATAGACCTGACAACTCCAGCTCCGATCACTTCACCCCCCAGCATCCTTTCTTTCAAGAGGCGTATACTCTTCATTGCGTAAAGCCTCTGAAGTTGCGTGAATGACACCCCCAGCCTCTATCGCTGTTAGGTTGCTTCGATAGTTGTTCGGTCATTAAAAATCAAAGCAAAGCTTTTAATTCCAAAATTAGGTGAGCGATCGCCAGACTTCGACGAAACTCGGTGAGAAAACATTACGTATTCTCAACATGAGCAATTATTATTGATTAGGGAGTAAACATCAGGCGAAATCCTTTTCTGATGAGCATTACAGGGGCGGCGCAAAGCATGTCATAAGGACTGAAACTGTTCTAGACTTTCTAAGCCTGGTTTTGTAAATCGAATCTGTGCGTTTTTAGTTATTTTCCTACACATCATTTTTTCGAGCTCTAATGGCTGACAACGAAACCAATGTAATGGGCGTTCAAGAAATGATGGGCATCCAGAAAATTCGTACCGCGATTGAAGGATTTGACGATATCAGTCATGGAGGGCTTCCTGTGGGGCGAGCGACCCTGGTTAGCGGAACGTCAGGAACAGGAAAAACATTGTTTGCCACCCAGTTTTTGTACAACGGCATCGTTAGCTTCAATGAACCGGGAATTTTTGTCACGTTTGAAGAATCGCCGGTTGATATTATTACTAATGCCCAAAGTTTTGGCTGGAATCTGCAAGAGCTAATTGACGCGGGCAAGCTATTTATTCTAGACGCGTCTCACGATCCCGACTGGCAAGATATTGTTGGAATTTTTGATTTGTCGGCGTTAATTGAGCGTATTCAATACGCCATTCAAAAGTACAAGGCCAAGCGAGTTTCCATTGACTCAATTACAGCAGTATTTCAGCAGTACGATGCGGCGTCGGTGGTGCGTCGGGAAATTTTTCGGCTGGTGGCTCGTTTGAAGTTGGTGGGGGTGACAACGGTCATGACCACTGAGCGGGATGAAGAGTATGGACCGGTGGCGCGGTTTGGGGTGGAAGAATTTGTTTCCGACAACGTGACGATTATGCGTAACGTGTTGGAAGGGGAGCGTCGACGGCGAACCTTAGAAATTTTAAAGCTGCGGGGAACGACCCATATGAAGGGGGAGTACCCGTTTACGATGACCACCAATGGCATCAGCATTTTCCCGCTGGGAGCGATGCGTTTGACCCAGCGTTCATCCAACACTCGGGTATCCTCTGGTGTAGAAACGCTGGACCAAATGTGTGGCGGTGGCTTTTTCCGCGACTCGATTATTTTGGCTACGGGGGCGACGGGTACCGGCAAGACGATGCTGGTGAGTAAGTTTATCGAAAATGCTTGTAGAAATGGCGATCGCGCCATCTTGTTTGCCTATGAGGAGTCGCGGGCACAGCTCTCTCGAAACGCCTATTCCTGGGGCATTGATTTCGAAGACCTGGAACAGCGCGGACTGTTGAAAATTCTTTGTGCTTATCCTGAATCGGCAGGATTAGAGGATCACCTGCAAAATATCAAGTCGGAAATTTCTGAGTTTAAGCCGTCACGAATTGCGATCGATTCCCTATCGGCGTTGGCAAGGGGCGTGAGTAACAATGCGTTTCGCCAGTTTGTTATTGGTGTGACAGGCTTTGCAAAGCAGGAAGAAATCACTGGCTTCTTCACCAATACAACGGACCAATTTATGGGTGCTCACTCCATTACGGACTCCCATATTTCCACGATTACAGACACGATTTTGATGTTGCAGTACGTGGAAATTCGCGGAGAAATGTGTCGTGCAATTAATGTATTTAAAATGCGAGGCTCAGAACACGACAAGGGCATCCGAGAATACACTATTAGCAAAAATGGTCCCGAAATTCGTGGTTCTTTCCGTGAATTCGAACGAATTATTAGCGGATCACCCACTCGAACCTCTGTTAACGAAAAGTCTGAGCTGTCCCGAATTATGCGGGGTGTCAAAAATAAAGAAGAATAGTAACCTGAGAGCCTTTTGCGTCGAGCTAAGCAGATGCCCTAGGGCCGTATCATCAATTAATCTCCAGAAGCCTTATGCAGTGGGGAGTACGCGCCCCCTTTTAAACAAACAAGGCTAGGGGCTGAAACCTTTACGGATCTTGACTTAGGGATTCAATTGATGACAGCTCCTAGTAAAAACTCCAGAAACGTTAATTCACAGGGAGTACACGCCCTATGAAATATAAATGCTAGGGGCTAGAACCTTCGCAGGGATTGGATTTGACAGGACTTACCCAAAGCCTTTGGTTTCTCTCACCCCCAGCCCCTTTCTTCTGGGGAGAAGGAAAGCAAAAACGGTGACGATGAAAAGTGAATGAAGTCCGGAAGCCACTCGCCCTCAGGGAGGGGCGGATCCTGAGCAGCGTTGAAGGGGGGGGGGCAATGGAAATTTTGCGGGTAATGATGCAATGTGATGGTCACTCAATTTCGAAAAACTTGAATCTTCTGTAAATTAAGGCTCAGCCTACATTACGTTGCATCATTACCATTTTGCGTAAGTCTTGTTTGATATCAGTTAGTCCAACATAGTCAGCTCAACAGAAACAAAGGCACGTTGAGATGCTCTGCTAAAGTTGGGAGCCCGCCCTATTGGCTTTGCCAACTGTGGAAGGATACTTCAAAACATATCAGTTCAGCACGCTCTGACTGCCTTGCTACAGCCCTTCTCAACCGGACTCTGATATCTGGCAACGTGATTGTGGTTGCTCCGTTTCAATAAAAGAGGCTCCAATGGGCGCTGAGCTTGTCATTCGCGAAGCTTTGGCAAAGTCAATGATGCGTTCCTATACCAATTTTTCTAAGTTGAGAGCTGTCAGAGACCGAAACAAAAAAGATTTAAAGGGTGTTTTATATCGCTTTAATTTAGAGAATTGGTACTAGCCACACACCACAGAACTCAACGCCTTTCAGCAGCAATTGACTGTGATGAATGAATTTACTGTAGATTATCGACAGACTCCAGTGGAGAAGAGCTGGGGAACAGTCGTCAAAATTAGAAAATTATATATTACGTCTGAAACAGCGCAGAATCCGTATGACAAAAGGGTTTACGCTGCTTTTTATGTATAAATTGCCTTATTTCTTTTTTCTAACCGCAGAAATAAGGGCAAAATTGCAGCCGTGCCAACTACTAACCACAATCTCGCGGCATTACTTACTCGCGGCACCACTTAAATGCGACCACTGACCATCTGCATGGCTGACGAGCTTTCCACCGATTCTGGCTCTGCCACGATGGTTAACTGATCCGGTTTGCAGCGCTGAACCACCACTTGGATATCTTGGGCGTTTTCCCCTTTCAGGTCCTCCACATAGCCCCCTGAAGCTGACTTAGCTTTAGAGCGAGAGCGGAAAGGACCAAAATAGTAGGTGCACGTTGGAGCTTGGGTATCAATTTTGACCCAATAGGCGAGACCAACGGAGTTAAGCAAACTTGTGAAAAGCTCTTTCATAGGTCTGTGTGGGGTTATCTTCTTTTACCCAAAGGTTTGCATCTATTATCAATAGTGCTGAGAAAGCTGTCTGACTTAGCAGATACCAGATGGAAAAAACAGTTTAGCTTGAGAGGCTTACGCCGTCCATGCTCGGGCTATTTTTTCAAAAAATTCTGGGATTTTGAAGCGACACGGTTCTATTGCAACGCATTTTTGGGATTTTTGCTGCAATTATTAGTAAAAGTAATGATTACCTGATATAAGCCGATGATAGAAAGTTGACGATGTCAAAAAACTGAAGGTGTAATTCGATTTTTTGACCAGTTTTCTAAATTGATTCAGATTTGTCGATTACGATCACTTAAAAAATCACTCTGTTTGTTGATAACACGTTTGCCGCCTAGGTTCTAGCATCGTGAATACGGAGCGATCGCCTTTAAAGTTGGGAAGTGTAAGGGATCAGCACTTTCTAAGGTAGTTCGCTGCTATCTGGAATTGGGATCAAGACAAACTTTTTCTCTAGATATTTGTTATGTTTTCCCCAATATTCATCAACCGAAAGAGCAGGAGCGGTTATTCGTTGAATTTCAACATTTTGCTCCACGCGGTTTACAGCCCCTAGGCCGTTTTTAAACCAAGCGCGGTATTCCCTACTGCGTAGAGCTTTTGGGAGGATCTGATGGCGCGCCTTAGCTTAAGTCTAAAGTGGCGTTCCAGCGTTGGCGGGCGACTTCATAAAGGGCCATGCCAGTGGCGACAGATGCGTTAAGGCTAGGGGTTTTACCTGAAAGGGGAATGGATAGCATCACATCGCAGTTTTTCTGTACCAGGACCCCCAAGCCGGCTCCTTCCGCGCCGACTACCAGGGCAATTGGGGTATCAAAGGTGGCTTTGTGCAGGTCGCTGCTGGCTTTGGAGTCAATGCCGTAAATCCAAAATCCAGCTTCTTTTAATGCTTCGAGGGATTTCACAAGGTTGACCACTCGGGAAACGGTTAGGTTTTCTAGGGATCCTGATGCAACTTTGAGGACAGTGGAGGTAATGCCGACGGCGCGACGCTGGGGAATAATTAAGCCGTGTAACCCTAGGGCCTCGATAGTGCGGGCGATCGCCCCCAGGTTATGGGGATCGGTAATACCGTCGGCGACCACAATCACTGGGCGATCGCTGGACTCTTTCGCTTTGGTGATGAGATCGTCAAGGGACGTGTATTCATAGGGAGAAATTTGGGCAATAATTCCCTGATGATTGGCGCCATCGCTGAGGCGATCTAGCTGAGGGCGGGGAACTTCGTCAATAACGGTGCCCCCCGTTTTTGCCTCTTGGAGAAGTTGATGGAATCGGGGATCGTAGCGCAGGCTTGATAGAATCCAAACTTTGTGCAGCGATCGCTCATCCGATTCCAACGCCGCCAAAACTGAGTGGCGACCGTAAATTAAGTCGTTGGGCTGCTCTTGAGTTTGGTCCCTGAGCTGATCGTCGCCGTCGTTATCAGAAAAAGGATTTTTCTTAAAGCGCTGATTAGATGACGCGGATTGGGAATCGTGCCCTTGGTAGCGATCGCGATCCCGGTAATCTTGGCCCCGATTACCTCGTGAAGGTTTTGACCTCCGTGGCGAGTCGTAGCGATTTCGCGAATCCCGCGATGGGTATCCTCCTTGGGAATCGCGGCGACTAAATGGGCGATCGCCGGGAGACCGATCATCCCGGCGTTCATAGTTGTCGCGTCCGTAGTTACCACGCCCACGGTTGTCTCGACTGTAGTTTTCGCGTCCGTTGTTACCACGCCCACGGTTGTCTCGAC
>ERZ1740065.960-NODE-960-length-16645-cov-6.062025_pt1 | contig 16645 bp, 17 predicted proteins | sample MGYA00581738_ERZ1740065 | MGnify/ENA primary metagenome ERZ1740065 (study PRJEB43018, sample SAMN04849749) | marine metagenome | isolation source: floating plastic debris | place: Pacific Ocean | collected 2008-09-01 | study: EMG produced TPA metagenomics assembly...
TGATGAGGCCTGCGTGGACGTGATCGAGCAGATCCTCGCGCAGGCTCTCCGTCAGGCCCAGCACCGCGTGTTTGGCGGCGATATAGGCGGCGGTTTCCGGGACGGCGCAAAACCAGCTGTTCTCGCTGCCGGTGTTGTAGAGCGCGGCCGCGGTGCCCTGCTCGATCAGACGCGGGGCGAAGACCTTGCAGCCGTTCCATACGCCCCAGAAGTTGACGTCGAAATGAGCGCGGGCGAGATCGGGGTCGACCTCCCACAGCTTGCCGCGCACCCCGCCTTGGCCCGCGTTGTTAAGGACGAGGTCGACCTGTCCCAGCGTTTCGAAAGCCGCGTCGGCCAGCGCTTCCACCTGGGTAAGCTCGGACACATCGCATTCCTGCGCAATCAGGCCGTCAATATCCGCCGCACGCTTCAGAGCCTCGCCCGGCAGGTCCGCCACCATTACCCGCGCGCCCGCCTCGACCAGGCGCTTAGCCACGGCCAGGCCAATACCGCTCGCCCCCCCGGTTATCACCGCTGTTGTGGGAGCGAAGTCGGTCATGTCGTGTCCTCTCCGGGTCAGGCTTTCGGCGGGCGCGGGATCAGCATGGGCGTGTTGGCAAGGTATTCCTGATAGGCCGGATCATCGCCCCAGCGCTGCTTCGCCTGAGCGGTCTGCAGGTTCACGCCGCTGATCCGGGTGAGCAGCAGGAACACAAAAACCGGCGAGATAACGACCAGCCAGGAAAGGCCGCTAAGCACCGGGATCGCCATGATCAAGATGCCAGTCCACAGCGTGATCTCGCCGAAATAGTTCGGGTGCCGCGACCATTTCCAAAGACCAACATTTATAAATTTGCCCGTGTTGGCCGGATCTTTCTTGAACGCGCTTTTCTGAGCGTCGGCGACCGATTCCCAGACAAAGCCAAGCGCCCAAACCGCAAGGCCAATCGCAAAGAACACGCCAACCGGCGCGCGCGTTTCCGCAAGGATGGCAACATGCGCGGCTGCGGCGGTAAGCACCACCCACAGCCCTTGCAGCGTCCACGCGACCAGGAAGCGCGCCGGGTTCACCTTGATCTTTTCAAAGCGCGAATCGGTGCCGCCCATCGCGTGAATGCGAACAAACAGGAACGAACCCAGCCGCGCGCACCAGACGATGACCAAGGCCGCGATCACCAGGCTGCGCAGATCGAGATCGCCGTGATGTTGGGCGCTGATCAGGCAGGCGACCACCGTGACGGTGGCGTAGGTGATCGCGCCTGTCGTGTCGTAAAAGGTGTCGGACTTGGCCGCGGCCGAGGGAAGGAACACCACCCAATTGATCACCATGGCGAGCACCACGCACAGGAAATAGGCGGAATAGGTTCCAACCTTGATGCTTTCCCACCCCGCGCCCACGCCAAAGGCGAAAGCGATGGCGGTGACGATCAGAAATGTGATGATGCTTTTCATGGTGGCCCCTGTTTGCGCTCTATCCGGCGCTTTGCTCCCCTATAATACGCGCGGCCCTTATTGCGCGGATGCAGCCGCCTTGGTCTTTTCGACCACGCGGCGCAGCGCGTTCACATAGGTCTCGGGCGCTTGCGCGCCCGGGATCATGAATTTGCCGCCAACAATCATCGCGGGCACGCCGGTGATGTTGTAATCCCAGGCCTGCTTTTCCTCAGCAATCACACGCGCTTCGAGATCGGCGTCGTCGAGCGCGGCCTTGGCCGCCTCGCGGTGGAGACCAACGCTCGCCGCTAGATCGAGCAGCGTCGCGCGATCGTTCAAGGGCTGGCGGTGGTTGAAATGGGCCTTGAAGAACGCAAGCTTAAGCCGGGTCTGCACGTGCGGCCCGGCCTGTTCGAGCGCGAAGGTGAGCAGTTTGTGGCAATCGCGCGTGTTCCACATGCGCTGCTCTGGCGGTGTGCCTTCACCCTCAAAAGACAACGACACGCCCGCCTCACGGGCGATCTCCTTCATCTGCGAACGCACCGCTGCGCCCTCTTCGGCGGAGCGCCCATATTTGCGTGAAAGGTGCTCTTCAAAGCCCTCACCTTCGGGCAACATGCCGGGGTTAAGCTCAAACGGGCGCCAGCGCACCTGCGCTTCGATCTCGCCGTCGAGTTCTTCCAAAGCCTTGGTCAACTGGCCATAGCCAATCGCGCACCACGGGCACACGACGTCGGAATAGATATCGATCGTCAGGCGTTCGGTCATGCGCTTGCTCCTCTATCGAGCCACCAGGCGATAAGGTGATGGGCGATCGCAAAGGGTTGAGGGAAGATCAAAGCGTCGTTGCCGCCCGGTCCGGCGTGGCGCGCGTCTTCGAGTTCGGCGCGGGTGAACCAGCGCGCGTCGTCGAGTTCGGTCTTGTCGATCGTAAGCTCGGTGGATTGCGCGATGGACGTGCACCCAAGCATAAGCTGGCTCGGGTCCGGCCATGGCTGTCGTGAGAGATAGCGTACGCTGTGCGCGTTAACGCCAACTTCTTCCCACACTTCGCGCGCAACCGCCTCTTCGATGGTTTCGCCGGGTTCCACAAACCCGGCAAGCGCGGAGTACATCTTGGGCGGAAAGCGCGGTTGGCGGCCCAGCAACAGCTGGTCCTCATGCTCAACCAGCATGATGGTGACCGGATCGGTGCGCGGAAAATGCTGCGCGCCGCAATGGCCGCAATCGCGCTGCCAACCGCCTTTGGTGGGTTTGGTCGGCGCGCCGCAATTGGCGCAGAACCGGTGACGAGCGTGCCAATCGACCAGCGCCTTGGCCCCGCCATACACCGCCAGCTCTTCGGGGCGCAGAAGCTGCATCACCTGCCAGGCGCGCGGCATTGCGGGCGCGGTCGATCCTACCGGAGGCACCGGTGCGAAATGCGCCTTGTCGTCCATCATGCCAAGGAAAACGAGCTCGGTTTCCGGATCAACGTCCGCCAACGTGCCCCAAACCAATCCGCCCATCTCATCAACCTGCGGCAACAGGCCATCGAGATTGAGGACCCGCGCGCGCCAGTTCATGAGGTTGCCGAGCGCTTCGGGATCGACGCGGATATTGTCCGCGCGGTCCATCGGCGATCCGGCGAAGGCGATGGGCGCCCTTTGGGCCTCGCGGGCGTCAAGCATCGCCGCGATCAGCCTTTCTTCATCGCTTTCACATCGGCCTCGAGCGCGGCGAGGTATTCGTCGCGAATGGGGTAAGCGGTGGTCGGCATATATTGCGTCCACAGCGAAGTGCGCAGACCCAGATTGTAATCCACCGCGCCCAAAGTGCCGGCCGCGCCGCCCCAGCCAAAGGTACCGTTGACCGAACGGCCGCCTGCACCGTGGCCTTCCGTCTCCATCCAGGAGCCGGTCTTGTCGACCGTGTCGGGAATAAGATCCGAGACGCCGATCTTCACCGCGCTCTCGCTCATAACGCGTTCGTTGCCCAGCTTGCCATAGCCCAGCAGCATGCGCAGGAAGCGGTCGTAATCCTTTGGCGTCGACACCAGACCGCCCCCGCCCGATGGCACGAACGGCTTGTCGAGATAGATCGAGTTTGCGCCCGGATCGATCGGCAGAACGGTTTGGCCCAACACACCGTAATTGTCGGTCAGGCGCCCCTTCTCGCTGTCGGGCACCGTCATGAAGGTGCTGGTCATGCCCAGCGGTTCGAAGAAGCGCGCTTTGAGGAAGGCCTCAAACTCCATCCCGGACGCCACTTCGACGATGCGGCCGAGAAGATCGATGCTCGCCGAATAGCTCCACTTGGTGGCCGGTTGGTACATCAGCGGCAGCTCAGCCAGGCGATCAGCCCACACTTCGAGCCCCGGCGCCGGGGTCACCGGCGGGAAGCCCGGGATCGGAAAACGGCTGACACGGCCGCCGACAAGGCCGTTTTCATTATAGGCATCGAGCAACGGGCCTTTGCTGATGATCGAATAGCCCAGCCCCGAAGTGTGCGTAAGCAGCTGGCGGATCGTCATCGGCCGTATCGCGTCGACGGTGTCGTCAAGCGGCCCTTCGGGGTCGACCAGAACCTGCATATCCTTGAACTTGGGAAGGACCTCAGAAACCGGCATATCAAGGCCAAGCTTGCCCTCATCGATCAGCATCATGATCGCCATGCCGGTGATCGGCTTGGTCATGGAATAGATGCGGTAAAGCGAGTTCTCGTCAACCTCGTCGCCGCCCCCAATGCTCAGCGTGCCCCCGCCGACAGTGTGCGCGTGGTCCTCCTGGTTCCAGCCAAAGGTGAGGAACATGTTCGCGACCTTTTTCTCGCTCACATATTTCTCGGCCAGCGCCGCCACGTTAGGCCAGGCTTCCGCTACATCATGCGCGAGCAATTCGCGTCCGAAGGGAAGACCCGCAAGCGCCACCGCTCCGGCGGCGTAAGCGCCACCCCGGAAAAGAGCGCGGCGTGAAATCTCGTTGGCGTGCGGGGCGGTGTCGAAGGTGCGGAAAGCCATGGTCAAGTGTTCTCCCAGGAGGTTTTGTCTGGCTGTTTGGGGCAGATCGAGTGATGGGTCAATGCAACGATAGCCGCGCTGAACGAAACCCCAAATTGGGGGTTGCAACCCCAAGGTGTTATACCCATATAACACACATGCTCAATCTTCTTTCCTGGATCATCGGCCTGCTTTCGCTTGTCATCGTCATTCCGGCGACCATCCCGTTTCTGGGAGCGCTCAATTGGGTGGCGTTGCCGCTAATCGTGCTGGGCATCGTCTTCGGCGCGCTTTCGTCCTCGGATAGCGGGCGCAATTTCTGCCTGGTGGTGCTGCTGATTTCGGCGGTGCGTCTGACGCTGGGGGGCGGGATCTTTTAGTCTACGCCGTCGGGGCGCTGCGCCATCGCGAGCGCGGCGGCTTTGGCAAAGACCGTCGGCAGACCAGCCTCCTCCCATTCGTGCAGCGGCCACCATTTGCCCTCACCCGTCGGTGCGGCGTCGGTTCGCGCGCGTTTGACCTGGAGCGTCAGATGCGCGTGGCTGAACGTGTGCCGTACCGCGCCCAGATCCTCCCAATCGCCGCTCAGCGGCTCTGCGCCCGAACCGTCCTTGCGCGCGGTCCAGCCGTCGTCGGGAAGCGCCCGCATCCCGCCAAGCATCCCGGTGCCCTCGCGCTGGACGAGCCAGACCTCGGCGCCCTCGCCCTCTCCGCGCTCGATCCAGAACGCGGTGCCCTTGCGCTCGGGCTTGGCCTTCTTGGCGGGCTTCACGGGCAGCGCCTGAGGGTCTCCGTTGGCGCGCGCCTGACAGTCCTCGCGCACCGGGCACAGCAAACAGCGCGGCGCCTTGGTGGTGCACACTTGCGAGCCCAAATCCATCATCGCCTGCGCGAAGTCGCCCGTGCGCTCATGCGGAGTGATCCGATCAGCGTGAGCCCGGATCGTCTTGCGCGCGGCCGGCAGAGGCTCTACGATCAAGAAGAGACGCGATATGACCCGTTCGACATTGGCGTCGACCACCACGGCGCGCTCACCAAAGGCGATCGCGGCGATGGAGGCCGCCGTATAGGCCCCAAGACCCGGCAGCTCGCGCAGCGCCTTCTCAGTCGTGGGAAAGCCCCCGCGCTTGGCGACTTCTCGCGAGCATTTCACGAGATTGCGCGCGCGGGAATAATAGCCAAGGCCAGCCCAAGCCGCCATGACCTCTTCATCGGGCGCGGCGGCGAGATCAAACACGCTGGGCCAAGTCTGCGTGAACTTCGCAAAATACGGCTTCACCGCGGCCACCGTTGTCTGCTGGAGCATGACCTCTGAAAGCCACACGCGGTACGGCCAATTCGGATCGATCGGTCGCGGCGCGCCCGGCGGGTTTCGCCAGGGCAGATCGCGGGCGTGGGTGTCGTACCAATCGAGCAATGGCCGGTGGAGCAAGGAAAGGTCGAAGCTGGCGATCACGGGGGCGCTATGGCATGGGGGTTGGCATCATGGGAAGCGACAGACCTAAGAGTTCCCCGAAGAGTGGCAAAGGGGCCAGGAAATCCGCCAAGCCTTATGAGCGTCCGCGTGGCGGAGCGGCCAAGCCGATCGGTGAGCTGATGCCCGATATCGGCCGCACGGCCTTTCGCCGCTTTGGGTTTGTGCAAAGTTCGGTGGTGACGCGCTGGCCCGAGATCGTCGGCCCGAAACACGCCCGCGTGTGCGCGCCCGAAAGCATCCGGTTTCCGCCGGGCGAGAAGTCGCAAGGCATTATGCAGCTTGTGGCCACACCCGCCCATGCACCGCTTATCCAACAAGTGATCCCGGAGATCATCGAGCGGGTGAACCGCTTTTTCGGCTACAACGCGGTGGCGCGGGTGAAACTGCGTCAAGGGGCTGTTCAGCCACCGGATGCTCGAAAGCCTTCAAAGGCTCCACCGTCGCTCAAACCCATACCTATGGAATTGGGTGACAGTTTGCGCGATATAGGCGATCCCGAGCTGCGCACCGTGCTTGAATCGCTGGCACGCAGCGTGGACCAGCAAAGCCCCAAAGAGGACGACAACTGATTGTGACCGCCCATCGCCTTCTTGCCACCGCCGGTGCAGCGGCGCTCGCCGCAACCGTTCCGAGCGCGGCCCAAGAGCTCGAAAACCCCAAAAGCGCCTTTGCCGACACCCTCCCTCCGCAAGCCTGGGTTAGCGTTGTTGAGCGCACCGAACGCGGCCACCGGATCGGCAAACCTGAGGCCGAAGCCCAGCTCATCGAGTTCATCAGCTATACGTGCGGCCATTGCGCCAGCTTTGCCAAGCAAAGCGACGGGACCCTTGATCTTGCCGCGATCGGACCGGGCTATGTCGCGGTCGAAGTCCGGCCAGTGATCCGCAACTATCTCGATCTGGTTGTGACTATCCTAGCGCAATGCGGCGGGCCGGAGGGTTTCAAAGACCGGCACCGCGCGTTTCTCTACACGCAGAACGAATGGCTGCAAAAGGCGATAAACGCGCCGCAATCACAGCAAGCCATTTGGGCGCGCGGCGACGCGGAAGCGCGGCTCAACGCGGCGCGTGCGCTTGATCTGGATGATTCGCTGATCCAGCGCGGGCTAACCGCGCCCCAGGTCAACGCATGCCTGGCGGACGACGCCGTTGCGCAGAGGATTGTGGCTCACGACCGGGCCGACCGGGCCGAGTTTGGCATCACAGGCACACCCACCTTCGCGCTCAACGGCAAGACTTTGGAAGGTGTGCACGACTGGCCTGCGCTGTCCACGACCCTGCAAGAGGAGTTTCGACCCGAGCCGGATCCGAATATTTCGGGCGATTGAAGCCCGCTAAGCGGGCTGCCGGGACGCATTCCGCGCGCATTTCACCAGCTCCTCAGCGTTTCTACACAGAACGGACACAATTGTGCACAAGCACGGCCCCCATCCACTTTACGCGGACGCGCATCGCTGCAAATCTCGCTTTACGCAAAGGACCCAAACATGACTCCCGCTCGCTTGACCACCTCAACCAACCGCTTTCGCATGGCGCTTGCGACCGCGCTGGCAGCGCCGCTCGCGCTGGCGGCGTGCAACGGGGAAGAGACGATTGAAGGCGGCACCAGCGGCGAGCCTATTGCCGCCATCGCCGCACCTGAGGGGACCAGCTGGAACGAGACGTTCACCCTTTCCGAAGATGGGATGGGCTTCATTGTCGGCAACCCGGACGCGCCGCTCAAACTGGTTGAATACGCCTCGCACACATGCGGCGCATGCGCGAACTTCTCGGTGACCGGCAAACAGCCCCTCAAGGATGACTATATCGCGAGCGGAGTTGTCAGCTTTGAGCAGCGCGAAGTGTTCCTGAACGCCAACGATGTTGTGATTGCGGCGCTTACTCAGTGCGGCCCCGGGGAGCGCATGCAAGCGCTTTCAGACGAAGTCTGGAGCAATCTGCCCGTGGTTTTCCAAGGCATTCAAAGCAATCCCCAAGCGATGCAGGCGGCGGGGCAGCTCGACATTTCCGAGCGATTTGTGCGCATGGGCGAGGTCACCGGGTTGATCGACTTTTTCGCCGCGCGCGGGCTTTCTTCGGATCAAGCGCGAGCGTGCCTGGCCGATTCGGACAAGATCGATGCCATGGTCAAAGCCTCAAGCGCAAAGGCCGAGGAAGTCGGTGTGACCGGCACTCCGACCTTCACTCTCAACGGCGGCAAGGTCGAGGCGATTTCCTGGGGTCAGCTTGAGCCGATCCTGCAACGCGCTGGCGCGCGGTAAAGACGGGGTATACCACCGCACTTATGCAGATCAGTCGGCTCAAACTCAGCGGATTCAAGAGCTTCGTCGAGCCGGCCGAGTTGCGCATAGAGCCCGGCCTGACCGGGGTCGTTGGCCCGAATGGCTGCGGCAAATCCAACCTTCTGGAAGCGATCCGCTGGGTTATGGGGGAAACCTCGGCCAAGTCGATGCGCTCAGGCGGGATGGAGGACGTGATCTTTGCGGGCACCTCGACCCGGCCCGAACGCGCGTTTGCCGAGGTTGTGCTGCACGCCGAGGATGATGCGGGTGAGGAGCTCGTCGTCACTCGCCGTATCGAGCGCGGCGCGGGCTCAGCCTACCGTGTCAACGGATCGGATGTGCGCGCCAAAGATGTCGCGCTCACCTTTGCCGACGCGGCGACCGGCGCGCATTCACCCGCTTTGGTGAGCCAGGGCAAGATCGCCCAGGTGATCGCGGCCAAGCCGGCCCAGCGCCGCCAAATGCTTGAAGAGGCCGCCGGAATCGCCGGGCTGCATGTGCGCCGCAAGGACGCGGAGAGCAAGCTGCGCTCGACCGAGGCGAACCTGGCGCGGCTTGAAGACCTTATGGCGGGGCTCGATTCGCAGATGGCGTCGCTCCGGCGCCAGGCCAAACAGGCCGAACGCTACACCAAGCTCACCGATCAGATTAACACGGTTGAAGCGCGGCTTCTCTTTGCGCGCTGGCGCGAAGCCGCGCACGCCGCAAAGGAGGCCCGCGCGGCGGCGGTGGGGGCCGAGGAAGCGGTCGCCCAGGCGCAAAAAGAGGCCGACGCCGCGCAACGCGAGCAGGAAGAAGCCGCCAAAGCCATGGCCGAGGCGCGCGAAGACCTGGCGGATCGCCGCGATGACGCCAGCGCTCATGGTCACCGCATGGCCGCGCTGTCCGAAAAGCTCGAAGCGGCCGAGGCTCGTCTGGCGGACCTCGCCCGCCAACGCAACCGGCTTGAGCAGGACCGCAGCGACGCGGATCGCCTGACCGGAGACGCCGTCGAGGCGCTTGGCAAGCTTGAGGCTGATCTTGAAGCCAGTCGCGCCGCTTTGGATGACGCCGAAAACCGGCGCCCGGCCATCGCCGCGCGCAGCGAGGATGCAGAGCGCGACAGCCGCGCCGCCGAACTGGCTCTCGCCAAGGCAACCGCCGATCAGGCTGGTGTCGAAGCCGAGTGGCGCGTCGCCGACGCCGCCATCGCGCAGGCCTCCGAGCGCCTCGACCGACTGACCCGTGAGGAGGACCGGATCTCAACCTCCCGCGCGCAGCTGGAAAGCGGGGATGACGCCGAACGGACGGTCATATCCGCGCGCCAAGCGGCGGAACAGGCGGCCAGCGCGGTCGCCCAACTGCGCGAGCGTCTTAAGTCCGATCAGGCCCGCAAGACCGAATTGCAGTCGGCGCGCGACGAAGCCGCTTCGGCGCTCGCCACCGCGCGCGCCGAACTCGCCGGTGTCGAACGCGAACATTCCGCGCTGGTCCGGGATCGCGACGCGCGCCTCAAACGAGCGAAGGGACGCGAAGGCCTTCCCGCAGCGCTCGACAAGATTGACGTTGAACCCGGCTTTGAACGCGCGATCGCCGCGGTGCTGGGCCGGGATGGGAAATCTCCTCTGGGGGCTCCGCCGACGGCGACCGATGGCCGTTTCTGGACCGGCGGCGACGCGCCCAAACCCGTCGCCGACAGCCTGTTGTCGCGTGTGCGCGATTGTCCCGAAGAGCTGCGCGCGCGTCTTTCTCTGGTCCACTGCGCCGACGAAGACGACGGACGTTCGCTGCCTCCGGGTCAGTGGTTGGTGACGCGCGACGGGCGCTTGCGACGCTGGGACGGCTTTGTCGCGCGCGGCGAGGGTTCAGCCGAAGCGGCGCGGCTCGAAGCGGCGAACCGGCTCGCGGAACTCGAGGCCATCTTGCCCAGCCTGCGCGCCGCTGCCGAAAACGCCGCCGCAACCGAGACCGCCGCACGCGAGGACTTGAGCGCGCTGCAACGCGACCTCGTGGCGCAGGAGCGCGCCATCGCCGAAGCGATCGAGGCCGAGCGCGGCGCCCTGCGCCAATTGGACGCGGCCGAAGCCGCCAAGGAACGAGTCGCCGTGCGGCTCAACGAGCTGGAGCAGTCCGCGAGCGAACTCGCCGAGCAGTTTGCTTCCGCGCGCGCCGAACTGACGACCGCGCAAGAGCAGCGCGCCACCCTCCCCGCGCCCGATGCCGGCCGCGCTACGCTTGAGGCGGCTCAGGCCAAGAACGAAGCCGCGCGCACCGCCGTCCAAGCGGCGCTGGCGGAGCTCGCCGCTCAGGATCAGACGCTTGCTGTGGCGCGCGAGCGTTTGGCCGCGCAACAAGCCGATCACGCGAACTGGCAGACCCGTTCGAGCGAAGCCACGCAGCGCGTGGCGCAAGCGGGGCGCCGGCTCGAGGAGATCGAACAGGAAAGCGCGGTGATGGCCGCAAAACCCGCCACGCTGATCGCCGAGATCGAACAGGGTGATGCGGTCCGCGCTCGGTTGACCCAAGAGCTTGAAAGCGCGCAGGCTGCGCTCGACGACTGCGAGGCGCGCGGTCGGGTCGCCAGCGCCGCCCTTTCCACCTGCAGCGAGGCTCTCACCGTGGCGCGCGAAGGCCGCGCAACACTGGCGGCGCGCGCGGAGAGCCAGGAATCGCGTCGTAGCGAAATGGCCCGCATTTCCGGTGAGCGATTCCAATGTCCCCCGCCGCTTCTCTCCGAACGCTTCGCCTTTGATGAAGAGTCGATCACCCACGCCCAGGCGGAGAGCGAAGAGCTGGATCGCCTGACCGCCAGCCGCGAGCGCATCGGACCGGTCAATCTTGTCGCCGCCGACGAACTGGCTCGTATCGAAGAAGAGCACGGCGCCAACGCTTCCGAGCAAGCCGAACTGACCGAGGCGGTTGCGCGCTTGCGCGGTTCAATCGGCAATCTCAACCGCGAGGGGCGAGAGCGACTTCGCGCCGCGTTTGAAGAGGTCGACGGGCATTTCCGCATCCTGTTCACCCGCCTGTTCCAAGGCGGTCAGGCGCATCTTGCGTTGGTCGACAGCGATGATCCCTTGGAAGCGGGCCTGGAAATCTACGCCCAGCCGCCGGGCAAACGCCTGCAATCGCTTTCGCTGTTGTCAGGCGGCGAGCAGGCGCTGACCGCGACCGCGCTGATCTTTGCGCTGTTCCTCACCAACCCCGCGCCGATCTGCGTTCTCGACGAAGTCGACGCGCCGCTCGACGATGCCAATGTCGAGCGGTTCTGCGACCTGCTCGATTCGATGGTCCGCACCACCAAGACGCGCTATCTGATCGTCACCCACAACGCGGTCACGATGAGCCGCATGCACCGCCTGTTCGGGGTCACCATGGCCGAAAAGGGCGTCTCGCGCCTCGTCAGCGTCGACCTGGGCGAAGCGGAATTGATGGCGGCAGAGTAACGTGTCGCTGCCGGCGAGCGATCCCGAGACCGACACTTCTGCAGACATTTACGACCCGGCTTACGTCCGCGATGTGTTTGACAAATGTTCAGGCCGCTACATCGCGTTCAGCACCGTGTGTTCGCTCGGCTTTACCGAGATCTGGCGCCGGCAATGCGTCGACGCGCTCGGCCCCTTGCCCCAAGGCGCGCGTGGCTATGATCTGATGGCCGGCACCGGCGAGGTCTGGCCGCATCTTCTCAAACGCAACCCCGATATTGCCGCAATCACCGCGGTCGACATTTCCTCGGGCATGCACACGCTTGCGATGGAGCGGCTGCACGCCATGCGCGGGCACAAGATCGAGTTTATCGAGGACGACGTCCTGCAAAGCCAATTGCCGCCCGCGAGCGCCGATTTCGTGATCTCGACCTTTGGCCTCAAAACCTTCAACCCCGATCAGCACCGCAAATTGGCGCAATTGACGCGGCGCGTGCTGAAGCCCGGCGGACGCTTTGCCTTTATCGAGGCGTCTGATCCCAAGGGCTGGGCGCTGCGCCCGCTCTACCTGTTTCACTTGCGCGGCGTGCTGCCGACGGTCGAACGCACGCTTTTGCGAGGGGCGCAGGACTTTTCGATGATCGGGACTTATTCGGTGAATTTCGGCGACGCGAGCGGGTTTGCGGAAAGGCTGCGTGAACAAGGGCTTGTGGCCGAATATAGACCCTATTTCTTCGGTTGCGCGAGCGGGGTAAGCGGATCGCTTCCCGTGTGATGCGCGCCTGTGATCGCAGGCTGCTCTAGGTCTCGATCGCGCTGGCCAGCCGCTTGCGGATCGCTTTTAACCGACCCAGCGCTTCGACCATGCCCGGCCTGAGGCTCTCAACCGCGCCTGCGGCGGTTGGATCATCTTCACCCCTTGCTGCGCGAGGATCGACACGGCGATCGGCCCCACGACGCTCCCCGCCCTTGCGGCGATCGAGTTCCGACTTTCCGCTTGCGCGCAGCACGGCCTCGGCGCCTTTGAGCGTGTAGCCTTCTTCGTTCACGAGCCGGTTGATCGATTCGACCAAAGCGACATCTTCGGGACGATAATAGCGCCGACCACCGCTCCGCTTGAGCGGGCTGAGAAGAGAAAATTGCTGCTCCCAGTAGCGCAGAACGTGGGGCTTGATCTCAAGCGCCTCGCTCACCTCTCCGATCGTGCGCAGCGCGCTTTCGTCTTTGCCATCTTCGAAGTCCGCCATAACCCGGTGCGTTACTCGCCTTTGGCGATCCGCTCTTTGAGAAGCTGGCTGGCGCGGAAGGTCATCACCCGGCGCGGTGTTATGGGCACTTCAACGCCGGTCTTGGGGTTGCGGCCAATGCGTTCATTCTTGTCGCGCAGGACAAAGCTGCCAAAGCCGGACACTTTCACGTTTTCGCCCTTGGTCAGGGCTTCGGACATATGATCCAGGATCGATTCCACCAGCTCAAGCGATTCCGCCCGGCTCAGACCCATCTTGCGATTGATGGTCTCAGCCAGATCGGCCCGTGTTAAAGTGCCAACTGAACGCATAGTGCGCGATCCTTTCTCTTTGGCGCGACCCAAGAGCGTGAGAAACATACAACTTTCAGACTAATCCCGCAACGGAACACTCACCGCGCGCGGCTGATTGTGCACAAATGTCGACGACCCCGGTCGAGATCGTCTCAGACGCGGATCAGGCTCGCACCCCAGGTGAAGCCGCCGCCCATCGCTTCGAGCATGATAAGGTCACCGGTCACAATCCGCCCGTCTCGACGGGCCTCATCCAGCGCCAGCGGCACCGAAGCCGCTGATGTGTTGGCGTGTCGATCGACCGTCACAACCACCTTTTCCGGCGCAATTCCAAGCTTTCTGGCGGTTGCATCGAGGATCCGTGCGTTCGCCTGATGGGGGACGACCCAATCAATGTCCTCGACGGAAACATCAGCGTCCTCAAGGACTTCGGCAAGCACGTCAGCCAGATTGACGACCGCGTGACGGAACACTTCCCGCCCCTTCATCCGCACATGGCCCACCGTCTGCGTCGTCGAGGGGCCACCATCAACGTAGAGCAGATCGTGTTGAGCGCCGTCGGCGTGGAGCTTGGTCGCAATGATCCCCGGCGCGCTTGCATCCGCTGCGATGTCACCGATCGTGTCAGGCGCTTCGAGAACCACCGCGCCCGCGCCATCGCCGAAGAGCACGCAGGTTGTGCGATCCTCCCAGTCAAGGATGCGGCTGAAGGTTTCCGCGCCGATCACCAGAGCGCGCCGGGCCGCGCCGGTGCGCAGCAGCGAATCGGCGGTCGCCAGCGCGTAGAGAAAGCCCGAACACACCGCCGCCACATCAAACGCAACGCCGCCATTGCAGCCTAAGGCGTTCTGAACTTTGGTGGCGGTGGCGGGAAAGGTGTTGTCGGGGGTCGCGGTGGCAAGGATGATCAGGTCAATATCCGCTGGCGTAAGCCACGCATCCGCCAAAGCGGCGCGCGCGGCGTCTGTGGCCAGAGTCGCGGTGGTCTCGCCTTCACCCGCCACGTGACGCTGGCGGATACCGGTGCGCGCGATGATCCATTCATCCGACGTGTCGACGCGCTGGGCGAGTTCCGCGTTGGTGACAACGCGCGCCGGCAGCGCAGAGCCTGTCCCCACCAGCCGAGCGCCGCGCGTCAACAAGGTCACGCAGTCTGCTCTTCGCCCGCTGCAGGGGCCGCTGTCGAGGCTGCGTTCGTCGTGTCCCCCCAATCCTCTCCCAGCCGCGCAAGGTCGTCCGCGATGCGCTCGGTCAAGGCGTTGGAAAGCAGGCTAGCGGTGACGGCCACCGCGTTGGCGACGCCGTTTGCTGTTGCGCTGCCGTGGCTTTTCACGATCACGCCGTTCAGGCCAAGGAACACCGCTCCGTTGTGATTGTTCGGGTCCAGGCTGTGGCGCAGAAGTTCGGTCGCGGGGCGCGACACAAGAAACCCGAATTTGGACCGCAGCGAGCTTGAAAAGGCCTGTTTGAGCAAGTCCGTGACAAAGCGCGCCGAACCCTCAATCGCCTTCAACGCGATGTTGCCGGAAAAGCCGTCGGTCACAACGACATGCGTCTCGCCTCGGTTGATCTTGTCGGATTCAACGAAGCCACAAAATTGAAGCGGCAGGCCACCTTCGGCGTCATCGGTCGCTGATTGCAGGCGCGCCGCAGCCTCCCGCAGCGCGTCGGTGCCCTTGATCTCTTCGGTTCCGATGTTGAGCAGGCGCACATGCGGGCGTTCGAACCCAAAAAGGATGCGCGAATAGGCCGCGCCCATCACCGCAAACTGGACCAGGTTGCGCGCGTTGGCTTCCGTGTTGGCGCCCAGATCGAGCATGATCACGTCGTGCTCTTCAAGCGTGGGCATCAGAGCGGCCAAAGCGGGCCGGTCAATACCGGGCATGGTGCGCAGCGCGAGCTTGCTCATCGCCATCAAGGCGCCGGTGTTGCCCGCGCTCACCGCGGCGCCCGCATCGCCCGTCTTCACCGCGTTGACCGCAAGCCCCATCGATGTGGTCTTGGCGCGGCGGATCGCCTTGCTGGGCTGTTCATCGCCGCCAACGACATCGTCGCAATGGAGGATCTCCGCCGCCCCGCGCAGGCCCGGATGGTTATCGAGCGCGCGTTCGATCCGCGTTTGGTCGCCAACCAGAAGGAATTTGAACTCGTCGTGGTCGCGCCGCGCCAACGCCGCGCCTTCGACCATAACGCGCACGCCTTCATCGCCGCCCATCGCATCGACAGCGATACGCGGTAAAGTCATGCGCTCAGTCCTTCTTCAGTGTTACCGGTTGGCCGGGTAAGTGTCGCCCTTGATGTCGAGCACGGCGCGACCGTTATAATAGCCGCAATTGTGGCAGACATTGTGCGGACGCTTCATTTCGCCGCAGGTCGGGCACTCGTGATACGGCTCAGCCTTCAGCGCGTCGTGCGCGCGGCGATTCCCACGACGGTGGGGGGATACTTTTCTCTTAGGGACAGCCATGGCTTAGCCACTTCCTCAAAAAATTCGTGTATTTGCGCGGTTTAGCGCGCGTTGCTCTGTGTCGTCCCTACGGAGCCAGACAAAGCGGCGCAAGGCATACCCGCGCTGATGTCCGGCCCGATGGTGACGGAAAGCGGTGCCCTATAGCGCAATTTCACAAGAGCGCAAGTTTTGCGGACGCTCCTCGCATCAGCTGAGCGCGTAGTCGCTGACAAAAGCGTTGGTCTTGCGCTCTTGTCCAAAGGTGCTCGTCGGCCCGTGTCCCGGAATGAAGGTGATATCCTCGCCCAATGGCCACAGGCGCTGGGTGATCGAATCGATCAGGTCCTGGTGATTGCCCTTGGGAAAGTCGGTCCGCCCGATCGAGCCCTGGAACAGCACATCGCCGACAATCGCAAAGCGGCTCGGCTGATGGACAAACACGACATGGCCGGGCGTGTGGCCGGGACAATGGATCACATCAAGCGTGAGGTCGCCCACGGTCACCGTGTCGCCGTGTTGGAGCCAGCGCGTGGGCGTGAAGGTCTTGGCCTCCATCCCCCAGCGCGCGCCGTCATCGTCGAGCTGCTCGATCCAGAACAGATCATCCTTGTGCGGTCCTTCGATCGGCAGGCCGAGCTCATCCGCCAGCATCCCGGTCTGCCCGCAATGATCGAGATGGCCGTGGGTGACGAGCAGCTTTTCCAGCGTCACACCAGCCTTGGCCACCCCGGCCTTAAGCTTATCGAGATCGCCGCCCGGATCCACCAGCGCCGCCTTCATCGTCTTGGTGCACCAGATCAGCGAGCAGTTTTGCTGCAGCGGCGTCACCGGCAGGATCGCAGCGCGCATGGGGGGAAGAGGTTTGTCGGTCATACAAGACAGATGGAACGAACGGCGACGCTATGCAACATCCTCGCTGTTCCTCAGATCAAACCCGATACCCGGCGAGCGGGGTTCCAGGTCCGATGAACGCGATGGTGCGATGGGCTGGTGTTGGCGACGATCTGTCGCGAAAACCATCGTCGCCAACACAAGCCACAGCGGCGAGGAGGATGTTCCAGTTCCAAATTCTCCGACAAGCTGCGCTAAATCCGCCCGCCC
>ERZ1740065.961-NODE-961-length-16638-cov-11.200265_pt1 | contig 16638 bp, 12 predicted proteins | sample MGYA00581738_ERZ1740065 | MGnify/ENA primary metagenome ERZ1740065 (study PRJEB43018, sample SAMN04849749) | marine metagenome | isolation source: floating plastic debris | place: Pacific Ocean | collected 2008-09-01 | study: EMG produced TPA metagenomics...
ATATATATATATATATATATATATATATATATATATACATATATATATATATATCATCACATCATTATATCATTATATCAGTGTTACAACAGCGATAAAAGTATTTTTCATGTATTTGTCAATTCAACTCCTGCAACTCGTACCTGAGAAAAGCGACGAATACACCAGTGAAAAATCGAATGGAATTCACATTCATTGAGTCATTCGTTCATACAGTTGGTATCATGTTCGTTAGCAATTATCAAAGCCAATTAGTTGAATGATATGGCAGTCATGCGCCCATAAGCTGCGCATTATAATTCGTTAGAATTAGTTAGACAGAGACCTGCACCTCCTGTTATATGTAACAAGAATGATAAAGCTAGCCGTACCATCAAGGCAAACGATTGGAGCAATATACCTGGAGAAAAGAAGGAGGCACGCCCATCACTACAGGAGAGAGCAGGTAAGGGTCTTTAGAAACGCATACCTCATAGTGCTGTTACTGCTCTCCTACATTTATTGCGAACTGTAGCGCACAAGGAATCCATCTACGAGTACGCCTGTCCATAGCAGAATGATACATTTTATTTCGTCTTTGGAGTTCATGGAATAGCCAAAGCATGGGTCTCATTGAGAGATATGTTCCAGGCCAAAGAAAGAAGATAAGATAAGAACAAGACGGCAGGTGGTGCTGATGTTGTTGCTGAGCGGAAATTCTGGCATATTTTCCAATTTCTACACGGTGTAAAAAATATTATCTAGTGAGTCAGCAGCTGCCTACTAGTGTCACAGCCTCAATATTCCTTCGTAATAATCACGGACATGTTCTGTTGCAGGACGGCAGACAACCTAGACACAAACATGGCAGGTACAAGTGATGAAGGTGCTGAGAGCATTGCTGGTCGCTGTCTACCTTCACCCAGATCCACAAATGGAGGGTAGGAGACTGACTGTCCCAGCTGTACAGACATAACTGAAACACCATCCGCTCCCGTCATAAAAAAGCGATATCAGAAACCCTCTGATCCACTGGGCATAATTGACAATGAGATCAAGAATTAGAAGAAAGCTATGTTGTAGCCCACTCATAGCAAGTATCATTGCCACAGCATGTCATTCACACAGAAAATGGAGGAGCTCAAATAGCAGTGGTAAGGAGAGATATTGAATTACTGCTTCCCTATGCCATTTCAACTAGCTCACCCACCAGGAGACTCTGATGGAGTCACATGCCTCAGTACTTCATAGAGAACACAGTGTCATTCAAATTAAAACAAAATTGCATTAGTGTTTAAAAACCGACTGCTAGAATTATTGTAATAAAACCTGTCCTACGAAATAATGTGAAACATGAAATATATTTGGTAGCGCAAACATGATTTAGCTGCCAAGGAGCCATGCTCACTTCTGAAAATTTTGAGCGTCTGTTCACTGACAACGTCAATTTGGAGTGTTAACCTTTGGTTCTGATGGCCTTCAATTCCTCAGGTTTTGATTCGAGATGCTCGCCAAAAACCTTCACGGATCACATCATTCGACTCAGTGGCATCGTGGAAACCAAATGGGGTGTAGCACGGATAATCATAGTTCGAAGGTAGTTGTGGAGATCCCACGTAGCTTTACAATCTTTGTGGCCCTTCAGGCTCAGCAAAAATTGTGGTGTGCAATAACCTCCATCTGGCTGCCATGATTCCTAATGAGAGAAGAGCCATAGCATAAGCTACTTTCATTATCACGTTGCAGTGATACAGTATCAATACTCACCAAAAGTGTTCTTGATACCTCTTTGCGCTCTTGACAGTCTGTAGCTTTACACCCTCCCAAGACTGAGACAGATATGAGGAATAGTTTCATCGGTGCTTGCTTGCAGACATGATGTATCGTACTGCCCGTAGTTTCTGATTAATACCGAGCGACAGGTAGTTTGTCTTGCTCTTCTCTCACATGTGCCGGAATACTGCTGGTATATCTTCTACACAGCATGTTGGCAATGGTGCAGCCAAACGCTTCTGCTGGAGAGCCCATCATGTCCTTTAGTTGAACTGACAAGTTGTCAAATTTGATGAGATCTGTGAATCACAGCAAAAGGCGGTCAGGCTGGAGGTTTTTCCCACTGATCTGTAGTAGAGTATTCTACAATTTACTTTCTGTATGCACGTGTAGCATATTACCCAATGATCGTAAAATGGGCTGTGTGAGGTGTGGGTGTACACCTCAGTGCAAGATTGACACAAGAAACAATGACAAATTATCATCAATCATTGTATTGATCGCACACAAAAAGGCGATGGACAATTGAGAACATAAGTTACTGAGACACGTCAGGAGAGTAGTGGTGACAACCAGTCAGCAGGAGAAGTAGCAAAAGGGAGGACAGAATAAAGCCTGACTCAAATTATGTAGCCTCCAGAACACTCAGGGAGACTGTCTGTCACTCCAACATAGAGAGGACAACTCCTAGTTGGCACCTCTGTCTCCACACTGGCTTAAACAAGCCTAACAAAATGACCACAACTACCCAAAGAAACTGCCACCAAAAATAAATTGTTGATTAGATCAGCTGTTGATGAATCACAACTTATATTCAGCAAACAGACCATAACTCATATCTTTTATCTACGCGTGGCTGTGTGAGCCAACACACTACCATTACATTTGCCGGGACGAACCCAAGCAATTAGTTCCACAGAGGTAATGATCAACTTTTGTGGCATTTTACTCACTCAGAAATTTGCTTGCTTCTTAGTCCTTTGGTCTCCCATCTAACCCAAATGCTAGGGCTAAACCAGTGGGAGCTGAAGGTTAGCTGTTGATCAGTGTTAGCCAGGAGCCATAATGAGCTTGCTCACTTCTGATTGGTTGCCATTATAGTTTTATAGTTGCTCCAGGTGTTTAACTCGATCAACATACAGCTCTAGTTTTCAGTCCTGTGGATCACTGACGGCCAGCCGCAGGATCCTAACACCATTGTTCTGGGTGGTATGAGAGCGGGTTTAACAAAAACTGAAAAGTCCAACAAACCATTCCAGGTAAGAGCCTGGCACTATCCTATGCGCGACTTATGTCCGCTAGCGGATCAGGCAGCTAAAATATTGGTCTAATGCAACAGTGGAATTCCCAATCTTCTGCTGGTTTCCTTCTTTCTCACTTCTGAATAAATCCGGAATAACTTTTCTCCTTGAACAGAATTGTCATTCCTATAGATTAGAAGCACTAGAAACAAGTATAAACTGATTAAAAAACAATGAATATACCTTCTCCATATACAGAAATCTTAGGGAGAGCTCGGAAAATCGCACTCAGCATAGCATCTCTGCTGCCATGTGCGCCGCTGTCATGTGTGCTGGTGCTAAGTGCAACACACAGGTAAGAAATGCCCAGAGGGTGACGCACGGTATAGAGTGGGCCTATAATTGTAGTTTTATCTGCAGGTTTATTGACATAAAGAGCTATCAGATCAGTCTTTTGACAATTATATCGGCGTTCTTCATGTACTTGTCAATTTTTAGAGGCCACCGCAGCACAAACCTTCACCATTGTCATGACATAGGGCGTAGAAACCGGGAGGGCATGCCATCACATCTTTGCATGGAGCGCAGTCATTGGCTGTAAATATATAATTAAGACATGAAATATTCATCAATTTAACAAAGATGTTGACACATAAACGACAGTTTATGTAAGTAGAGTTAGGAAATGGCATGTTTCGCAATATGTTTTTGGAGGAGAGCTGAAAGTTGTGAACTTACCATAAGTGCCAGCGACAAGGCAGCACAGAGCGAGAACAGTGGCAATAACCTTCATGATGATTGTGAGTGGATTTACGCAGCGAGTGTGATGAGGGTGCTTGCCTGAATCAACTTTTATACCCACAGAGTTAGCTTGCATTCCTAAATTCAACAGCGAGGGATGCAGCGGATAATAATGAACAAAAACGGTTAGATTCGATTCCTGTGCGTCTCATGATGGATGCACACCTAAGTTCCACATATGAAGGCCGTGTTAGGAAGCGAGGTACCCTGGGAAAAATACGCTAATGTACCTGTATAGTGATTGACAGAAAATAGTGTCGGTGCTCACTAGAAGAGGAGAGTAATGCCATTGACTTACAGGATGTGGTGTTTCGGTATCCCGATCAACAATAACAGTAGACATTGATATGCTTCGGGAGATTTGACCCGACCTGGAATGCAATGCCAGCATTGCCATACACCATATAACCATCCACCAGATAGTGTTTCATAAGTTTACTCGTTGCCCCGAAACTGGTTCCTGACCCGAATCGTCTGAACTGACACTAAACTACCGGCTTCATCTAGCTGTTAGATGAATGTGATTGAGTATGATATGCGTAGATGGTGGACATACAGACAGATCGAACTAATTGTGAGATTCATCATACCAGACATCGCTCTCGTGCACCAGCTAGATTATGTACTGTCTTACTTTGGTGGAGTTCGGGTACGATCGGCAGTTGAGCTTATTTACAAAGTACCACAGCGCTGAGGTCTTCTCTCTTCATTTCACGTTCATGATGACCTTCAACCATTGCTCGAAGATTCATCATCTAGGGTTGTGTAAAAGATGTACTTTCACTCGCCCTAGACAAACAGGTGGGCATGCGAATGGTATGTCTAGGCACCAACATGTTCCAGCTTAGACTATAAGTTGGTGCCTAGAGGCAGTATTTGTACAGTCACCCGCATGTCTAGGGTGAGTGCAAGTATGTCTTCTACTCCACCTTAGATGTTGAATCTGTGAGCAATGAATGAAGGTCATAATGCGCGTGACATGAAGAGAAACGACCTCACCGCTCGGGTGCTGCGTAAATTAGGTCTAGTACCAATCATCCTTAAACTCCCTCATACTACCTGTAAAAGACGGTAAGTAATCTACCTGGTGTATGAGAGCGATGTCTGACTTGAACATCATAATTAGTTCAATCTGTCTGTATGTCCACCACACACGCATATGATACTCCATCACATTCATCTAGCAGCTAGATGAACTTGCTAGTTTATTTTCAGCTCTACCGATCTGAGTCAGGTCTGGAGTTCGGGCAATTAGTGATGATAGGAAACACCATCTGGCTGATGGTGCAATCATGTATGAACACTCCGGCATTGCGGTCCAATCCCGGGCAAATCCTAATGTGTGCTTGCTATCATTGATCATGATGACCTTCAACCATTAATCAAAGATTCAACATCTAGGGTTGTGTAAAAGGTATACTTTCACTCGCCCTAGACATACGGGTGGGCGTAGGAACACTATGTCTATACACCAACATGTTCAAGCTTAGACTATAAGTTGGTGCCTAGACGCAGTATTTGTATGGTCACCCGCATGCCTAAGGTGAGTGGAAGTGCATATTCTACACAACCCTAGATGTTGAATCTGTGAACAATGAACGTGACATGAAGAGCAAAGACCTCACCGCTTGGGTGCTTTGTAAATTGGGTCTAGTATCGATCATCCCCAAACTCCCTCATGTTACCTCTAAAAGATAGTAAGTAATCAAATTGGGGCATGAGAGCTATTTCTGACTTGAATGTCACAGTTAGATTAATCTGTCTGCATGTCCACCACGTACGCATATCGTACCCAACCACATTCATCTAACAGCTAAATGAAGCTGGTAGTTTATTGTCAGTTCGGACGATCCGGGTCAAGCGTCAATTTCAGGGCAACGAGTAAACTTATGAAACACTATCTGGTGGATGGTATGATGGCGTATGGCAACGCCAGCATTGCATACCAGGTCAGGTCAAATCTTCTAAAGCGTATGAATGTGCGCTATTGTCGTTGATCGGAATACCGAAACGCTACGTCCTGTAATTCGATGACATTAATTTTCTCTTCTAGTGAACACCGGTATCATTTTCTGTCAATCACTATACAGGTACAATGTCGTATTTTTCCCAAGGTACCTCGCTTCCTAGCACGGCCTACATAGGTAGAACTTAGGTGGGCATCCATCATGAGACACATGAATTGAATCTAATGGTTTTTGCTCATTATTTTCTGCTGCATCGATCGCTGTTGAATGTAGGAATGCAGGCTAACTCTGTGGGTATAAAAGTTGATGCAGGTGAGCACCCTCATCACACTCGCCGTGTAATTCCACTCACTATCGTCATGAAGGTCATCGCTACTGTTCTCGCTCTGTGCTGCCCCGTTGCTGGCACCTATGGTAATTTCATAACTTACAGCTCTCCAAAATCATGTAGCGAAATATGCCATTTCCTACCTCTACTTACATAAACTGTCATTTATACATCAACACCTTTGCGAGTGATGAATATTTCATTTCTTCAATATGCATCTGCAGCTAATGACTGTACCCCATGCAAATATGCCTTGGACTGCACTCCCAGTTACTTCTGTCATGATGGTCCATGCTGCTTCTAATGCCTAAGAATTGATAAGTTACGCGAAGAATGCTCTCATAATTCATGAAAGACAAATCTGATAGATTCATAGGTCGGTAAACTATGCCCACTGCAGAGGTTGATTTGCCCTTTGGACGCTTGTTATTTTTATGTTGGTGTGCCCGCATGTGTCATGCGCGCCCGCCCGCCCGCCCGCCTGCCTGCCCGCCCACCCGCGCGCCCGCTTGCTCTCACTCTTTCTATCTCTCACTCTCTCTATCCCTCACTGATCTCAATCTCATGCACATAAATTGTGATCAACAACAACATCGCGTTGGACGCACTGCTCCTCACGTAATTTCGGTGAGTGGTGTCCATTATGATAGGATTAAAAATTTAATACAATTAAAACCCTTACTCTACGTAGAATTTGGCCTTCTGCCCTTTATCGTGCTCAGAATTGAACCATAAAGGATGTAGTTTTGAGTTCATGAGACCCTGGCAATAATTAATAACAGGAAAGCAGTGTATGCGGAAGCCAATAGGGCAAAGAACTGATTAGCTAGGAAAGCAGGAAGCAGTCTACAAGCACCTTCTCAGCAGCCGACTGCTACTGCAATACAAGACATCAAACTTCATAAAGTGAATGTGATAATAAGTCGAGAGGACGACTCCAACATAGTATAAAAACGTATCTATACAAGCAAAATCTGCCCTCACTAATTGTACGCCTGATGATGTTGCATGTCTTTGTGTAGTAAAATGAAGAACTCACTAATATACACCAACGGGACGATACCTCTAGTTCTCATACTACTCTAACATATGAACAGGTAGAGAGCTGCTGATAGCAGTCATGGAAAGTAAAGGACACATACTGTTGACTGGAACTATTTGACACTGGTGTCAGAGGAAAGACTGTCAAAGAAAGCAGTGTATCTAGTGGCCATATCATTATAACACAAAAGTAGTAAGCTCTACTGCATAGAAATCCACCATGATTGTCTTGCCTATCTGCAGACCTGCTCCATATCACGCCTAGGGATGGCAAGACTTACCTATTATCATCCTCACATGACACTCTAAGCAACGTCGAAACCCTCATTCCTTGATTGAAGAGAAGCATTCCTTAAACATCCATGCCAAAGGCTCCTAGAGTATCATACTTCAACATTTATATAGAAGGATAACTCCTGATTTCAAATAATTGTGCAGGTTTATTAATCTATGTTGCTGAGAATCACAAATAAATAATGTTGTATAGCACAACTAGGTTGTAGCAATCAAATCACTCAATAATTTACCATTCAGTTTTTGACTTAATTAAGTGAGCAACATCGCTATAATATTTCAATAAAGACATGTGTAAATTTTTTTCCACTCACCTGAGTAACGGATAATGGGTGATTCTCATTGTGTTACTATGCGCAGTGGAATGAGGATGCGTGTTCGTCCCACATGCGTACTTCTGACTGGTCATTGCACCTGATAGATAGAAAACAAGTTGCACTTTGGGACTTTACAACTTTGCAAGGAGTTCTTGAGTAACTTTCATCACAAGTTCCGGGAGATCTAGCTAAATAAAACATGAAAAAGGGAGATACGTGTCTTACTAGGATTACCATGTGACGTGTGTATAGTAAGCCTTTCACATTACCACAGTCCTCTTACCCTTCATCAAAATGAATTATCCAGCAGAGAGGAGACCATTCTAAAGTCTACTCAGGCTTGGTCAGTTACCCTGTATGTCAGAAGTTAGTAGGCCCCTTGGTTCACGTCCAGCTGTTAATATGCCCTAGAGTGGGCATACTTATAAAACTTAAGTATCGCGACAGTATGTCATACTAAGCTATATATCTTATAATGCGGATTCCATCCGAATCAGTACGCTGGAGCGTATCGGCTGTTAGGAGTTTGATGTTCATATGCCATACAGCGGTCATACTTACAAAACTTAAGTATGGCAGCCCTATGTCATACTAAGCTACATGCAGAGCTATCAGTATATTTCATGGTGCACCATACATCATTCCACTTGTTATTCAATTTGCCTACCATGTACCCCACTCTATCATTCTTTCCTTCCTGTTCATTCTTACTTTTAACTGTGTTGTCATCTTGCGCCATCTTACACTATCTCTGCCTCTCATTTCTCCCTTGCCTATCCGTTTGTCGTGGGACCTGTATGTGTACCTGCATTCCTATTGCCTACTGTCTCTCGATGCAGCGTAATAACTCCATCACGACTGCCGCCTCCATATGTACTTTCTCTCAGCATTCAATCCTTGCCCATGAGGCACTTTTTGCTATCTGTCTGTTCCCCATCCCCTTCAGCTAACCTCATTATCTGAGCGCACTCCATTTGCTAGAGCACTACTCATCACCACATCACAGTTCGTGCTTGCCATTGCCCATCCTTCCTCCATTTCCCTCAGTATCACATCCATGTCCTCATGCATTCCTTGCTGCCACACTACGAAGCAGTCTCCTGACATTGCACATTCCTATTCACCGGCCCAGAGGCACTCAAAAATTTCTGAGTCATATCCCAAGGGCCCAGCGTCTCACTATCCCTGTCCGCACCCCTGTACAATGGGCCTACCCCCATATCATTCATTAATCATCCTATAGCAGGATCACTGTTCACTTTTGTCTCTCCATATTTCCATACCTGTTCCTGCTGATTGGAAGAAAAAGTACCTCTAAGTATGCAATATGTGGGGCATAGTTAAAAATGCTTAGTATGACGTACATTGGGCATATTGATATTGCATTTTCATATGACATATAGTGTGCATACTTAGTTTGAGATATACTGAACTTTTTATAATCAATTCGGACTTATTTCTAGAACTGAAAATCTTTAAGAACGACAATTCTGTTCGACGACAAAATTTATTCTGGCTTCATTATGATGGTTGAAGGAAATAAAAAAAATTGAAGATTAGCGTTGTCTATGGTCACAATTGACCTAGATGTTCATTGCCTGTGATTAAATTGTTTTTGTCAGGCTTGCATTTAGTCACGAGTCGACTCCACTAGCTGGACAGAAGTCACGCACAGGAGAGCGCCAGGCTTTTACCGCAAATGGTTAGGCCAATTTCTGTTCACGTTATGCTTGTTTGCTGGCCATCCTGAACGAACGCTTCATGTTCCTGATGTACAAACATGAAACAGACTGTGAGATATAAAATAGTGTTCAGTTTGTGTAGTTTTTATAAGTTGTTAAAGCGTGTTGGGCAGGATGAAAAGGGAGGTATTATGTCCTCAGCCACTCACACATAGACAGCTTTGGTAATATCGAGGCGCTTTTCTCAGTTGACTCTTCCCTTGAAGAATGATTTGATACTGGTTTGCTTAGTATCGCAGATTATGGATGATTGTCATCAGCTGATGACTTGCTTACAGTGAATGCATGTTTATGATGGAGGCGATACTTCAGAGAAGAGGTTTAGTGATGGTATTTCAATTACTCACACAAAAACTGACCGTGTAACCGCATTTCTGATGACTGTAAACAAGCCAATAGGCATGTTCGGTGCGCAAACGCATTTAATTGGCTAAACGCTCTACTCCGAAGGCATCACTAACTGCAAACTGTGAAAACATCGGCTGGGCTGTTCCGCCTGGGAAGTTAAAAGCTAGCGTTTTACCACAACCTTGATCGCTTTCGCAGCTTGAGTGTGTACTGAGTAAACACTGGGTAAACGCTCTGCTGCCATTGGTGCACGCCTTGAGAATAGCCAAATATTTTGATTAAAACAATCGCTTTTTAAACGGTCATGCATAAATATTGTAAACTCGTTGCACTCCGACTGGCCTATTGAGTGCAGTACTATGCGCCATTAGCAGCAGTCGCCCCGCTAGCCATGACTGGCTGTTCTGCGGCTGTGAACTAGGTCCGATCTATTACGCCAATAGCCATTTTGAGAGGCGATTAATTTAGAGGGAAATTTTTGATCGTAGTTAATCGTTTGAGAAATTCATCATCATCAATCTTCAGTTAAAGATCTGTATTACAACAGTTATAGCGCAGGATCTGTTTTCCCACACTAGCATACCAAGAACTTGGATCATCTCATCGTTTATCATCTTTTAATACCAATGCTAATGCTAATACCAATATCAACACTGTCATACTAATATTAATAATGATTACAGGGCATTCCTGGATTTCGGTACATTGGGTGGCAATACACGATTTTTATCATGAGAGGTGGAACATTGGGAGGAAAATTTAATTGCACCAAAATCACTGATTATCATTTTCTTAGATATGGCAGCATCTTGGGAACTAAGCCACAGTGACCTATACACCAAGGTTAACTTGTGGAGGTTACTAAAATACGTTATCAAAGTCATCTGGCTGCTTTCTTTTCCCTCACCAACAACCATCATGATAGAGGAAATATTTTCCTGCACTAACATACCACGAATGTGAATAATTTCATTTTTCGTACTCCTACTAATACTAATACTTTAAACATAATGTTATTCCTCTTCTTTTGTTCTGTTTTCACACTCATTACCTACAGAAATGGGAATCTGCAACGCAGAAGTGTCATAAAATTGTAGGGAGTTTCATACCAACCATAGTACTTACAGGTTATCCTAGATCTCTGGTGCAGGTGTCTTGTTTTAGCATTTTTCAGTTAAAGCTAGGCTTCTAACCCAGCAGAGATTTTTCAACCAAGCTGTGCAACAACCTTATGACATCTGCATAGCTTGACTCATACTGTCTCCTGTCAATTAGACAGAGCTGTAGTATAGGAGATCAGTGTCCGACAACATTGCTAAGTATAGCATTTGAGGAACTTACTTTTATCCACAACAAGCCAGCAAAAGTCGATGATAGTTCTCTTTTTGTCTTTGATGGTGTCGTTAATGGGTGTGAAGTAGTTTCTTCATCATCTAAGCAGTACATAAGAACAGAATATGAATGCATTTTTCATTTATCGATTCTTAGGGGTTAGAAGCAGCATGGACCCCGGCACCATTACCGTGACAGAAAAAACTGGGAGGGCAGTCAAAGTCATATTTACATGAAGCGCAGTCATTGGTTTTAGACATATAATGAAGACATGAAATATTCAAACAAACGCAAACTATGCTTCGTACCCACACTCCTCAGCCTCAGCTGTAATTGCATTCAGGGCGATAGCAACAATTACGAAATTAGTTGTAATCACAAAGCAATTGACTCACCTCTGACTTTGACAAACAAACTCTCAAATTCTTGCTGGCTATCACGTATCTTCCAAGTATGTTTTAGTGCCATTGGAATACAGTCTTTGTTCCTCTCAAAATCCAGCTAAATTTATGTCGAAATAGTCCACTGGTGCTCAAAAAGTGAGACTCTAAGTGTAAACTCTTATCTACTGTCACTGTACCAACTAGGATACATCTACTAGTAGGCATGAATATAGAATAGCTGTCGTAATCTCTGTACCAGCATGAAAGGCAAGTGTCGTCCAAAGTTTTCAACTGCATACAGTCGCTGTGGTCGACCATGTCATTGTGTCGCAAAAGCCATGAGTAAAGTGAGAGACCTCGATACTCAGCAGATTAACAGTATCATCATTTTTGTTTACACTAGTTACCCTATTGAATAGATAGTCGCTGACATTGATTTCTCGTCAAATTTTCTGTGTTTACATTGGGCGGGTTGTTAGGAGCATTGGACGGAGCGCCCTTGCACCCACCCTGTGGAGAGCCCTGGAATAGTGATATCATGATACACGATACAACCGTGTATCATGATATTTTAGGCAAAGTTACGATACATGATACACGAAGCACTAAGCTTGTGTATCGCGTTTTTATGATACGTTGTCATGCTATGTCTGATGTATGAAAATAACCAAAAATTTATGAGCCTATCTGCCATTATCCCTCATTAATAAACTTAAGATGAACATCATCTTCCCATAATGTAAATCTCTAATTGAGATGAGATTATTTCAGTATTTTGTTGTCTGAGGATAGTACTGCGCGTGGTATTGCACTTCATTGCAAAAGTGACACAAGAAACTAAGATGAGCTGTTAGCAAACATTATGTTAATCACAAGCAACTGACAACAACAAGGGAAAACAGAACTTACTCTGACATAACAGACGAGCAGCGGCTACAACCAGCCAGCGAGTGAAGTGGATGTTAAGAGAAAGAACTAAAGCTTAAAGGATACAGACGGCTGTCCAGGTACTCTATCTAGGCGCCAACGCATAGTCTAAGCTTGAACACCATGTTGGTGCCTATACACACCCGAAAAATTTCATAAAGGGTTGTGAGCAAATCCTTTGTAGGTGACTTATATTTAAGTTGGTATGTAGAGATGCTTTATCATATACGTTTGCATAGTTTTAACCGATTGTGGGAATAAAACCGATGTGGAATTTAAACATCCAGCAGAACACAGCCAAGTTTATACAATAGACTAAACGATGTGGAATAGCCAATGTGAGCTGTTATAACATTGCAGCATGGCAATGAAGATGGACCCAACGCCGAATAGACACTGTTATCAGCCATAACATCGATACACAGCAATGAAGATGGACTCAACGCCTAAATAATTACAGTGGGAAAAGTTGATAGTTGAGACTTATGCAACAGATCCTATAAAAACCTATAAAATCCTGGAGAGAGCTCAGAATATCGCACTCAGAAAAGCATTCCTGCTGTCTTGCGTGCCGGTGCTAAGTGCGACATCCAAGTGAGAAATCCACGGAGGACGACGCACAGTATAGAGTGGGCCTATAATTGTATTTTATCTGCAGGTTTATTGACACAGAAAGCCATCAGATCAGTCTTTCGACAATGATATCGGCGTTCTTCATGTACTTTTCAATTCTCAGTCATAATCGCAGCATGCACCCATACCATGATCATGACAGAAGTAGCCGGGAGGGCAGTCCCATTGGTTATTTCTGCATGGAGTGCAGTCAATGGCTGTAAATATACAATGAATACTTGAAATATTCATCACTCTCACAAAGATGTTGATATATAAATGAGAGTTTTCGTAAGTAGAGGTAGGAAATGGCATGTTTCACAATACGATTTTTGAGAGCTGTAAGTTATGAACTTACCATAGGTGCCAGCGACGAGGCAGCACAGAGCGAGAACAGCGGCGATGACCTTCATGACGATTGTGAGCTGATTTACACGGCGAGTGTGATGAGGGTGCTCACCTGAATCAACTTTTATACCCACAGAGTTAGCCTGCATTCCTAAATTCAACAGTGAGGGACGCAGCGGATAATAATGAACAAAAACGGCTAGATTCGATTGCTGTGCGTCTCAGGATGGATGCGTACCTAAGTTTCACCTATGTAGGCTGTGTTAGAAAGAGATTTACCCTGGGAAAGTTACGCTGTTGTTCCTGTATGGCGATTGACAGACAATAATGTCGGCATTCACTAGAAGAGAAGAGCCATTGAAGTAAAGGAAGCGGTGTTCTAGTATCCTGATCAACGATAATAGTACACATCGCCATGCTTTGGAAGATTTGACCTGGACTGGAATACAATGCTGGCGTTGCTATATACCATCATACCATCCACCAGCTTACTCGTTGCCCTGAAATTGGCGCCTGACCCGGATTGTCAGAACTGACAAAAAACTAGCGAGCTCATCTAGCTGTTAGATGAGTGTGGTTGAGTATGATATGTGTATTTGCTGGACGTACAGACATATCAAACTATTTTTGATATTCATCAAGCCAGACATCGCTCTCATGCACCAGTAAGATCATGTACCGTCCTTTGCAGTTACTTTGGTGGAGTTTTGGGACGATCGGCAGTTGAGCTTATTTACAAAGATGATCGGTACTGGACCTAATTTGCACAGCACCAGAGCGGTGAGGTCTTCTCTCTTCATGTCACGCCCATGATGATCTTCAGCCATTAATCAAAGATTCAACATCTAGGGTTTTGTAGAGAGTGTACTTCCACTAACCCTTAACATGCGGGTGGGCGCATAAGTGCAGTGTCTAGGCATCAACATAGTGTTCAAGCTTAGACTATAAGTTGGTGCCTAGATGCCGTACTTGTACAGTCACCCGCATCTCTAGGTTGAGTGGAAGTATATCTTCTACACAACCCTAGATGCTGAATCTGCGAACAATGGCTGAAGGCTATCACGAGAGTGACACGAACAGAAAAGACCTCACCACCTGGGTGCTGTGTAAATTATGTCTAGTACCGATCATCCCCAAACTCCACCAAAAAAACTGTAAAAGACAGTTAGTAATCAAATTGGTGTATGAGACCTATTTCTGACTTGATGAATATCACAGTTAGTTTAATCTGCCTGTGCATCCACCATGTACGTATATCATACTCCATCACATTCATCTAACAGGTAGTTTTCTGTCCGCTCTGACGATCCGGGTCAGGTCCCGAGTTTGGGGCTATGAGTAAAGACGTGAATCACTATCTTGTTGATGGTGTATGAAAACCCCGACATTGTGGTCCAATCCAGGGTAACTCTACCAGAGCATATCAATGTGTACTGTTATCATTGATGGGGATAACAGTATACCCCGTTCCTGCAATGGCATTATCTTTCCTATGTAGTAAACCTCTATACTATTCTCTCTCCATCACTCTACGGGAACAACATCATAACTTCTCTAGGTTAATACGGCTCCAAAAGTGGCCTACATATGTGGCACTTAGGCGCGCTTCCAGCATGAGACATATAGGGCTCTAATCTAATGGTGATCTTCATTATCTGCTGCAGTCCTCGTTATTGAATGTAGAAATGCAGGTTAAGCCTGTCGGTATGAAAGTTGATACAGATGAGCATCCTCATCACACTCGCCATGTAAATCCACTTATAATCGTCATGAGGGTCATTGCCACTGCTGTCGCTCTTTGCTGCCTCGTTTTTGGCACCCACGATAAGTTTATAACTTACAGTTTTCATCAGAATTATTGCGAAATATACAATTTCATGCCGTAACGTACATAAACTGTCATCAATATATCAAAACCTTTGCGAGAGCGATGAATGTACCATATCTTCATTGTATATTTACAGCCATCGACTGCGCTCCATGCATAGACAACTTGACAAGCCCTCCTGGCTATGGCAACCTATTTCATAGCAATAGTACTGGTCCATCCTGCTACTAACGCCTAAGAATTGATAGGTACATGAAGGATGATTCTATCATTGTTGATCGCAATCATCATGAAGATCATCACCGCTTCTCTCGTCCTTTGCTACTTCATCACTGGCATCTATGGTAAGTTTATAACTTAGATTTATCCTTAAAACTATTGTAAAACGTGCTATTTCATGTCCCAGACTACATGACCTATCATTCATACATCTTTGCAAGAGTGATGAATATCACATTTCTACAGTCAATTATTTACAGATATCATAGCTTCATTATGCAATTACAGCAGCCCATACTACACTCTATAATGAGCTGCTTTGATTGTATAGAGTGTAGTATATACTGAAGTACAGCTGATTCATGATATTGATGTCAGGATAATTTGGACTGCCTTGCCAGTGCCTTTTGTGTCCATCTGGGAAATGGTAAATGCTGCCATATTTCAGCTTCATGCTACACCTAAGGGTTGACAAGTATACGAAGAATGCTTATATCCTGTTGAAACACTGATATGATGGCTTTGTCCGCCAATAAACATGCAGGTAAAACTACAATTATAGGCCCACTTGATACTGTGTATTGCCCTTTCTGGATTTCTTACTTGTATGTCACACTTAGTACCAGCACGCATGCCAACGGCGCACATGACAGCAAGGATTATGGCTTTTGTCATTCTCGAGTTTATAATTACGTCTGCATGCTCCCGCTTTTCCATGCCTAAACTGGCCAGCCATCGGTGACCTGCTCCCGATAAAGCTCGCACAAGCGTTCTTAATTGTCAGGTAGTAGCCCGCAGGAGTGGCATTCTCTGGCTCAGTCACACCACTTTTTTACCGCGTGCGTATGCTCACTTAGCATTGTTTCTAGTGCAGCAAATCATCGGGAAAATTTATTGCGATCAATCTTTTGAGGAGAAAGATGAATTTCTGATTAAACGCCGGCGTCGACTAAAAAGTATAAAAGCGGCCAATCAGCATCGCGCTTACAACTAATGGCCGTCGGCGCAGTCTGCTCAGTCACTAGCCCTTTGCTCCGACTAATATAGCCATAACTCCGGTTCTGTTTACCGGGTTGTAATGAAACTCCTCCCATCTTGTAGTCCAACAGAATTGACGAATGATGATACAGTTTTCAACTAGTTCTGACCAATAAGAAT
>ERZ1740065.962-NODE-962-length-16637-cov-11.424919_pt1 | contig 16637 bp, 16 predicted proteins | sample MGYA00581738_ERZ1740065 | MGnify/ENA primary metagenome ERZ1740065 (study PRJEB43018, sample SAMN04849749) | marine metagenome | isolation source: floating plastic debris | place: Pacific Ocean | collected 2008-09-01 | study: EMG produced TPA metagenomics...
TATTATTATTATTATTATTATTATTTTTATTATTATTATTATTTTTATTATTATTTTTTTTATTATTATTTTTATTATTATTATTTTTTTTATTATTATTTTTATTATTATTATTTTTATTATTATTATTTTTATTATTATTATTATTTTTATGGTCATGTGATGTAAGCCTGTAACTGATAGAGAAGAGACTGTTCATCTAAGAGTAGACGGCTAGATTCTATCCTGCAATAATGGATGCAGGCAGATTATCAGGCTGAGTAGGGCCCCCCTCCCCGTGGTGAACTCTACTCGCTACGTCTGGCGTTTCTCTCGCAGGTGATTTGTGTCAAGGACTGTTCATCTATCTACCGCGTTCCCGTCATATTCGAGGAGCAGCAGATCATGTGTCTGTTTAACAAGCGTCTCAAACTGAGGCTGGAGAACCCATCAACCCCCATGACTCTGATGAGAAAGTGGAAGGATCTGGCCAATAGGTACGCATGCCTGCTGTCGCTGCAGCGTCGATGTCACTGGCGCCACCTATCTCTTAGTTATCGATGTAACAATCTCTCTTGCTCTCTACGCAGGTACAATCGCCTTCATAACTCTGTGAAGATCTGCCTGGTGGGCAAGTACACGTCGCTGGAGGATGCTTACACGTCAGTGACGAAGGCGCTGCGCCACGCCTCCCTTGCCTGCAATCACAAGCTTGACTTGATGGTGTGTCCAGTGTACAACTCTCCTAGCTATGTATCACTGCAATGTTTCTAATTCATCCACTCGCGTTATCATCTCAGGCACTGATTTGAAGAGTTTGATGCTCTTTTTTGCAGGGTATTGCCCTGTTATTCAGAGCTATAGTGGTATATCTTGTGTCATATAAATTCGTACTGCTATACAGCTGTCACTGATACCAAACTCGAAACATTGAAAACTTTGATATCACACCTCTTCACACCAAGGCCACCTTCCGACAGTTAAATAGGCCATTAAAGAATCACTCATATTCTCATACGCCGGTCTGTGTTTGTTTGTTCAGTATGTGGAGGCTGACGACCTCGAGGAGGCCGCAAAATCTGAGCGGCCAGTCAAGTACCACGAGGCATGGCAGAGGCTCTGTGGCGCCGATGGTGTGATTGTACCGGGAGGATTCGGCACCCGTGGAGTCGAAGGAAAGATACTCGCCTGCAACTGGTGTCGAACAAAAGACGTCCCGTTCCTAGGTTTGTGCCGTCTGTCTACTGTCTTCAGAATTGGTGTCAGGGGAAATGTTAGCATAGCCTCGGGGAATATGTATGGTATGCTGATATCATCCCCCTCCCCCCAATCATTGATGTGTGCTTCGCATTCTGTTTAGTTTATGATGAGAAACTCTCATATAGGTTCGCGTATGAAAGCAACAGCACTGTCCATGTATTATCATTCAAAAGGCCCTGGTCACATGACCCTGTGGAATCCAGTGTACATCGCTCTAGTACATACCTGCCAAGGCATGCATGTACTCCGCTGGATTGAGCTGTGTGTCGGATTCAAGTTTCACATGGGGACTACGGATGTATAGAACAGCTTCAGTTCAGCTCATGCGCTTTAATAGAAACACAATCTTTCCAGTTCCTGGCACTATTCTACTGGACTAGAAGCAGTATTTCATGACGCTAAGTGATTATAGCACACAATGTTCAGTAGGCTGATTTTATTTAGTGAATGGGCCGGTAAATATTGTCACTGTCAATTGACACATTTATCCACACTGTGGCTCGAGTAGAAGGGCAGGCTGTATCAGGTTTCAAGGGATTAAAACGCCAATGAATGTAGGAACGAAAAATAATCACGAGAAGTACGAGAGCATGACACGACAATTCCCACTCCAGTGGGATGTTTCATGACGACTATACGCTGTATACTGTACAGTGTAGTAACTGTCTGTATTCCTGCAGGTGTTTGTCTCGGCATGCAGTGTGCCGTCATAGAGTACGCCAGGAATGTAATCCAAATGAAGAACGCTCACTCGATGGAGTTCGCTCCTGACTCTTCGCAGCAGGTGGTTATAGAGATGCCGGAGCACAACCCCGGCCAGATGGGCGGCACGATGAGGCTGGGTAGGAGGAGAACTATCTTCAACACCAAAGACTCGACGCTCTGTAATGCAAAGCTTCCTGTGTTCCACGCCAGTGTGCCTATAGTAGCCTATAGTGATCTAACTAACTCTGTGTATGCAGATAAGCTGTACGGCAGCAATGACGAGGTGTGGGAGAGGCATCGTCATCGCTACGAGGTCAACCCAGACAAAGTCACTCAGCTAGAAAAGCGGGGACTGCACTTTGTCGGCAAGGACGAAACAGGAAAGCGTATGGAGATCTTAGAGCTGAAAGGTCAGTGTTCGCCTCTGTTGTTGTGATAAAATCACTGGGATGGGAAATTTTATCCGGCACCTAAAACTAGCTGCAATAAATGTGGAATCGCTAAATCAATGAAATGTTATTTTGAAACTTTGTTTATTATCGCGTACTCGTGACTCGCGACTCACATCGGCTCAAAATTGACCAGCCGATATATTACAACTCTGGACATTTCATCAACACACAACATTTGACAGAGTTGGAAATCTAGATGCCAGATGTGCCTGTCTGTTGTTTTGTGGCTGTTGTGTTGTGGCTGTTGTGTTGTGGCTGTTGTGTTGTGTCTGTTGTGTTGTGTCTGTTTTGGCTGTTGTCCCGCAATTATATTGTCATAGACTGAATTTATTTGGCTTATTTTTTCAGAAAAGACTAAACAAAATGTTAATCGCTTTTTATTTTAGCGCTATCATACGGCACTGGTGTACTTCGTCATTGATTCCTCTGCCAGTAATCCTTTGAGTTATGCTTGCATAGTTCATTCTATTTTTCAGATCATCCGTATTTCGTGGGTACTCAGTATCATCCAGAGTATCTCTCACGGCCTCTGAAACCCTCCGCTCCCTACCTCGGCCTCATCCTGGCCTCCATCCGGGAACTTGATAACTACATAAGTCGTGACTGCAAGTTCTCTCCTAGAGAATTCTACTACTGCAGCACTGAATCGTCGGATGAAGAGATAGCTGTGGCTCAGACATCTTTTTCCAAGCTGCAAGTGAATGGAGTTAATGGAACCACTGGTATGAACGGAACTGCTGGAATGAACGGAACTAATGGACTGAACGGATCTGCTGAACCTTTCCATCCCGTCAACTCTAGTCCTACGAAATCTCCTTGAACTCTTGAGATATATCTCTCGTGATCAAGACAAGTTAAATCGTCAATGTGTGCTTTTATCTCCGTCTCAGCCAGTATAAAGTGTTAAATGCTATTTTTGAAGTACTTTGAATCTCGATTACAATATATACACAAATTCACCTGTACATATAAGCTTACGCACAATCATATCGGTTTGCGCACCTAGCCGAAATCTTATTTTTGGAGTTGTTTTCTACCGTTTCTACTAGCACCAAATATAGCCATTCCAATTTACGACTTTCTGAAAGCTGCTCTCGTTCGTTTCCTTCAGAGGAAAGAATAGAAAGAGGAATCAGGGCCTAGAGAATATCATTCTCTGCGAAGACCACCATCACTCTCGCAAACGCTGCATTCCACTGTGGCCGTGGTCTACCGCACTCGTACAACCTGGGAACAGGGAAAACAGTGGTTGAATCGATTCTTCTATACGCCATGGCCTCGCTTGAACGACCAGCTTGTGTTGTAGTTACTGGTGCTAACAAAGGATTTGGTAAAGCTGTATGTCTCTCCCTGGCGAAAGTTCTGAAGCCTCGATCTGTGATGTTTGTATTAGGACGCAAGGTTCAAGCCCTAGACGACTGTATCGCTGAAATAGGCAAAGTCAACGAGGCTGTTTCTGTTTTCGCATATTCCCGGTACGATTGCGATCATCTAGATCACGATGATCTTGAGCAGTTCATTGTGAACAGTTTCGTCGGTAACAAGGAGTTGACACCGCCGGTCAAAGATTTGGTTGTAATACACAATGCTGCAAGCCTTGGAGATCTCAGTCGGCCATCAAACGTTCTCACTGCTACGGAGTCTACGGATTATATGCGGATCAACTTGTCTGCCATGATCCAAACGAACACGACCATTCTCAACTGCCTCGATTTCTTGCCGAATAAGACTCTCATACAAGTATCATCTCTGCTCGCAGTGAAACCGCTTAAAAGCATGGCATTATATTGCTCAGGTTAGAAATATCGATTGCTCCACACTAATGGTAGCGATGAGGCATGAGACCTCACTGTATCTGCGCTATCATCCTCTCTGTTATACTGTAGTAATGATGATGGTGCAATAACGTGAGTAGCGTCTTATCATTGAATATCTTGATATTTGAAGGCAAAGCTGCCCGAGACATGTACTTCCAAGTGTTTGCTGAAGAGAACCCTGCGATCAGGGTGCTTAACTACGCACCTGGCCCTCTGTCCACGGATATGTTCAACTCAGTCAAGCAAACAACGCACAGTGAAGATGTTAGGAAATCATTTCGAGGTAAAGAATCAGCCTGTCTGTGAGCCATATGAATTTCTTAGCTATGAATGAGTTTTGTTTACTGGTTACTATAGTAACTCTAGTTACTATGGTGAGAGAGTGGTGCAGCAGCCTCACAACTCTTCACTCATTTCTTCTGTAGAGACAACTCCTCTCACCCCGGCAGAGTCTGCTGACAAGCTGGTCCTAATTCTAGAACGCAATGACTTCTCTTCTGGACAACATGTTGACTTCTATGACGTGTAGATGACAGGGAATCTCAATATTTGTGGAGCTCGTTGGTAGCATACCACAATTCCTGTCACAATTGCCAAATGTTTCTTATCACATCACAATTATTTCCAAATTCCTGAAATCATGTCCAATTTACTATTCATAAGTGATTGTCATTATGTTCAAGTATATCGATCGATCTCATGAATATACTGCTAGGTTGTATGTATCCATGGCGCACGCCTATCCCATTCTGCAAGATATTCAAGATAAAATATAAATCATGGATCCTTCCACAAGTAAAAATCAGCCTGGTATCATCAGTGAATACAGGGAGCTGACAGCATCATCGCCTCCATAGCCTGGGCCGATCGTTGTTGGAGTTGCCCCCACCCGCATTGCATTTATTTTGTTCTAACGGGAGCAAAAAGATACAACTGGCAGGCTAGCTGACATCAGCACACTGCTGAAATACTGCGCTGACCATGATTGTAAATATATGTACCAAAGAATATTATCTGTAGATCATGTTCCGCAGTATACATAGACTGTCAGTCACTGGCTTTCCGTGCATCGAATTTGGTCAGAATTCGAGTTCATTCGTCTCGTGGAAAAAGCCAGTGAGTGTTATGGTTGGTATACCATCAGTTGTATATCTCTCCTCTAATCATGCTGTGTACTTGTACTGGAGGCTGTCTGCATGTGGTCACATTGATGTTCCTCAATCATGTTTACCAGTCAGTAGTGTCATTGTCATTAGAAATGTGGTGAGGGACTGGTGGCGGTAAGTAGGACAAGTTGGTCTGATGTTGTTGTTGCTATCTGGCGCGATCCAGTGTAGCTGGTTTGTGAGGGCGACACGGAGAGGTAGATATGTGAAAGTTGTCTGACATTCACTGTTGGTGACTTTCTTATGGTTGGCAAGCGCAATGAAACTGAGTTTTTATACTGCTGATGAGCGTGAGCTTTATCGTTTGAGCGAAGCTGTTTTTTGTGACACCTATTGTCATTCGATGTCATTGAAAGCCTCCTGTCACTGTTTGATGATGGGCGGATCCGCTGATGTTGAAGGCGCCTGCTGCATCAATCGGAGACTGACCCACCATCTATATGAGGAGGCATGAGTTCATCCTCTGTCGCCTCCACTCGATTGCCATTACCGGAGATTCTCTTTCTTGCAGCGCTGGTAATGAGAGGTTGATGGATGGCTAGCAGCATGAGATTGTATTGTCAAAGTGTGTGTCAGCCCTATTAACGCCTCATAGTCAGCTCACGGCATCCTTCCTACTAACTCCTTGTTATCTTGGTACCCCCAAGCGGGCAGTAGACTAGCCTCCGGCCAGCTCATTGTTGTGTCTTGAGCCTCGAGGAGGTCTCCTGTTGTGCTGATTGGTTTCCTCAACATAGCCTTATCACCAGATAACGCTAATGTTGCGTCACCTGGATAAATACCTGCGGAAACATTGGTAAACATGATGAGCTTCTGGTGGTAGATTGGGAGAGGCAGCAGTGGTCAATCATCTGCGTAATTAGTTTACTATATCCCCTACACTGATAATAAACAATCTCTTGTATTATTTTGGGTGTTGCTGAACGGAATGAGTTATTGTTCTCTTGCTCAGTCAGCCAGATTGCCAGGCAGGTCATTCCCCTCATTTCTTACTAAACGCTCAATATATCCCCTAATGTTCGCTACAACATCTCCTCTGCCATTGTAAAAACACGTAAAATGATACCATTTCTCCAGGAATACATTGTGCTTTGTATCTCTGCCAAGCACCCACCCCAGCTGCCGAGCTGCTGTGAGTAGTGCACCCATGTACAAGTGATGAACACGTGCCCATCAATGCCACTGGCTCATCTTATCTTGAACAATGGCCACCTGCATGGCATAAGACAAATTGCAACAATGTGTTCTGTCAGTAACAATATATTTGTTCTTCTTATCATAAGACTGGCGGAACAATAAAATATGACATCACACAAGTCTAATCACTCTGTATCCAGAGAGAAAAACATTGTTCTTGTCCCGCTTATCAACGATGTGAAAAAGATTCAACCAGCAGCTTGGCTGATTGAGGTAGCCACTGATCGTAGAGAAATGGAGACCAGGGTACAGGCTGTTGCGCTGCGAGGCTAGATGCATGTTCTGATCCTGACTTCATTCTCTCTCTATATTGTCTTATACATAACTGAACGTAATTGGTCGCAGCTGTGGGAACAGGAATCAAATATGTGGGCGGGTTTTAGGTTCATTTATTCACTGCAATAAATTTTGTTTCATAATGCACTCAAAACATGTTGGGCAAGCCCTCTGGTAATTCGGGTGTTGATGGGTTGAGAGGGGTGTTGTTGGGTTGAGAGGGGTGTTGTTTGACATGGCATGAAATGGTTCACTCAATGAGTACACACTGTCTGCTGCTGTCACGTCGGCTTGTAAGCTTATCTGACAGCTTCAGCAGTAAGTACATGTACGTAGAATTTCCTGAGTGCCTGGGATCTTAGTTAAAAACGTGTTTCCTGTCGAACCTTGATCTGTTAAATTCACTTTTGCCGGACAATAGCGCAGTCAAATTAACCTTTCGCGACTGATGGCATTGTTCGGCATTCAATGACTTGTATCTCCCACATCACACAGTGATCATTGCCCACCGGCACTACCTGGTTCACATTCATCCATTGCCAGCTGCCAGGCGCCCGATTGTTCAGCACTCAGTTCATTGTTTACTATTGCATCACTCACCAGAACAGTGTCTTTCACTCTCACTCTCACTCTCACTGCTTTTAGCTCTATTACGCATCATTTGATAATAAATGGTATTGACAATTTTTCGACCAATATACCAGCACAGTTTCTCTACAAGTCTTCAATTTTCTTGTGGTTTTAGCTTCTACCTATTGCTTGACTTATAAAGCTTTCCTCAGGTCAAGGCCACAATACTCTCATTTTAATTACTCTAATCTATTGTGATTGTCTTTTAGGTGGGTGTGCCGTAGGAATGACCAGTGGGCGGAGCTTATTTTATTTGCAAGTCATGCAGTGCCTTCGACTGGGTATATATATAAGGTTGTTCTTCACTTCCCTGTCACTGACTTCTCACATAATATAGTAATTTGATTAGGGATGTTTTCCTCCTATGCAGTTATTCTTCTATCTGCCATTATTTGGCTGTCTCATTGTCAAGAGGCAGACAACGACAATGGCTCCTCCAGCATGGCGAACTTCTTTGACATCTTGATTCCAGTGGAACAACTGCCGAGCAGAGGGAATTCACGCGCAGTCGAGTGGTACAAGTATTTCAAGGTCTGTATAATTCCCATCCAGTCCGTCCAGTGTACCAATTATCAGTGCAGTTCGCTGATAGTGAGCAGTAGAAATATGACATCATTTAAATCCGATGGTGTAGCTATAGTAGCAGCGCACTAACTATCATGTTATATCTGGTTTGTAGATGATGACGCAGGTAAAGTCTGACTTGGATATGAAGATGTCAAAGAAGGTGACCATCAGCCGCAACTTAGTTGGAGACAACTACACCATATCGGCCATATTGGCAGCAGAACAAGGAGACAGCGTTTACCTGCTGCGGCGGAGACAAGATGTATATGCGTGGCCAAAGTAAGTACAATCTCTATACAAATGAAACTGTGAGGCACTGCAGTAGGGCCTAGCTGAGTCACCTGTGCCAAATCCACCAGCCAACCTGCCAGCAACCTGCCAGCCAATGTCTAATGGTTTATCTGGACAAATGTTCACCACAACAATAGTTTTATCAAATGTTTACTGGATATTCTCACACCTCAAAACCACTTGCTGGGCACCTGCACCAGGCAAACAAGCTAGCCTTGATCATCATTACTATCCATCGAGTTGAAATAGGTCAGCGAAGAGGCAATCGCTGGGGCTGTGCCAACTCTGGGGGACAGGTAGAACTGAAGACCGATAGAGCAATCATTTGACACCATCTTGAAGTGCCGGATACATATTTACAAGAGCTGACTGTCCTAGTTCGGGTGTGGGTAGAAAATATTATACGAGCTAGAAGTATGAGAGGCGCACAAACTAGTCTAACAACCTCCTTAAAGATGGAGACCATTGATGTTGAGACGTAATTTGGACACACAGTACCATCAGTAGCATGAATCAGAAAGCAATGAATGTGATGACGATCAGTTACCTATAAGCACCAGTTTCTCAATGGTGGATGCAAGGTTGAAAATTATATAATTTCATTAGATCGGCTGATCTATGGCACTTCAGTCAAATAATAAAAATTATCATCGCTTTATTTGTATTTGTATTTGTATTTGTATTTGTATTTGTATTTGTATTTGTATTTGTATTACTTAGCTGAGATTTTACCTGGTGTAAGAGGATTCATGAATTCATATCTGCAGAACTTGAACTTATTTTTATGTTCAGCGTGATAAACGACACGCAGCATTACTAATTGTTTGACTCTCTATTTCCAATTGGTCACTCTGCTAGGAGTAGCTGCAATGAGAAAGGGAGAAATGCAGAGGGTGTGTATCAGAGAGAGAAGAGAGAGAGAGAGAGAGAGAGAGAGAGGAGGAGGAGGGGGGAGGAGAGAGAGAGGGGAGAGGAGAGGGGGAGAGAGAGGAAGATATGAGAATGTTGTCGAGTTCTGTTTCTGTAGTTTTGTCAATGATTTATGCAGTGAGTTCGACTCAGATGGTACCTACAACAAGCTGAATGAGGGAGCCATACCGGTGGATTGCGTGCTGCATTTTAATCTCACAGATGGGTCAGTCATCAGTTCCCGCGCTAAGGATATGTAAGTGTCTACTACCATTCTATCATACCTGTCTCTCCTATCACAACTAATGGCCTCCCGCACGGCCATTAGTGGTCTCCATAGACTGCCTGCAAGACTATTGCCATTATCATTGCCATTGTTATCCGGTCTAAACAAAACACAGCCAACTGACTAAAATTTACTCTAGACAGCCGCACTCATCATTCCTACATCATCACCTCTCTAATGGCAGTCTCCACCCGGTTTATTAATTCCTTGACATGGTCTGGCACGTCATTGTCAGGAGGAGGCTACTGTGAACAACAATTTTTATAGGCTTACCACCTTGTGAACAAGTTTATAATCATGATTGTTATTATGATGCTGTTTTTGTAGCTTCTACTACCCAAATGCTATGACCAGGGATCCTCAGGACAACTTCTGGTTTTCGGACGCCGCTAGACACCAGGTCCGTGTCAATCATCTGCCCTCAATGCTGACTGTATCGCCCTAGCTGTATCCGACCTGGTCATATGACACGTACATGTATGTGTATGTCTAGGTGATGAGAATGAACAAAGGTGAAGCCAGACCCAGCTTGTCTATAGGCAAGCAGTTCGCTCCGGGAAAAGAAACGGGTCGACTGTGCGCACCAACTGATATCGCCGTGACAACCAACCACGTTTTTGTTGCTGACGGGTAGGTTGCCACCCCCACAATTCTCACGCAAACCAAATATATCATTAATAGATTGGTGCCTGACCTGCCGCCCTAACAATTTGTGCTCTGATCTGATCGTGCCTGGATGCGTGTTTCAGGCTGTGCAACAACCGCGTGGTCATGTTCCGGAATGACGGAACGTATGTAGCCGAGTTTGGTAATGCCGCCCGACCTGGCCTGTTCAACGTCATCAACTACGATGGTACGAGAAACCAGTTACTGCGAGGCAGCCTGATCAAGCCGGCAGCCATCGCTGTCGATGAGCAAGCGGACCGGCTGTACGTGTCAGACAGTGGGCAGGCTCGGTCAGTATTCAAACACCAGTTGCCAATCATCTATCGAATGCGAGGTCACACTAACGACCTTGACTCATGTAGGGTACTGCTGGTGAAGGCAGGCCTGAGCGACTCGACAGCGCTTGGTACGACCATCCGTACGTTTAAGCATTCGGATTTGCAGCCAGTGGCGGGTCGTATCGCACTCGACAAGAGATCTCCTACGGTATTCATGATCAACTCCTACAGCACTGTCTACCTTCATAGAGGATTTACGTTTAACACTCATGACACGACGTTTAAAGGCGCGTGGGGCCCGGACGACAGGGTAAGTGACACGGTTTGTTCATTCTATAACCACCTACAACCTACATGCACACGATTGGATTTACCAGATTGTCTGTATCTGTAGGGATTCGTCAGACCGCGGGCATTAGCTGTCTCAGATGATGGTAGCCGAGTTTACGTGACAGACGCCACCGAGCAGTCGCCAGAAAGTATATGGATCTTCAACAGAGGCGAGAGTTCACGCAGTCGCAGACACGTCGGCTTCATACCTCGCAAAGGAAGCTCAGAGTCCAGCCCCAGAACAAAACCTAGTCATCGCCTCGTCTATATGAAAGCTCAATCTCCAAAAGGCCTCCACAGCCGTCGTCTGAGTTCCAACGTCTATAGCAGCAGCTGGAGGAGAGGAAACCTGTTGCCTAGCAACAAGTGGCTATAACTCCACACAGCTCCTCACTGATGATTGCGTCGGCATGTGGGCGTGTCAGTCTGGGGACTGTTCAGCTTCGCAGCCTCGTCCACCGAGAGTCGTCCTTTGTCTCTATTTTTATTTTAACCTATTTTGTTAGATTACTGGTGGAATTTTGTGCGCTATGATAACATATTTCATCACAAGAATTATCGCTACTACTATTGCATATCTTTTTATTTCTAGACAATTTAGCCTTTTATAAACTTATCACATAGTGAATATACTACCTCAACCAGTGCATCGTTTCAAGCTGCTATGACGACAAGCTAGCAGAGTGAATGAATCGTCTGTCTCCTCACGGACTCCTCCACAACAGAGCAGCGTATCACACGTCATGATTGCACTTGAGGGGCATGGGGGGAATATGTTCTTTGGTCATAGGATATATTACTAGACAACCAACCGTCGTGAAAAACATCACTAGCAAGTAGATCCAAAACAGGCACCTGTAAATGTAAGACAGTGGGCTGTCAGCGAGTGAGGTAGCAGGCTGACGGACACACCTCATACCAACCTATCCACGACAACAGCGACGACGTGCCAGTCCTCAGTCAAGTTTTGCTTGTGCAGCAGCTCCTCCTGCTGCTCTATGATGGAGCGTAGCTTCTTCAGCAGAGGGTCGGAGTTTGCTGCTTTTACACACGCCGTCTCCGTCTCCAGCACTTTGGACCCTTCACTAGTAGATGGAGAGCAGTATTTACGCGTTACTTCATGACACGCTACGGAGAGTTAGACCTAGTGAGGCATGATAGTAAAACTTTGCTACATCAGCCTAATAGTACATACGAATTACCGCAGCAAATATAAAGAGAAAACAACTCCACATTGAATCTTACTGTGAAACTGCGTGCGCTTGCGTAAGGCAGATTGATTTGGTTCTTTCTTCTCTTGACTTGATCTGGTTTTGGCGGCTGTTGAGCTGGTTGCTGCGCTTCGATGGGACATTCGGTAGAATTATCTGTACAATAAATACATACGACCATATAGGGAGGGAAACACCATCAACTCGGCTCTACCCAACACATCAAAGCCGGAAACTGTACTGCCATAAAATGGAATTTTTCAGCGAAAATTTTTGATCAAGCATGCAGTAAAATATTTGGTACCTTAAATGTTTTGTACTTCAACCTCTGTCTGTCTATCTGTCTGTCTTATGTAGTGACATAAAACATAAATGCGCTTCATGTTATTTGCTAATTAGCAGCCGACAGTTTGATCGCAAAAACTCTAAATTTGCAAAAAAAATTCCATTCTACAGTTTACTAACTAATTTTACAATACTGAGCAATACTATATAGACTACTAACGTTACATCTAACTTCACCCTGGCCTGGTAAAGGCTACAGAGACTATCATCTACACTTACACTGACACTTACAGGTGGTGGTGGCAAGTCCTTGATAAGAAACACTCCACATAGTAAGTCACCCACTCAGGAGGCATGACATCTGCGATATAGAGGTATACGCACTCACATGTGAACTTAGGGCCAGTTTCCTCATGGAGAAATGTCTCTCCTCCCAGCTCGACATCTTGACGCAGGTGAGTTTGGAGAGGGCAAAGCAGACCTTGTGTAACCAGTATGGGACTATCTTATCACCATCAGCTTGGTGGTTGATGTTGGCGACCAGAACTCCGACGACGACAGAGAAAGCAGTGATACACATGGCCAGCGTTATATAAACACCTGAAATATCGTGTACCTTAGAACATGGCTCCTGAGAGATATCCACAGATGAGAGGCGCTACGGCTCACCTATTATTGGTACCTGCATGCTTGTCGAAGGCATGTGTTCAGCGATGAGCAGCATGAAAACTGAGAAAGCTAGAAGGATGGTGAGGCCAAGGCTGATCTTCTCGCCGGAGTCGGGTTTCATCCAGAAGCAGAGCAGTGTGAGAATGGACAGCATCACACACGGTATCACGATGTTGTATGTGTAGTACAGCGTTCTAAAACAGTTATATCCATGCAGTGCAAGTAGCACAATAACACTACAGAATTGGGTGAATCGAGTTCCCTAACTCCCTCAGAAATATAACACACAGATCGTTGTGATGGATACTTTTATTGTATTTTACTGTACAGTTATCTAAATATGACCAAAAACAATGCATTGATTAGGACTCTTTATGAGATTTCTGATGTTCCTCTGGAGATCGGCCTCTCACATCCACACCGATGGCGTCCGACACAGATTCAAATCCTTCCTTCTCCAACAACTGAGCCAATTCTGTTTTAATCGTTTGAATAACAGGCGGTCCATTGTAAGCTAGAGCTGTGTAGAGCTGGATGAGGCTAGCACCCGCCTTGATTTTGTCCAACGCATCCTGTCCAGTGAACACGCCGCCCACCCCGATGATACACATTCTTCCGGCAGTCAGCCGATACATCTGTTGGATCATTCTAGTGGACATATCTCGAAGTGGAGCCCCACTGAGGCCTCCTGTTTCGCCCCGGCTCTCACTTTGCAGGTACTCTGGCCGTGTCACTGTAGAGTTTGATACAATTAAGCCATCAACACCACTCTGCTTTGACCCAACTACGGCTGCGATATCAATGCAATCTTTTTCTGATAAGTCTGGTGATATCTTGACAAGGATCGGTGGCTTCTGCTCCAGCTTTTCCCTCGCATCAACAACTCTGTCTAAGATTAACTTCAGTTCTTGCTGACCTTGTAACTGACGTAGCCCGGGAGTGTTGGGACTAGACACATTTATGACAAGAAAATCAGCTACAGGTCCAAATACCTCTACACCTTTCACGTAGTCATCAACGGCATCTTGCTTATGCTTATTCTTGCCCAAATTTATGCCAACCTTTCCTCGTGAGCTGTCAGGTCCATTTTCATCAAACCACTCCTTAAAATTGGCGTAGGCAGCATCATGCCCAACACTGTTGAAGCCATAGCGATTGATTATTGCGCGATCTTCAGCTAGTCGAAATACCCGAGGCTTGTCATTACCAGGTTGAGGCTCTGGAGTAACAGCTCCCACTTCAATAAAACCAAAACCAAAGCCAAGGAGGCCATGGATAGCTTCACAATGTTTGTCGAATCCAGCGGCTAAACCAACAGGGTTGTCGAAGTTATAGCCAAGAGTTGTAATTCGAAGATTTTGAGGAGTGGTAGCATTGATTCTTGGATATATTCCATATTTTGCAGCGGCGATCGCAAAATTGTGGCTTGCCTCTGGACTTAATACTGTTTGAAGAGCTGGCATAGCTACTTCCGAGTAGAACTTTGCATTACCGGAGTATAAAGCATGTCCAGCAAATAGACCTACACCAGCTGATACGATTACAGCAGTTGATCGTAGCTTGCCAGACATTGGTGAAATCTTCTTCCGAAGTTGAATAGTCTGATGAAATAGCGGGCAGAATAATCAAGAGAACTCCTGGTTCAGTGGTAGTCCCGCTGCTGTTGATATTTATGATGCTCAAGAGAAGTCACGCCGGGCAATTCGACCTTGAATTTTGACCTTTCGCACTAAGCGTTTTCAAACCACATCTAGGGGCTTGATAGGCTAGCCCTAGCCATTCAGAGAACTACAACTACGCGTACATGCCAAGAGAGGATGACTCCCTTTTACCGTTTACTGCTATTTCTCAAGCCCCATGCCACTAAGGAATTGGGGTGGGGTGGAGATATTATATTATCTTTTTGTTGTTGAGGATAGATTATCCACTCCCCTCCAGTGACTCTGCTACCCTTTGAATGAGCTACTACCACACTGGTACTACCATACTGTTACTACCACACCATTACTAACACACCATTACTACCACACTGGCACTACCATACTGTTACTACCACACCATTACTAACACACCATTACTAACACACTGCTACTGTCACACTATCACTGCTAAGCCAGACTGACATCTGCACTGTGCTCTCCTAAGTTGATGTTACAGCTAATGGTGTCACCCACAAGTTCTATCTACAACCAAACCAAACAGAAATGCTCTACCTTCTTTGGAGATAAATGGTAAAGGTGAGATGTTGATGAGGTACACTCGATATTGAGCTAGTCTCTTCCTTTAACTCTATGTCAGTTTTGAGCAGCCTCCATTCTCCACTGCATTGGTAATTTGCTAAATCGATGCCATCTCGTCTCCTTGTCAAGTTTACTTGTTCTGGATCATACGCCCACGATCCAAGTTTCATTTCACAGACCTGCAGTAAGCCCATATTACATGAAAAATAAATGACCAATAAATTACTTTTATGTCGCATATGCCAATAGATGTAGTTATTCTACAGCCGTTTTATGACACAATGAAGGACGGCACCAAGTTTGGCGTAGAGATTTGTGGTGACCACATGTAGTGCAATACTGGGGTCAAGGTCATTGATGCTTGGTCTCACCTGATCATCATATGGAAAGTACTTGATCATGATCTTACATGAAGCCTTGAATTTTACAATAGGTGGCCAGAACACGTTTCCTTCGTGGGACACCATGGTGAGGGCCTTCATATAACCAATCCTCATGTCTTCAACACTGCAAAACCTACCTGTCGGTTATATCGAACAAATGTGACATGTCACATGGGTACTGATAACATCATACCTGTTCAATAACACAACGTCAGGCAGCCATAACTTAGTACAGGGTATCCTGAGTACAGTCAAATTGTTGTATAGAAGTGGGTCCCACACCAGCTTATCGTCGTTCCATTCCTGATGACAAAATTACACGTAAATATGCTGTAGTACCACTACTCTTATATATTATTATTTGTATGATTGTTCCGTGTCTAATAGCAGAATCTGGTTAGACATCTTTGCGCGCATTGGACCAGTCAGAGCAAGGAAACAGGAGCAACTAATGCAAAGTACTCACTTGGTCAAGCCACACTAGAGCGGAGAGGACTTGGTTCTTCTCATCCTGTAGGAAAAGAACATGCAGACAAGGTTGACCTCAAGATCTCGATGTTTGCTTCCCTGTCATGGCAGCTGATGTATGCCTATATTTCTAGGAATATAACTGCGGTTTTCATCCCTCAGGGAATTCTAATGCATCATCAAAGGTTACTTTTTCCTCATTGCTGTCACTAGTTAGTTACAAAACAAAGTTGGCGCATATTCTCTGTCTCTCTCCCTCCCTCCCTCCCGCCCTTCCACTCTCCCTCTCTCTGCCTCTCTCTTACCTTCTCTTTCCCTCCATCTCCCGCTCTCTTTCTCTCTCCCTCCAGCCTCTTCCCTCTTCTCCCATCTCCCTTATCTCCCATCTCCCCCTCTCCCTCTTCTCCCATCTCCCTCTCTCCCTCCTTCCCTCTCTCACACCCTCAATCACTCTCTCACACACAACATAACACTCTCCCACACAATATATCAAACTCAAAAAAACAAAAACAATCAAACAAAAACAAAATAAAAAAAAATAAAAAAATAAAAGAAAATAAAAAAAAAAAAAA
>ERZ1740065.964-NODE-964-length-16634-cov-11.836058_pt1 | contig 16634 bp, 7 predicted proteins | sample MGYA00581738_ERZ1740065 | MGnify/ENA primary metagenome ERZ1740065 (study PRJEB43018, sample SAMN04849749) | marine metagenome | isolation source: floating plastic debris | place: Pacific Ocean | collected 2008-09-01 | study: EMG produced TPA metagenomics assembly...
CCCCCCCCCTACCACCCCGCCCCTACTCCCAATAATTCTGCTATATTTTAGTTCCTCTCAGTTTCCAGCAAATTCCAACTAATAAGATACAGCGGAACATCTGCAAACCAATAATATATAATATATAATTTTTACAGCTAGAATGCGATTATCTTTGCATGATTTTCTGGGTAACATATATGCCAGTTCAACTTTCTGCAGAAGGTTGCAACGTTATGCACATGTACAAATAAATCACAATTCAATGTGTTCCTAGAAACAACTTGGTTAATGAATAAACATGTTGACATTGTGTAGAGATGGAAAGCTATGATATAAGATTATAATCACTGTTGTACAGTGATGCCACATACCTCATGTATATTTTTATATATTTTATGAGATAATTCCTTGACTGATGATACATCTATCAGCAGCAACGACTGAGAGGCTTTCGGTATTGAGCTAGGAAATAACTGGAGACTAGTAAGGAAGCTATCATAACCTGTTTTCTTTTCATCAGCCTGCTGAGGTTGGCAATGTACCACTTGGCATCACTGATGCAGATTCCAATTTCATCCACTGTGGCGTCATATACATCCTAAAATAAATGGTTATCGGTCAGTTCGTGAGTGAAACAACAGCAGTTTTAGAATGTGAAAGTTCTGCCTTTTAAAACTAAGTAAATACATCATAGTTGGGACGTATCAACCACCACCTAGTTCATGAGTAGGAAGCGTCTGTGGGCAATTTGTTTTATCACAAATGATCTTAAGTAGGCAACATACATCTGCCTACTCTTGTATTCCATGATGAATGGAGGTATGAGACGACACGCTATAGCTGACTGATGGTTTACCACAGCACGACTATTACGATTAACAACTAATCTCACCTTGTTGAGGTCTTTTTTGAGGGCTTGGCAGATGGCTGGAGCTTCATTAGTGAGCAACTCAAGTAAACTTCGTAGCTGCGACTCTCGCCACATTTTAGTCTTAGTCCTTCCAGTGTTGAATACCTCTCTCATAGCACCGACCATCTCCGCAAAATCTTTACCACCCGTCCCACTCATTGTGAATTTCGGTATCGTTGTGGTTTGAAGCTGCGAATTAACTATGTAGCCTTCTATGCAGTCGACTTCCTTGTACCACGAGCGTCGAGGAGTAAAATAGTACTTGGGAAGAATAGATTCACCTGAGTTTCAGCAGAGTAAAGCAGCGGTCTCTCAAGCACCAGAGGAGAAAAAATTGTACTTTGCACTGCAGTGTGGCATGAATAGCATGGAATAGTGCGATATGCGTGCGGTTTGTCGCTAGTACTGTTTGCCAGTCGCATTTGTGCTAGTTTTGATTGGCTGGAATTTCGCACGATTGGTCAAGTGTAGTTAGCAACTGCCCAGCTTTTCATGGGCCGGAGGGATTTTTCGAGGTGAATTAACTGCATCAGAAAAGTGGTATAAGTAAAATCGTTGTGTTGGCAACACTAAGCACTCATTATTTCCCATTAAAGGTAAACATTAGAAACAAACAATCCAGTGGACTACAGTCAACGCGCAACACGCAACAAGCATATTGCAATGCCGTTTCATATGTGTCAAGGTTGAGTCGAGTACACATAAACTAAAAGAAAAACGTGATAAATAACGGGGATATCTCCGCAGCCTCCTTTCATATCAAGTTCCACCAAAAGTTAGTCTATTACTCAAAATAATAAAATCTACCTCATTAAACTATCTTTTAAAGATTTATAGCGGGAAGATTTAACGTCGCAATAATTTTCCTCCCGTACACAAGAATCAAGCGCTTCATGAAATTAAATTGTGTGCCTTTGGTCGTCGTCAATGAAGTTTGTTCTCGTCAACGACTATTTCGTGCTCTCGTACATGCTATGCCAATTTCAAGGCTTTAATGAATGAAATCATAGAGTCCTTCAAAAGTTTAACCTATTAATAGTACGGAAATTATGTTCAAAAAGAAGTTTAGGTTGTTTCCTGTGGCACCAAGAGCTCGGCTCCGTCGAGTCCGAATCTACACTGCTGGACTGCTGCTGTTATATTTCAGCAAGCCACTCTATGACTTCTTATTTCTCAGTGCTGCTGATGAGGAATATTTGTTGAAGTCTCGAGCTAATAAGCCAACATTATCGATGGGTGGATATGACCTTAGTGACCAAAGTACGTGAAACCATGTGTTTGCCATTGCAAGATTTTTGCGACCTTCGCATCATTGTTTTGATAGCTTTAATGAAATATTTAGGTCGAAAAACTGATTCAACGACAGAAGACAAATGATGGCATTTAAAGGACTACGCCTAAGCAGGTACTTTTACTCTTCCTGGTTGGCACATAGGCGTGGGAAACTATAGCTGGGCATTGTAGTTCATATTTCTCTCGCTATTCAGTTCATACCATAGCATGCTTCATTGCTGATGAATTGCACGTAATGTTTCCTCCAACCACATAGTATTGAATGAGGTGCATAATTTGCATCAGCGTTGGGGGAACAATCACAACGGAATGCTACACTACACCCTGTTGATAAGAGGACAATTACTCACATTTCCAAAGCTCTAAGCCTCTGCAGTAGGATTTTGTGACAAGGGACTGGTGTCGCCATCCCTACCACCAGTGTGATCTCGTTCATGTTTCAACATATGGTTTGCTCACAGCTCATAGCAAAATATATTTTAGGCACTGTTTATTAAATCACAGTGGTATGCAAGAGCGGCTGTATCATGACTTCTTATGGCTCCCGGACCTTCATGGTATGATCTATTGATCTATTGATAGCAGATTAGGTTGATATATTGTATTTGACAAGTAAAAAATCCACATGGGATAATGTGAATCAAGAAGAGGCCCATTTTTATGACAATATTTTGGTTTTGTTACCAGTTTGTCTCAAACCAATAAAAGTGTAATTTACAGACTCAGATATCGTGTGATGTAGTGTTACAGATCGATCAGTTCTGTTTTGCACGTAACAACTTTTTGGCGAAGATTGTCATTTAGTGTCTAACCATGGAGATTTTTTGGATGTTCCATTGTCACAATGCGATAATGTATCAGCAGATATGTTATGATGGTTTAAACCTTTGGATATGAAGCTCATCTTGACCTCAGGTTCAGCAGTGACTATCAGGTATGCAGGAAGGATAGGGTCGACAGCAGCAACGGTTTGTGTGATCATTGGCCACAGCATTTCTCTCAGCATAGGAATATCTCCCCCTTTTCGGTTCTCAATACAAACGTCTACCGACACATGAGGCTTTCCCAATACTCGAATATAGCTGTTATGCAGAGCATTCACTTTCTTTTTCAAGTCCTGTTGATCTCCAACATCAATGTAGATAGATCCATTTATCCGGTGTCCCTTTCTTGATGTGTTTATCATCTCGAATTTACTCAATTGGTATTTAATGGTTGCGTGATCACTTCTCCGCATTGGATTCAAGAAAATCAGTGTCTCATCCGGTGAAAAATGATAGGAGTTTGCTTGGTTTGCCTTTGGGACTACAAACAGGACGCCGTTGGTGCAAAGCCCCGCACTCTGTAGAAACTTCAGTGCATCTGTTTTGAGGACAAGTTGCTGTTCACAAGATATCTTGTCTTGCAGGCTGTCTAAGATACAAGTGACTGAGACAACCTGACTCTGAGACTTTAATACCTGCTGCACCTGAATGGAATGAATCTGCTGTTTAGCCGAGTACAGGCGTCTCGGCTCGAAGTTGACAGCATTTTTATCAGTTAATGTGAATGTTGGAAGTTCTGGGATGAAGTTGACCCCAGCAGGAGCTGTTATCTCCTGACCTTGGACCATGTAGTAGTAGCTGATGCTTTGCTCTGAGTTGTTGTCTGTGTTGGAGATTATCAATGTCCCAGCACATGCTGGCTGTATTGCAGAGAGTATATGGGTGACTCGCTGGTGCATCTCGGATGCACCACGTTTTAGTATCCCCTCTTGGAAATTCTGAATCACTTTGATCAAGGGTTTGTGGACATCCTGAAATCTGAGCTGAAGTTCATGTATTCTAGCCAAACTGCCCTCTAACGACGTCACATCTATGGAGGTGTCAATGATCCTCTGCAGCTCTGGTGGTCGAGGAGTTGGAACGTCAACTAGTTGATACAGAGATATCTTAAGCTCACCGTCATATGCACAAGAGAAAGCACCTCTGGCAGCTATTCTAGTCAGATCTAACTTCTGAGATTCCTTCTGTGGTGCTTGTGATATCATCGTTGTGACCTTGAGTGAATTGCCCTGAGTTGCGGCATAGTCTATGACAAGTTTACTTGGTTCCTTCTTTGTCAGTGCAGTACCAATGACATGGGACGCAAGTTGCTGCTGCCACTTTCCAACTCTATCCTCGTCTTCCATTAGAGATAGCCCTGGACGTAGAGCAATGCTCTTGTTCACCGACTCCAACATCTTCATTACGTTCACCCCTCCGCCCGTCATGACTGCGACCAGCTCCCTGAACGCATTGTCAACAGCATAGCGATACTCTAACTTCCTGTTGACGATAACTGTCCCGGGATATGTCGGCCTAATGGATTGAACTACTGTGTGAATATCGGCCAAAATCTTCTTCCAACCCGGACCCACAGGCCTTGTCTCTCCATGAAAGATCAGTGATATCTGTACTGGTGTGTGTCTCTGCATACCTGTGATCTGTTTCTCTTTGGCCCGTATCATCAATGCTGTGTAGCTGTCCTCAACATAGACTGGAATAGACACTTTCAGGATTGCTTTGAGAATATCTGACGGAGGAATGGGTCGTTCCAGTATTGAGTATTCAAATTTTGTTGTGCGAGTCGTGCCAGCGTACTTCTCCAGGTTTTTGCTGTTCTTTGTTTCCTTACGGTTCTCATCCTTAGGACTATGGGTGAGAACTCCATACTGCCTGTTGATGCCTTCTCTTCGGTCTAGACTATCATAGTCATTTTCCAACCACGATTCCAGATGGCCATCATTCACCAGATAATAGTGAGTTGTCTTTTCGTTGTTTGTGCTGTTGATTAAGGTTCCTTTTTGAGTAGGTTTCACCATTTTCAAGAGATACTGGCACACAGCTTCCTCCTCCGGTGTGAGAGTAGATGAATGGCCATCTCTTATGGAGATGAAGTTGATTTCACAACACCCCTCCAAGGTGGAGCCATTCTTTGGGAACTTAGCCTCATCTCTCCTGATGTCTGAGACCACCGTTAGGTCATCAAGTGTTATGGTGTGAGCATTTTTATATAATTCCCCCATTTTCTCAGTACGGATGGTTTTTTGTTGCAGGACATAGTCATGCTGACTGAAATCAACTACATACTCACACTTGAGTGATGGTTTACCCGCTGTTGATGTGACAGGGGAGGCAATCACTGTTCCTGGAAGTGTTGGTTGCAGTCTATTTATCTTCTCAAATATGAGCTGAGACATGTTTACCTCCTCATCTGTGGACATTACAATTGATTGTCTCTTGTTCACCATAAAACTGATTGGTATTCTATCCTGGTATATGCTATGTAGCAGTTCAGACGTGTACTTGCTCTCAATCAGGGCGATGTCAGTCTCACTGCACTCATTCACCTCATCGATTGACACACTCTGGTGCAGCGTCTGAGTCAGGATGTGTTCAGGTAGACATGGCAGCTGTTTGATTGTGTAATGGCGTGTCCGTGTCAGCATGAAGGACAGCTGAAGGTCTGACTCTGTCAGCCGTACTATGATTGTTGATGATCTTTCTGGCCGAAGCATGGACAATACGTTATTTATCTCCCCTCGAAGGCTGGTTTCAATGATGTCATCATTGAACGTTCCCAAGCAGCTGAGCTCTTTGGAACTGAACAGAATTGTAATCGATATTGGGTAGACAGTGTTGTGTTCTAGCTGGCTGCGTTCCATTGAGCGAACCTTCTGTATGGTCTCCATATCGTCAGAATGTATAGGAATGCAATTGGATAGCATCTGGTCCATCACTCCAGGCAGGGAGTCTCTGTATTTAATGGCATAGTCTTGCAGTATATCGTCCACAACGTAGTGGAAAGAAAATGTGTTCTCAGCAGCAGGAGTGACTATGAAACACCCTGGTAATGCCGGCTGCAGGGTACTGAGCATGCTCTTCACCATCCGCAATACGCTTTCCTTCTGCTGGGATTCACAATCAAGTCTAATCCCATTACCGATTACAGCAATCTGTACGGGGATCATACCAGCCGCTCCTACCTCCAATTCTCTCCTAATGATACAATGAGATGCGTCGGCCATGTTAGAGTGTTTTACCCTAATTGATCTACCCAGCAGTCCAGACAGAAGCTGCTGCTGAGGAGTTTCCATGGTGATTACGTCATAGTTGCTCTCTCGGTACCCGCTAGACGGCCTTTGATGAAGTTGCTTCAATTCAATGGGCTCTGAACTCAACACAAAATACTCAATTTCATATCGCTGTGTGTCGTGGTCTTGATTTGAACAGGGTCTTAAGACCATCACACCGGAAGTGGAAGGGTCTACTGTCCACAAAGCGCCTGCCACCTCATCAGCTATGTTATGCCTCATTTCATTAGTCACCCCCATATCTCTGCCAACAAGGTTCTCCATGCAAATGGTGATGTCTGGCAGAAAGTGAAATGCACCCTGGCATGTCCCCTCGTTCTCTTCCTCAACAATCTTTTGTCTCAAGGGGATATCCCCTATAAGAACTATGTGACCTTGACCTGAGACAATGTCCGCATCTATGTCAGATTTAACTGCAAATTGGAGATTCGCCGGTACAAATGCAGATGGGATGAATACCAAGTGATCTGTCACGAAGGAGAAAACCCCCATCTTTCTGGGTTTTGCAACTTTCAAGAAGTTGGTAATTTCACTAGCCGTTTCATCGCTGAGCTTTCCGTTACTTGTATACACAACCATCTTACTATACTCTTCTGGTGAGACACTGTCAACACTGAAGTTTTCCAGTTCTTGTACAGCCATACTCGGAGTCCAGTCTTTCAGTCTGATCCCATAGTTATGTGCATGCTCCAATTGGTGGTCTCTCATCTTATTAACGTGGTATGTAGTAAGCTCATAGCATTCTTTACCCGCAGTCTTTACTATCAGGGTATCAGTTACTTCGTCAGACACCAAACTTCCCAGGTTTTTGGCCTTTTGTGACTCCAGAATTTTATCGTTTAGAGTGCTGATGGAACGGCTTTTAAGTCTTGAAGCTATGTCTCCATTGTTGTTGTTGATGACATAGTCAAACAGAAGGTAGTTCTCGCATGCCTGGGTTACAATCACACTAGCTGGTACCCTAGGCTGAATGATGGAGAGGATCTTCTGAACAATGGCAAACAATCTGCTCTCCAATAATCCATAATGATAGATTCCATCGAGCTCATCATTCAATACAGCAATTGAAACCGGTTCTTTTGCTTCATTCAGTGTCATCTCCTTTTCTTGCTCTTTGATGAGTTTAAAGGCGCTCTCGATGTCAGCTGCTGATATGTGTATAGGTTTCATACCCATTCTGTTTACCTCATGCTGGTGCCCTTTCACTAATTTCATTCTGTAGCTGTTTTTCTGATGATCAGCGTGACCCTTCTTCCCAGACATTATGAAGTCCGGTAAGTAGTAGTATTTGTAATTCTGCCGTTTTTTCTCACTAACTGTGATTAGCAGTGTGCCAGGAGTGAGAGGGTTTAGCTTTGCTAGGAAATCTATGATAATCTTCCTCAGAGAAATGTCTGTGACCGCCAGAGTCTCACAGCCAATCAGCACTTTGACTGGCGCCAGTTCATCATGAAACCGCTCCAGAGACTTCTCCATAGCCTTGATTTTACTCATCTCTCGGTAATCGTGATCCATCAGCATGCCATAAGTCATGACGTAAGCCATGTCCGACTCACTCGCCCCGTGGATGGTGTAATTGTATGAGACAGCACTGTCTGGTTTGTACCGATACACAGTCTCACCAAACTGCCCTGTCTCTATCAGTAATACACCAGGAGAGCAAGGCTTGATAGTCTTCAACACATTTCTAACCACCCTGGTCTTGGGTAGGAAGCTCATCCGCTCCTTACTTTCCTTTCTTACAATGACTTTTACTGGAATAACAACACCAGCATCGTCCTCTGCATCATCTTCGCTTGGGAAGTTTTCTTCTATCAATTTCTGTATGCTGTAGTTTCCAGTTTCACACACAATGCCGTCCTGATGTGAGTTCCTCCAAAGTGGATCACTGTCACACACCGAGACTACGAATTCAGAAAACTTGGTAACTGTTTGATTCGGTATGAGCTTGCACTCAAATCTTGCCTGCTGGTCGCATGAGTCAGTTCTGGGCGTTATCACTGCGGTGGCCGGTTGAGATGGTCTGGATGTTCTCAGCAGTTTCTTCAAGCAGTCTGAGATCTCATCACTTAGTTTTAGAGGCGATGAACGCGGTGAGTTGTAGTTCAGGACTACATCGATCGGTATTGGACCCTGTACAAGATTTAATGGATCTCTCCTCTCCGCTTTCCGCACGGAATCCATTGCTGTGAAGTCACCAGGAATTACTCTAACAGCCCGAGACAGGTGCCTTTTAGGCATATGCTGTCTCCTGAAGAGGCGTATGGTGAAGTCTAGTCCTGGATTATCTGGGTAGAAGTAGAAGTGACATTTCTGAGACTGTTGAGATGCACTGACTATGAGCGTACCCGGCTGTGTCAGCCTCAGCGCCTGCAGCCTGTCTGCTGACTCTGAAAGGATGGAGGTGTTGGTCAGTCCCAGATGCTGTGTCCGGTGATCTATGATGATGTCTACGGGAACCGGTATGCAGATGAGTTGTACCGGGTGACTATTGCTCTCATACTCTGCCAATACTTCTGCTGCGGTTTCCATCTCTAAATCTATCGTTCTGGGAGAGTTTAGCAAGTTCTCTACTCTCCTTCTGCTCGCCTCAATCACATAAAGCGCGTACTCCAGTATCGTATGATTGACGTAATAGTGGAAGTGAAAGTCTTCTCTGTCATCTAATGTCACTGCTATTATCCCATCTTTCAATGGCTGAATCACATTCAGAAGATTTTCAACGTGTCTCAATACGTCTGCCTCCGTTTTCATATCATGTGACGTAGTTTGTGTCGGGTCGTTGATCATGACTGCTATGTTGACCATCGCATTTTCAGTACCAGTTTTCACATCTTTTTCCTGTTTTGTGATGGTTTTCTTTGCGTGCGATAAATTGTCAGCTTTCACATGTACAGAATATTGCAACAATCTTTCTATGTTGCTATGATACGTATATGGGATGAAAGTTATTTTTCTAGGTTTTTCATTTTCCTCCATTTCCTTGGTTTTCTTCAAGCTTCTTTTCTTCATCTTTACCCTCCTAGCTTTTTCCAAGCCATCGTTGACAGCACCAACACCTGAAAGGGCTTCCATCACGCTCTCATACACCTTATCCTGCTGAATGTGAGCTGTAAAAGGCTTCCTCACCATCAAATAATCTTCGTCTGCTGCATCATCAACTGCACTCTCATCGTCTTGATCTTCAGTTGTCACAAAATCAAACATGAACTTTCCCCTATCAGAGTTGCCGGTTTTCCTTGATGACACGATCAGGGTACTCGACACCGCTGGGCTTATGCTAGTCAGAATATCCAACACCTGGTCTTCGATGTTACTGAAGTCTTGCTGCCTGCAGTAGCTGTCGTCCATAGAATTCAAGATTATTTTGATGGTTGGGTTTCCGTCTCTCCTTTTAACTTGTTGCTGTTTCAGTTTTATTCTCTGGATAGCGGAGGGATCAGCAGAGCCAATAGCCTGAGAATTTCTCATTAGTCCTACCATAGTCTGCCTGTCGCTGGGTGGCATGTACCGGACATTAAAGTTCTTATACAGCCGATGGCTGTTTAGTTCTGACCCTCGGTCAGGTAACATCTCTCCCTTTACATAGTAGAAGTTGGTGATGTCACATGCGCTGATATTGACTAGTATCATACCGGGAATGGGCGGAGCCAGCTGATTCATCATTTTCCTCACTACATTAGCCATGGACCTTCCCTTGTCAAACAGCTCCATCTGGTTCAGCTTGTCCAGCCTCCTCATGACATCATATGACACTCTGTCCCTCATTGCTGGATCAGTAACAGCCTTGTTGATTACCACTCTCACTGTCTCATTGGCAACTTTACAGTACTTTAAGCCTTGAGGTATCCCGTTACTGTCAATGTCAAATGACTTTGCATTTGCCACCAAATGTAGCATTTCCTCCTCCCTCATGTCCTCCAAGAATTTGATATCAAAGCATAACGCTTCTCTCCTGCCTCTCACCAAGTAGTCATACATCAGATCCTGCTCATCATTTATTGTTGCATGTTTTGGAGTCACCAGTAGTATACCATGGGTTTCCGGTCTGACCGTCTCCATAACTTTGTCTACTCCAGCCACAATCACTGACGTGTGGATAGAACTGTGGCTATATGATGGCGCTGTGAAGTTGAGGTATACTCTAATAGCTGCTGGTCTAGGATGAGGTAGACAGGCCTTCTCTTGTTTCTTGATTACTGATACACCCTGATCATCGCCAAGTTTCACCGATATTGAATGAGAACGCAACTTCTCTGCTAGCTCAGTTGAACATATTGGTGCAAAGTGTATGTTATGAGGACTTGCGGCAATGTACTCAGCCTTCAGTGGGGTCTTAGGGGTAACAGTCATTTCAATGTTGGTGTAGTAGAACAGCCACTCAGTTTCATATGCCAGTGTGTGGTCCTGGGGGATGGCGAGCAGAGTCCCAGCCTTTGGATGAGCTGCTCTGTGCTTAGAGATTTGCAGTGCTTCTTCAAACGACCTGGTCTGCGCCATATTGGATTCAAGTAGCATAGTTAGGCGGTCACAGATCTCTTCCTGCTCCTTCTCTCCCACTGTGTCCTCAGTTATAATCAAGAATTTAATCTCCACACCAGAGGCGATGTCAGCCAGTGTACCGACTGGCAGGCAGCCAGCGCCATGTTCGATCTGCTGGGAGTGAGCCGATATGTTTAGTAACTGGTCGATGCTCACACGTTTAACGAGTTGAGGGATCAGCCTCAGGGACAGCTTAGCACTACTGCTAGTTATCTGCCCTGAACTAGTGTAGTGGGGCGAGAGTATGGTTCTAGGAGACTTGGTGTGCAGATGTACACAGTTGAATTTAAAGGGGTGTTTCTTGAATTTGTTATCCTCAGGTGTCACAATGAATGTGCAGGGTAGATTGGGCAGGGTGAAGGCGATGGCTTCCAATACAGACTTGAGCACCTGTGACTTCTGCGCCTTGTTAGTTATGTACTCAATCGGTGTCTCTACATTCAGCAGTAGGTTGATTGGTACAGGAAACTCTTTCTCTGATTTGAGAGATAGGAACTGTCGGTGCAGAATCCTCCGGTTCTCGTTTTCAGCATTAGAATTAATTGAGAAAGAGATCTCTGCAAGTTTCTGTCTCATGAACTCGTCAGGAGTTGGATTAGAAATGACAGACACGTTTGCATTCTTGGAATTCTGGAGTTGTCCAAGATGAACACTCTTATAATAGTTGAGCATCAGTTTCCTTCTGTCTTCTGGCACCCACCAGAAGTCATTGCCATTGCCTTGCTGCAGAATTAATCCTGGACTCAGAGGCTTCAGCGATTTGAGAAGGTTCTTTGCCTTGAATTCATAGTCGATCTCTGGCAGAGAGCCCTCTGGCAGGGACATGTGAGCCGAGTGTACGGTCACCGGGGCCGGTATAAAGTCTGCTAACACCCCCCCCTCATAACTTTGGAAATCTTCCATAGCGTCCATAGACATGCCTATGGGAGTCGAGTTATGCAACAGTTTCTTCAGATTTCCAGCTGTGGGAGTCTTCACCAGATGGAGTGCATAGTAACCAGTCTTAACCTCTGATAGATCAGTGACCTTGACCTTGACGTAAATGGGCTCTTCCTCTGCATTCTCTGCCCCAAACATGGTTGAGTGCAGGCTGTGAAGCAGCTCCCAGGCCGCTGCCTTCTTATCTGAGCTTGAAGTTACCTGTATCAGCGTGGGAGTGGAATCAGGGAGTCACAACTCCCACATTCATAATGTAAATACTTACCTGCTGCTCATACAGCATGGTCGTGTAGCCGGCTGCTGAAACAGCAAAGCTATTATACTATATAGTGCTCCTTGTTTTATTTAGTTGTCTCAGTTACCTAGTAACATACCTGACTTCCCTTTGCCTTTTGAGACTAAGTCAGTACCAGTAATGTATGGAGAATCTGCGATCTGACACTGCAAAATATTCCACATGGCGTTATGGATCAGCATTAAAATCTCAATCTTTTGTGTTGCTCATAACTTTGCTTCGCGCTGAAAGTGATGGAATTTGAATTTGTCTAAAATAAGCCTCAGTTACAAACACGCAATGAAATTTAGTGCTAAAACTATCTCGATGTTATTAAAACTCACGAGCATTTCTGGCATGGCTGTACATGCATGTCAAGAGTATAAGCCACCATGACTTTTGTAACAGACGTGGAGAGTAGAGGGCTCACTCACAGGGTCAACTGGACTATTCTGAATGTAGTTTGAGTATATGTCCTCATCAGCTGCCTTGCTCTGCGTCCAGTCACTCTGATCTAAATACCACTAACTAAGCTGAGTGTTATGGGGGTAGCTATGCACTGACCATGTGTCTATAGTAGATCAGACAGTGTAGGTCACATCATACAAATGACTAAATTGATGTACATACGGTGAGAGACTGGCCAATATGGTTTCGGTTTTTCTACGCCTACAGCTTGCATGCCGACTACTGTCCCTCCTGTCTGGCGATTACTGTCCTGATGCGTTTTGTTACCAGGCAGTCCTGGTTTGGAGTCTCCAGTGTCCCTATCCTGTGTTTTTGATGCCGAACTTGGCTCTTGGTGATTTACAGCAGCTAATGTACCGCCGGCTGATATCTTGTCACGTGACGCCGTCTCACTGGCGCCAGACTGTTTCTTACTCATCTTTATTCTCTTCTTCACCTTTATTTTGCTGTGACCCTGCATGGGCTCCACCTTGCGCTGTCCATTATCACGTTCACCTCCTAATTGTGTGTTGGATGGAGAGGCATGTCTCTCCTCTACACGTTGTGAGTCATTGGGGTTCCCTCCTCCACCTTAAATAGCCCCTCATGTATACAATCTAGATGATATGCACAATATCTAACAAGTAGTTTCTATTTACATACCGAATGAAATGTTAGCCTCAGAATCTCGTGAATTGGTTGGTACAGTAGGACTCGTATTGTCCCTATCTGTCTGCTCATTTGAGTGCACCGGTGGCCGGTAGTAGTTGACAGGATGAGATATAACTGTAGCGCGGCAGCTGATACCGGAGCCCATGACTCTCTCCCTGGGGAACCTTGTGGTAACATTCAAACTATGTCAGGAATTCAACAGTGACTAAGCCTACCGCACAATGACGTCAGCTGATCAGTGAGAGACGCTGTTACACATATCTTCATATATATGGATAGCGGGTGTATCATAGCAACTAGCAGTTATTACTATGATTACTAGTATTAGTTATTACAGTTACTATGTACATAATTTCATAGAATAGAACAGATGGTTATAAATAGCAGTGATTCCAATTTTTCACCAAAGTACAGCCACGCCCACCCCGTCCAAGTACACACTACACAATAATGCGTAAGTCAGTTGGACCAGACTGGCCTGGAGAGATGCTGATGCCTGGCATACCTGTCAAGTCTCCCGTATTCTAGGTGCCAGAATTGAGGGCCAAAATTGCTATTATTGGTTTTCTAACGTTCTACTGTGGCTCACCAGTTAGATCTTGCTGAACTGAGCTCAAATATGACAGAATCCTAGCTGTAGGAGGTAGGGGTTTTGAACTATGGCTTCTCAAAATTCAGAAAAACAGAATCTCCAGTATTTTCAGCCTGACAGGTTGACAGGTATGATGCCAGTGTCAGCTGATCGAGTTTTGATCGATTGATTGTAGTTATTGATCGATTGATTGTAGTTATTGATCGATTGAGCATAGTTATTGATCGATTGATTGTAGTTATTGATCGATTGATCGTAGTTATTGATCGATTGATCGTAGTTATTGAATTATTTTATTAAATTAGTGAGGAGGTGAATATAAATACCGGCAATCAGCTCAGAGTAGAAAATGAGGCTAAAAAATGTGAAGCTATGCCATGTTGGCCGTGTGGTTGTAGAATGGCTGTCAGCGTGCTAGCACCCAGTGACGACACGACCACCACTTATATGACACTATTATAGCTACATATATCACAGTCCGGGATTGGTTAAGTAGGTGACCTAATTAATCAGATGTCAGTCAGATCAGTCGAACTCCTTTCAGGTATTGAATTATTGCCTCGTGGACAAACTTATACTGAGCCAGTGTCTGCACCATGTACATCCTCTGGTTGCGTAACTCCTTCAGAGTGCTCGCCACCGATATTTTCTACAATAAAATCATCAATAATCATTACTAATAGCGCTGCATTTTAATCAAATTATCAAGTAATATGCTACAAAGATCTGTGAACAAGTATGATAGCATATTTATCTAAGCAAACTCCACACCAGCTTAGTTGAATACCACTAAAGAACCACCAAAGAAGTCAACGTAGGTTGCTGCAGCTGGTAGCAATGCTACTGCTGTGAATTCTATAGCTCAGGAATTAATTTTTGGTGGCAAGATTAAAATAAGATTAATACAAAGTTAAAAATATTAATCGGAAGATTAATCGAGATTAATTAGTTTGAAGAAATGCAGCACTAATTACTAATATTACTACAATAATTATAATAACAATAATAACTGCTACCAAAATAATCAACACTATTACAATAATTTTCATTATCGTTATTATTATCATTATTATTATTGTTATTATTATCATTATTATTTTTGTTATTACCACCAGTATTTAGTGGCAGCGTTCTCAGCGCCAGTAATACACACGCACTGCTCCATTATTTCCCACCTCATTGTTTTCCAAGCATTTACGCATGACGTCACTGAGGATTACGACGCCGGTACGTCCGACACCCGTGGAGCAGTGCACTAGCATACAGGGGTTGATAACTCCACTCTCGCCCTGCACATGCAGTCTAACCGAGTTGATGCCATTCAGCAGGTCTACAATAGAGGATTAGTGAGTTTCTGGGAGTAGGTTGTAACGACGTGGCTCTGATACAGGCGTATACACACCCAGGAAGCCGTCGACTTCCTTCGGACAGCCGTTCTGGTGCCAGTCTGTGTACTGTATGTGCCAGATAGTTCGGTGATCTTTCTTATTAGACTTGTATACCCGCAGGCAGCTAGTGGTGAAGTTTGGGGAGGTGGTAGAGTGTTTCAATACAATCCTCAGCTGGAGTAGGAATACAAGGCTATGAGGCGCCGTATAATGCAGGCAATAGACTGCAGCATTAGTTACTGACGTCATTGATGGTAATGGCGTTCTGTATTCCGGCAGCCGATGGCCAGTAGCGATAACACTTCTGGGTGCCGCGCTCCTCCAACTCGGTAACCATAGTGATCATAGATACATTGTGTAGCCAGATCATCTGCCAAAAATCGGTAACCGTGTCGGCCAGAGGATTCTGGGTAGCGATGTAAGACAACCTTTCTGCACCAACTTTCATCTACAAACGGAGCAAAAATCTGTCCATCTTTTTCTGTAGACTTTACTCTGCCTCCTTCCATTAGCCATTTCAGGTAAAGAAAGACATGGTTAAATTTTCACAGACTGGATTTTCCATGTTGAATCTTTGATGAGCTGGAGGCTAAGAGGGTCGATACTCACGTTAACATGGCTGGCGTTGATATAGCCATGCGGGTTACTGGCTGTCGGAATCAGCCGAACGCGGCTGTCCTCGTACGGAAGCACATTGGGGAACCAGTTCCTCGAAGCGTTCTCTGGCCTGAGAGCCACCCTGAAGTCGGCGGCGGGCTGCCTCTTGAGGGGCAGCGCCTCGTACTCAGCCGCTGCGCTGTTAGACCTGAGCTTCTCCTCCAGGCCAGCCACCTACAATCCACTGAGCCGTCTGCACTACCTGATGCCTACCAGAGACAGGGAGTCTGTAATCTAACCCGCTCATCTATAGTCGGCCTCGTCTCAATAGGCTGGGGTGGTGGAGGCACACTTCCAACCTGCACAGCGGCATCCGACATGGTGCGGCCAATTCTTGAGCCAGTAGGAGAGGCTGTTCTGTAGCTGAGATTGAATGAGTCAGCAGCAATGGCCAGCGGCCGATACGATTGGAGGAGAGAGATGAGATAGGGATCACCTGATGCTACTAGTTCGCGAGGAGTTTTGGTACGAGTGGACACTCAGTCTATCCTCAGCCAATGCAAGCTCTTCCACACTTCTCTGCGAGCCTTGTATGCTACCGTTAGACCGAGCAGCTACCCTATAGTCTGAGTGACTATACTCTAGTTGCGGTGTTAGAATCACGTCGGGACCGTTTTTGACGGTGAGATGTTGACCCGTTTGGCAGGTGACATCAGGTGCTTGGCCTGCATCAAGAACACAGGCTATATTCAGCATGAAACAAGGCTACAAAACATCTCGAATAGCAGGAAACAGGGTAAACTGATAGGTAACAAGTAAAACCGCAGCCAATACATACATCTACAGACGTGTAGAGAATACATACATCTACAGACGTGTAGAGA
>ERZ1740065.965-NODE-965-length-16631-cov-12.740830_pt1 | contig 16631 bp, 7 predicted proteins | sample MGYA00581738_ERZ1740065 | MGnify/ENA primary metagenome ERZ1740065 (study PRJEB43018, sample SAMN04849749) | marine metagenome | isolation source: floating plastic debris | place: Pacific Ocean | collected 2008-09-01 | study: EMG produced TPA metagenomics assembly...
AATCTGGCAGATATAAATCTGGCAGATATAAATCTGGCCGATATAAATCTGACAGATATAAATCTGGCAGATACAGTATCAAAATGTGAGCAACATTGAAAAAATTGACAGAAAAATCAACTACTATAAATCTGGTGTTGATTGCGGCCTAAAGTATAACGGTTAAGGGCAATTGAGGGCTAACGATACCGGCCAATGACAGCGGTTGTAACAATAATGGATTCGGATGAGTGACATATAGGCTTACTAACTAAAACGGACGTTTTGATAACGTTGCTGAGCAACTCGTTATAAACGCTATAAATATAACCTCCTTATAACTACCAGGCTTACAGTACTCTATTTCTGATCCAGTTACCTCACAGGTACGTCTCAACGATGTGGAGTTACTACAATACTGAATTCTATTTCCTACAGCTATGCAGCTGATGCTGTGTTTGAACATCGGACTGTTTGCTGGCGCTGTACCTACTCACCTCATCTACCAGCTGTCAGCGCAACAGTGGACCGTTGGTATGCAAGTTCTACTGTATCTACTGCGCTGCACAATATCAACAGCTATTTATCAACTAGTTGTGTTATAACAGCAAAGAATTTCGGCTTTTGTCATTCTCCCGCCGATATGTGCACATGCGGGCTTGTACGGGGGTGTGCGTGCACATATGTGTGGGAGTACGGGAGCACATCAACACGAGAATGACAACTACCAGATTTTCTTCTAGTTGTCTATGTCCCCGCCCATAATTTCCTCAAAACAAGAAGTTTTAAGAACTCTAAAGACATCTTAAGAGTTCTTGAAGACTTCTCAAGAAATCTTCAGAAACTATACAATTACCCATTTTCTTGCAGGTACTATGTTGTCGATGAGTGCCATTGTCCAGACAAATGTGCAGCTTGTAGCAGTGCCGATTTCATTCAAGACAGGTCCTCACATTTGCATCTTCATTGGACTACTTTGTGTCGCAGCAGCCGCCGCTGGGGTAAGACAACTCCAAATAGACTGCCTAAAGCCTCAAATACTTAAATCCATGACTGCTGTATTCTAAACACACTTCTGCTATCAGGGGCAGATCCATGAATTTTTTGACTGACACAGAAGTCATCAACTATTAGCTTGTTTTTTCCTGACTGAATTCACTCTTCAAAATCTTCAACTCACCAAGTGCAGTATATATTAGAAGCATTGGGCTGTAATAATATATAAAATGGAATGAAGGAATTAATTTAGCTTATTTAGAGTTAGATGCTAGTTTATTCTAATAAAGTAAGGGCCGGTTATGGGTGTAACAGCATTGATCTTAGCAGGATTTCTCTCGTATTGTCGATAAACAAAAAATATCAGAAATATCATAAAAATCTAAAATTGTTGGGATTTTGTCATTCCGTTGTTGATTTCCGTGTATGTGGCACATGTGTGAACATGCGTGCACTTGCGGGTGTATGCCAATGTGTGGGAGTGTGTGCGAATATCAACGGGAGAATGACAGCATTGACCGATTGTCGATCAACTATAGATGACGACTGTACTGGATTTCCCTGGAAGTTTCATTTTTACACTGCTGCGACATTTAGGACTAAAATTGCTATATTCCATTTCCTAGTGTTCTTATTGGTTAGACGTTGCAGAGATAAGCTCACATATTGCTAAACACTAGCTGTGGAGACAGGGTTATTGAGCGATAGTTCCTCAACGTTCGGTAAGACCGAATGACCTCTGACCCTAGAATTATTGGCATTTTTTACTCTTCTATTAGTAAGCGCTGGATGATGTTATGCCGACTTCCCCCCCCCCCCACTTATTATGCTTTCGCAGCACTTAATCATACTTCAGTCTAAGCTTAATGCAGACATTTACGAAACCGGTGCCTACCGATAGAAGAGTAAAAATGCCGAATTATTCTATATGACTAACAAAACAGTAAAGTAGAAACCTCTACTTGCATTGAAATAAACGGAGATAAAAGGAGCAGGAGATGGCTCTGTGGTAGAGTTTGCACCTCGAGACACGCAAGTGTTAAGGGGTTGTGGGTTCAAATCCCACGGAGTCCTCCTGCTGGGCTCTTGTGCCACAGGCGTGCTCCGACCTGCCTAGAAACCATGTGCAACCTGACTGCCGCATATGGCAGCCTCGCCCTTAAGGCACTTTATTTCTTAGTGTGAAAGCATGGAGATAGACTCGCGGTTTTAACCTTTAAACTTTTTTTAAAAAAATGACAGAAATCTCTATAACTTGAGTCGATCTCTTGACATTTATATGTTACATTTTACAGTATCCATTCTGCAATAACATTTGGGAGTTCCTGGCTCCTCTCTCAGTAGCCAGGGTAGGGTATGGTCTCATCCAGGCCTGTGTGATACCCGTACTGTGTTATATCGCTGACCTGAGACACCAGTCGATGTATGGAGCGGTCAACAGCTTGTATAGTGCTGTGTTGAATCTCGGATTCTTTGGAGGTGAGAGACGATGGCTACTATACTTGTCAATTTCATTGATATTAATAGCGTTCTCACTGAATTACAGCTATTATTTGGCAGTCACTAAAATTTATTTTCATGTAGTATCGTAATGAGCTGTTTTATTTGGCACCAGATTTTACTCTTCTATCAGTAGGCGCTGGAATCGTACGTAGGTGTTACAGCGTGTTAAGCCGGCTTTTGTTCTCACTTAATATACCTTTACCGCATTTAAGCCAACTTTAGCTCAAGCTTATCAAACCAGTGGCCTACCAATAGAACTGTAAAAAAAATTCCTTTTATTCATTTGGTGTATTGTCTCTGTATAGAACCTAGCATTTTTTGGCTTTCAAATAGCGTTGACGTTGCGTTGACATCTTAAACGAACTTTACTTTTTAGGTGCTATACTCGGTGGAATTGTTCTCAAAGTCTTCTCCTTCCAGACGTAGGTCCAAAATACTTAAACATGTAGAATGAGTTGAAATGGTGTACTTTTTTACTCTCCTATCGGAAGGCGGGGCGGTTCATACGCCGGTGTTACAATCATACTATGTCGATGTTACGCCGGGTTTAGTCTGCACTAGCAGGGTATCGCCGGCTTTAGTACCAGCGTAATACCGGCGTTATATTATGTTATATTATGTCACCTCTGTGAACTTCCTCGAATTTAAGCAGGTATTTTTGGTTTCTACTGTAGGCTTTATTGGGCTGTTGCAATCATCATGGCACTGTGCAGTCCGATAGCTTTCGTATGGAGGCAGGTTCTCCTACCTAGTACAGAAGAGCTGACAAAGTCAAATCAGGAATCTGAAGAGGCTGAGCACTTACTTTTGGAGCCAGAATAACAATGACCCAATTTCTATAAATGATTGACTTTAAATGACCTTTTAATGACCTTGAGACGGATGATCGCTGACTGATTGCTCCACTGAGGGGCGAAACAATGTTTCAGAAATCAGAAGTGTAATCTTACTCGTGCCATAAATTAACTGAATACTCATCATACTTACTAAAATTTCCAACAGAAATATACTACAGCTTTTATGAACTGTGAGAAGTTGTAGCTTGAAATCCCAGCTTTTGTCATTCTCCTGTAGATATTCGTGCATCAGCACATGCGGGAGTGTGCGGGAGTGAGCGGAAGTGAGCGCGGGTAGGCGCAGGAGGGAGCGGGAGTGATCGCGAAAATCGACAGGAGAATGACAAACACAGAAATCCTCCCCCCCCGCCTACAGCTAGGATTTTGTCATAGATAGACAGATAGATCTACTTTATTTAGCAATTATATGGTTGTAAAGTAGGAGTTGTCTTCTACTTCTTAATCAATGAGGACACCATCAGTCTCAGACTGGCGGGTCCAGGAGATTTCATGACTGATGCAGAAGTCATCATTGACTCATAACTGTTTGAAGGGCAGCTTGAGTCTCTTGACTGTAAAATCAGTCAAATAGTCAGCCAGCCGGCCGGTCGGTTGGTCGGTCGGCGGCCAGCCAGAGAAGAGATGGAAGCAGAGTGCGTTTTGATACCAGAAGCACTATACTGCTTAGGAAAGTTACTTCTATTCCTGCTTGGATGCTATTCCCCTACAGCTCGATTGTAAAACACACATGATACCACGGCTCAATCAATGCAGTTATGCTGGCAGTGCTTCTCAGCACTTTTCAGTAATGTTAAGTTGACTGATTTGCTGCAGCCATGGCAGCAGCAGAGGCAACAGCAGCGTCAGCAGCAGTGCTGCAGCCATGGCAGCAGCAGAGGCAGTAGCAGTGTCAGCAGCAGTGCAGTAGCCCTGGCAGTAGCAGAGGCAGTAGCAGAGGCAGCAGCAGTGCAGTAGTATTGGGAGTAGCATTGGGAGTAGCAGAGGCAGCGATGGTTACAGCAGGCAGATATCAGTAGTAGACATGTCTTGTCTGTCTGCTGTCACCCAGCTACGTAATCCAATTGCGTAGTAGCTCGTCTTACTAAATAGGGTCAACACACTTCAGCTGTGAGCCAGCTTGTTTGTTTGCTTCAAGTATGCGATGCCCATTAGGGCCGGTCTGAATGATAAAACAATCAAAATCCCTAGACAAACTTGTGGGTGAATCACTAAATCTCTTACTTTGCAGAAGGATGAGCTGGTTGAGAGGGTGTCAAATGATCCTGGCAGATAGATGAACTGTGACTCTGTCCTCACTCTCTTGTTTTTGCGGATAAGGCGCAGGGAAGACAAATGGAGTTAGCTGGCAATGTAAACTGACGTAACATCAGTATTTACGGGATCTGCCACAATTCCTAGGATATCTTTCAGTGTACTTCAGTGAAGGATACTGGCTGTATTAATATTCCTGAAGCATGTCTCAGCGACATGATCGGAAGCAGGAGAGAACTGTTCTGAAATCAGCTGACTGCTGATTGGGCAATATTGTTTGTCAAAAAGCTGATGTGAAGTGGATAAAAGACTTAGTGTTCGAATGCAGATTAACAGCGATGTGTGCAAGAGCTACTAGCCTTCAGTGAGATGATGTGCAGAGCCTGGTGTACAGTGGCAGCAGTAAACACAAGGGAGAGGTGATGGATAGTCACAGCCAGTCCTGAGGTAAGTGCGCTATATCGTACAGTTGATAAAGCGATTTATCTTGCACTTGTGCTAGGATCATTAGTGCCTCCTACTGGTGCATACTTCCATACTCATGATACAGGTGATTGGTATTCTCTACCCATCCCTGTTGCGCTGACTACATGGCTCAGGTGCCCTTTTGCCCCTCAAATCACAATTCGGGCATAGGGCTGATAGGTTCTTGGTTATCGTCAGGATTCTTAACCATTCTTATGCTGCCGAGATGTTCTGAGATGTCCAGCTTGATCAGCTTGAATAATGAGGCTATCAAGTGCACGTCTCCTTTAATTTACTGAGAAGTCCATGCCGGTCCATACCCATATTACACAAGCATGACCTGTCCTTGCTTAAGTATTCAGACATCAATTTCAACCACATATGCCAGTCAGTATTGCCAATTGTATTGTCATTGCCATTGTCATTGGGATTGCCATTGTCATTGGTAATGACAATACCATTGTTGTTGTCTTTGTCATTGTCCTTGTCATTGGCATTGTCATTGTCAACTTGAAATAAGTGGAACATTGTAAATCGCAGTGACCCAAACTACCAGCAAGTGAAGCTCTAAGATAAATAGGATGCTCCTCATCTTCCTAACTGGTTCCTTTATACTATATATATCCCCTATAGTATTACTATCACATATTATCATATTATATTATATCATACCTATGCGAGGGAGTTGTATGCAGCAGGCATACCGAGAAGCTGTAGAGAAGGGCACGTAAGCGCGACTTGTGGCAAAACATGAAGAATGTTGCACACCGATTGCTGGTGCATAGTGTTATAAGTTTGTGCTTTGGTATTGGGAGCATACACTTCACGTGTCTCGGATTCTGCGGCACAGTGCCCTGATTTCAATCCATGTCTTGAATGACCATTTAGTCCAGCAAACTTCATGGATTTTGGAACTTGCTACTCATAGTTTGGCCGAGTATTTAGATTATATATATGAACCAGTAAAGCTATTGCAGGTGTTTGTAGTTTACGATCAGTGCTGTGTGAAATATCTTGTGACATTTCGCCTCTAGTTACGTGTACATGCTATTTATACTACCCAATATCTACTGGATTATGTGAAATGACTTAAAATGTGAAATGATGATAAGCATGTGAAGACAAATCCCACCGTACAAATTTCCTCTATGAACTGATGGGTATGCTTGCATGATCGAGCCGGTTCATTACAAGGAATTCTATATCAACATATCAACATGTCTGCTCAAAATGGTGGTCAAAAAACAAGCTGTAATACGTGTACTTTGGGTACGAGCTCTGTTTGATTTCAAGCAAGATAGTCAGGTGGCATCATACTAAGTTTTTACTTTAGGAATATGTTGCTGCAGACCCTATTGAAAGTTTACAGCGCTCTAAAACCACCAACACACGAGAAAAAAGTGCCAGTGCATGGTAATGTTTGGCAGTTTTGGTTGCCAGCTGTTTTTGTTCATGGCACCTGTTGTGGTATGTCCCTCATTTTGGCAAATGTTACTTGGAAACATGATTAGGAGTTGTGCGACCTTGCTAGATTTGAGTGACCTAGTTAGATTTTCTAGCCTCTAGAAAATGGTCTGAGGTTAGTTTTGAGTAAGGTCACTCACTACCTGTTATTAATTGACAATGCGTTCAAGCCTCATGTTGACAATGCACAGCTGACACCCATTGCTATTCAATGGAAGTAGGGATGACAAACAACCCTCAAATCTTTGGTGCGCACTTCAATTGTTTGACCTTGTCTTTAGAATAATATCCTAAAGACAATCAGCTGATTTGAAACAACATTTAGGGGGAGAGGGAGGGGAGGAGGGGGGGAGGGGGGACTTTTATGAAAAAAGCCTCTCAAAGATGGCTTTCCTTAAATCAAGGCATCAAAAGAGCACTAGCTATAATTATAAACTGGTGTGTTACCGATAACTGAACAAGAAAGAAAAGCTAAGAGATGCTCACATCAGGTTTAGGCTTGTGGTTTTCGGTGTCTAACTAAGAATAAATTACAAACACCACAACCCTGGATAACGCACAGGCATTCCTTGTGGAGCGATGTGGATAAGATAGTACTATAGAGCCTAGTAACAGGTGAAGCAACTACTCCTACAGCTAAATCTTAGCTGTAGGGGTAGGGATTGTCGGAAATTACTTCTCAAAGTTCGCGGAAAGAACTGAGCCTCTAGTAGTTTATCAGGCAGACACATAAGTACAGGTTAATAGGTAGCACCACTTGCACCAGATACCAGCACACCGATGAGAGGCAACTGCCTCCCGTTTGCTTGGCTCCTTCTCATAGCCAATGCGTTGCGTACAGCGCTCTATGATTAATCTACCTGATTGATACTCTGTTTTCATGTGACCAGTGAGCTACAAGCTCACACTGTCAAGCCCCACCCAACTCTCCTGAGAAATGACATAGACCTTTGTGGCAGGTGTAGGAGAGTTGCCTTGATGCCGTACTGGCTCTATAACCCCAGGAATTACCAAAGTAACAGGAGAGCAACAGGCATTTTTACCTTCCTATTGGTAGGCATGCCAGTTTCATAAATCCAGGTACTAAGGAGTAGGAGAAGAAGTAGAGATAGCTCAGTGGTAGAGCCTGCACCTCGAGAGGCGCAAGTGTTAAGAGGTTGTGGGTTCGAATCCCACTGAGTCCTCCTGCTGGGCCCTCGTGCCACAGGTGTGCTCCGACCTGCCTAAAAACCGAGAGCAACCTGGCTGCCGCATATGGCAGCCTCGCCCTTAAGGAACTTTCTTTCTTAGTGCGTAACCATGGAGACAGACTCGCAGTTTTAACCTTTAACCTTTAAAGCCGGCGATTGTATGCTAAGAGTGGACCAACCCCTCCATAACACCGGCGTATGAAACTGGCGCGCCTAGTGATGAGAGAATAGAAAATGCCAAGCAATGGAGGCTGGATGCTTATCCTAGCACCAGCCTGATTGTGAATTAACCTGGGATCTCTCATGAGAGAAATTTAAGAGATACTTGTTGTGGGCCAAAAGTCCTCTATGACTGGTTGGACAGCAGTCAATAATCTGCAGGTACACCTTGTCGCAATCTGTATCAGTAGAACAGCCAACTTGTAAATTTTTCCGACCAGACCTTTGCGACTTGATTGATGAAAAATGTATAAATAGCATGTTCAGTCCGGTATGGATACCATGTCAGGTTGAAAATATGAGAGATTTGGCTCTTCTGAGCTTTTTGAAGTCATAGCTCAAAACCCCAACTCCTTACAGGTGATATTCTGCCATGTTTCAGTTCAGCTCAGCGGCGGTCTAATTAATGAGCCGCATGATACCATTACGATACCATCGACAATTTGGCCTCTAAATTTTGGTATCTAATTTACTTGGGAGTTTCAGAAATATAGGAGATTTGACAGGTATGTCTACATGCCATTGAAAATCTGAATGACTTTCACCTTTGAGTTGAGTTTTTAAGACAGCATCCAATTCACATCAACCCGAGTGAGCATAAGGTTGTATGGCTGACGAATGCTTTCTAAATATGCGGTGGCAGCCACTAACAAGATTGTGTGAAGAGAACCTATCTCATAATTCATCGCATCTGACTGGGCGCATACAAAGGGTGCGAATTCAAAATGAACTAGTGTGCAGAGTTAGTTTCTGTGAAAAATCAAGCAAAGTCTCATCAGTTGGGCAAAATTCTTAGGCACATGTGATCATCTGCCAGCAGCTGACTACCAGCATCATACCTCTCCCGTGAGTATTTCTGGTTCCTCAAGCTGTTGAAGCTCTGAAGAGATGTTTGTAATGCTGAATTATGCGCGCTATGATAGCGTTGACAAAGCGCTACTGTAAGCGTGGTATTGATTGCGGCCTAAAGTTTTACTGAAAGACAGCAATCGTGACAGTTTTACTGCCACATGCAAGGATCGTAACGTCATATGCAGACCGCCCCTCCGTATACTGTAGACGAGGTAGCTACTGCGGTTTAAAGTGAGGGCAAATGATACCAGTTGTGACAATGAGTGTCATGGTATGTATGACATGTAGGCGTACTAGGGTCCATATAACTAAAACTGACGTTTTGATAGCATTGCTGAGCGACTTGTTATAGACGCTATAAATAGAACTCCGTTATAATTACGATGTTTACAGTATTTTATGTTGTATGTATTGTGAGGGATAGTCCACAGTCTATGACAGCACGCTTGTGTTGGAGTCAATAAGGAGTGGCAATGACAGGTGGTGTATACCTAATAGCGTATAAGCCAATGCTGTTGAGCTGCATCCTTGAGCATAACTGAGATTTACTCCTGAGGGCCGCTGCCGATTACCTGATTTTAGGATTCGGTACGGTTCCGATTCTCGCCCAGATTTACGGATTCAGCTCTGTTCCATGCTGGGTTCATTTCACGATTATGCATCAGCAATAGGTCTTGTACATCGGTTCTGTCACACACAATCCCTAAGTGGTGCTAGGTCAACTTTAGTTCTACCAACAGTGATCACTGATTGGAAGATTTGGTTCAAGCTCTACAGTGATAATCTGCTGTTTACTAGATGCTGCAGTCCTTCACGATCCTATATTCTGTAGTAGGACTTGTAAGTGAGCTGAAACTGGCCACATAACACAGCTATGCTAACTATGCACTTCTATTTCTAGCTTGGGAAGTAGAAAAAACATGAGTTTATTTTCCTAGTGTACAGATGTCAGGAATACAACACAATCGCAAAGCTTTGACAGTAAAGGCTGGTCCACGCTAGATGTATTTTCACACGATAGTCACGATTGCGACAGATTCCTTTCTATTTTTAGCTTGCGTGCAGCAACTTTGACCTTCGCCGGCTACTTTCAGCATGCTTGATATGATGGCGACAGTTTCTAGTGTCCCGACAGTACGCAATCCTAATTAGCGTTTATATACGGCTGCATCAGGGCCATATCAAATTCCAAGGAAATTGCTGATTAGCTTTCTATATTTTTCCAGCCGGTTCGTTTACGGGAGTAAACGTCTAGTGTGGGCACTGCTGGCGTCTAGTGTGGGCACTGCTGGCGCATACAGAAAATTGTAGCCGACAACCAAAGTCTGAAAATACCAGCCTTTAGTGAAGAGCCTAGTGGGTTGCCATTTCATCCGTACTTTCTGCCTTGCAACTTCATTTCTTTACTTTATTCTGATGAATGACCTTTATCAAAGGCTTGGCAGTTGACTAATCACAAGATGGCCTATTGAGCAAGCAATTTGTGAGATCTCATTGAATTAACTGGTGGTTGTTATGAGTTCTGACCAATGGGCAGTTGGAAGACAATCATGACTTTCAGTGCTATAAGTCCCATTAGTACTGTGTCAATCAAAAGATGGAAATTCACTAGGTCTTGAACCCCTAAAACTCTACTCCGCAGGCAGGCGAGCGCGATGACCACTAGACCACTACAGATGACGATGAGCCATGATATAAGTATACCTGAATGTCAGTGGAAAGCCACTGGCTGTAAACACCATGTGCCATAACCATTAGGTCTGGCCCTACTGATCCATTAGCATACTTGTCAACCTGTGAGGCTGAAAATACTGGAGATTCAGTTCTTTGGAACTTTGAGAAGCCAAAGCTCTAAACCCCTACACCATACAGCTGACCCCTGACCCTTACCCCTACAGCTAGGGTTCTTGGGTATTTGAGCTCAGTTTCACATTGTCTATCTAATGAGCCCTAGGAGAACATTAGGGAACCAATAATTACAATTTGGACCGTAGATTCTTACTGCCAAAGTATGGGAGTCTCCGAGGAAATCCATGAGGGTGGCATGTATGCCCATTGGGTTCTGACCCGGGGCAGCTCTTTTGAGACAATGATAAATAGCGCAGATCTAATCAGCGTGGAAAGAGCACTGCTTGCTGCTGATAATGTTGACAGTTCAATTTTTTTACAAATAAATAGCAGAGTTCATAAATTGAAATTACTAATTAGATATTCAAATCGCTGAATCGGAGATTAGTTTTGGAAAATAATCGCAATCGGATAGGATAAAAAATTAAGAAGCGCTATACCCCTAGTCAGTACTCTTGGTACTGTCAGTGCTATCAGTACTGTCATCACTGCTGATACGTTTAGCACTATCAGTGCCGTCAGTACTGCTGATAATTTTAGTACTATCAGTGCTGTCAGTACTGCTGATACTTTTAGTACTATCAGTGCTGTCAGTACTGCTGATACTTTTAGTACTATCAGTGCTGTCGGTGCTGTCAGTACTGTCAGTACTGTCAGTACTTAGATCACTATGTGCTCACATTGGTCCGAGCACTGAATCAAGTGGTCACGTGATTCGTACGGTGACAGCAATAGCCACAGCACTACCTGAGTAAAGTTCCATCTAATAGTAACCTGATACTACACAGCATTGAATAAAAGTCACAAAATGTCTTTTGTTGCGACTTAAAAAAAATTTGTTAGAACCATTTTGTAACTTCTACTTCTGTGTAAGAGCCAGTGACATCACCAAACTGCAAAATATAAAACTTGTAATAATTTGCATATAATACTGATAGTGATTACACATAGCTGCGCTTTCGCATATCTTGAAATGCAAGTGAATCACTCTCTCCATTAGTAGTATGGTGGTGAGTGGCAGCCAACACTCGCTCTGCTCTGCCCAACTCGGCCTGTCTCTTGCTTGAGAAGTCGCTGCCGCAAAGCAAACAGTTCGCCAATATCATTGAGCAAATGATGGCAGCATAGGTGTAAATGACTAAACCCAACACTTACCCCAACTATTTGGTCATGAGCTCAATGACAAAGAACATGGTGAGCAAACCTTATTTTTACTCGATTCAAATTGCAGGGACAACGAGATGTTTTGTGAAGGACTTAGTTCAAGAGATACGTGACAAGTTTTAGAACCAGAAATACTGGAGATCCAGTTTTTCTGAACTTTTCTGAACTTTGAACTTTGAACTCAAAACCCCTAACATTATGACTCTGCCATGTTTGACCTCAGCTCAGCCAGATCTAACCAATAAGCCACAGGAAAACATAAGAAAACCAACAACAGCAAATTTTGTTCGAAATTCCGACCGAGAAAATACCGGAGTAAATACAGGACACTTGCAGCGTAGGGTTCAAGGTTGTTGGTATTACTGGACTTACCACAACCTTGACTTACAAACAGCTGAATTCTTTGGAATGTTTTGAAAGTTTTTGACACTTCAAGTCTTGCAACATTTCCTACTTCACAACCTCAGCTTCCTTCGGTTGCTTTACGCTAGCCGGTGTCACACGTTTCCATGGCTGCTACTCCTTCTGTAAGGATATATTGAGCATATATACCACCATAGCTTAGATGATCTCAAGAGCACAAGTTTTGAACAGATTTCAGATCGCAGACCGAACTGAAATTGACAATAACCATATTGCCCTTATCTGACAGGGTATGAGTGTTTGTGATAGATGTGAGGGAACATAATGGTGAGACACAGTGCTGCCGAGCAGAGTTGCATGATAGTGAATCACCTGAGCACGGATGAATCACGTGCCACCCACAGCAGGCTGATCTAAGATAAAAATCCTTTTTCTGTGCACAGGCGTGACCTTCGGCGTTTCATTGTTGAGCTGCTTTCATAGAAGGTCTTCGACTTGTAGCTTGCAAACCTCTCTTGAGTTTGATAGCGTTGTGGTGAATGAATAGAATTTTCCCCCTTTCACTTTAGTCTGAAGTTGATTGATGTACCTAAATAAATGATCAAATAGTGTTTCATCTTATTAGGTACTGATTGGAAGAGGTTGTTTCTATGACAAAAGCCGTTGTAAACAAAAAAATTCATCTTAAGTCGGTCAAATCGCTTGAATACAAATATGTCTGACCTATTTTAGACAAATTTTCTTTTGGGATAGAGTGTTGGCAGTGCTGACAGTATTGTCAGTGCCGACAGTATTGTCAGTGCTGACAGTGCTGACAGTACTGAAATTGCTTGCTGTACTATGATACTATCAGTGCTTTCTGTGCTGTTTGTGCCAAAAATTTGAATAAAAGCAAGTAAGTAGATACACAGCAGTTGTAGGGTACCATAGTTTTTCAAAAAAATTCCGTACCGAAACTGCTTACTCTTGCAAAATAATTTCCAATATTTACTAAACTGGTTTCATATTTGCACCGATGGTGGAAAGAAGAAAATCTTAGAATGCTATACCTCTTCTTCAGATGCTGTCAAGTTCAGAGGACGTAACATCTTGAAGTAAGTGCCTCCATCCACCTGGACCATGTGCCGATCAAGGAAAGCCACCAAGTACACGGTTGCCTTGGCGTTCTTCTTCATCGCATTCAACGACACTTTCATGATGTCTGTACTGAGTAAGCAGACTGCGTTTCTATGACTCTGATTCCTCATGAGGCTGTTATGAGGGCTTAATAGCAACATCAACTACGCATACAGGAGTAGGAGATAGCTTAGTGTAGGAGTAGGAGATAGCTTAGTGTAGGAGTAGGAGATAGATTAGTATAGGAGTAGGAGATAGATTAGTGTAGGAGTAGGAGATAGCTTAGTGTAGGAGTATGAGATAGATTAGTGTAGGAGTATGAGATAGATTAGTGTAGGAGTAGGAGATAGATTAGTGGCAGAGCCTGCACCTTGAGATATGCAATTGTCATGATCAGTCATAGGAGTTGCCTGCTCCATCAGTAGGTAGCTTGCTAGTGATGTGACGTAGCCGGCTAGTGATGTAGCCGGCTAGTGATGTAGCCGGCTAGCTATGCAGCTAGGCAGTCTGCAGCAGTCAGTCATACAATAAAGTCCATCTACACCCAGACCCAGACTAATGCTGAGATCAGAACACTTGAGACACACGATTGTTGAGAGGTTGAGGGCTCGAGTCCCACTGAGTCCTCCTGCTAAGCCCTCGTGCCACAGGTGTGCTCTGACCTGCCTAGAAACCGAGGCACGGTGTATGGCAGCCTTGCCCTTAAGGCATGTTATTTCTCGGTGCTCAAGAACGTGAGACAACTTTGTATTCTATCTCCACTATTTGGGTTAAGAAATAAGATGACTTGCAGAGCTGAAAATATACTATAATATAGAAACTTCAAATTATAAAAATTATTTATGACAAAGACCGAGTCTTAAAACTGCACACATTTCATTCCAAAGCATATCTCTGGAGCTTTGTTCTACCTCTGATGGTGCAGTAGTACATCGATGGTGGCTTGTTGAGAGGTGCAACAGGCTCATTGTGTGCTGCATACTATCAAAGACAATGATTCTTCAAATCTCTGTTTAAAGTCTTGTTTAGAGATGAGGTAGTAAAATCAGCTAAGTGAACGCTGTAACCGTGCAAGATGTAGTGTGGAAAATATTTAGCGAATATAGTGATTTGAGGGAAACCACAGCTTTTGTCATTCTTCCGTAGATATTTGAACGTGCGGCACATGCGGGCACGTCATACCTGTCAACTTGTCGGGTTGAAAATACTGGAGATTCTATTTTTCTGAACTTTGAGAAGCCATAGCTCAAAGCCCCTACCCCCTACAGCTAGGATTCTGTCATATTTGAGTTCAGCTCAGCAAGATCTAACTGTTGAGTGCAGTAGAACATTATAAAATCAATAATAGCAATTTTGGCCCTAAATTCTGATACCTAGAATACGGGAGTCTCCCAGGAAATACAGGAGACTTGACAGGTATGGGGCACGTGTGGCACTGTGCGTATATGTGCGAGAGGGTCGGACAAATCGACTGGAGAATGACAAAAACCAAAACCGCTAATGGTAGGTTCAGCTAAGTTTCCATTGAAGTTCTCACTTCATGACAAATTTTTGGAGTTGTCATCTCATTATTCGTAGAAAGCTCTCCAATAATCATAAGCATGTTTGTGACTTTTACGATGCTGATTTGTTCCGTTGGTTTGGTACTTTTGGCCAATTTTTTAAATGGGTTCCATCTACACATGCTAAAATTTTTTCTCACTATTACGCACATTTTGGGAAAACGCTACATATTTCTACCGCTAATGTGTCCACCTTTACAGTATAGGATCATTGATGAAGTTGCGATATGTTTTAGGTCCTATCCTGCCGCGGCTGATGATTGATATCGATCAGAACCCGGATAGGATATTCACGAACAGCTTTATCGACCGTCTGCCAGAGCTGAACCATTCAGACTCTGCGGACTCGCACAGAAGAATGACACAAAAGTTTGCCGTGAGAATATCTATCATAGAATCGCTCAAAGAAGCCATAGAGATGGGATTTGCTTTTGTATTCGGATTCATCATCGTGAGGTATATCCTGGCTACTAATAGTGCTTGGTCGATAGTACAAGTACTGTACGTGTAAAAATAATTGCGGTTAAGCATTAAATACGATTGTCGAAAAACTCATTTTTCCACATTTATTAAAAATCGCATTTATTTCTCAAAAGATTTGCAGCTCATTGCATTATCAAAGTTCAAGATGTTGATAGCTAGCGTTTTAGCTGTGTGGTGACCGCCACATCTAGTTTCAGACAATTAGTTTCAGTGTGTGACATCATAGGTCCTCACTGCACAGCTCAAAAGTAGCGGTCACCGTTTGCAAATAGTGATAATCTGTCCAGGGCTTTATGCTCTACTGTGTAACCATCAGCATTCATCGGCTTCTGGCAATAGGCTGAGAACAACCCTAGACCTTTAGTGGATGAAAATGGAGTTTTTCTGAGATCATAATGGCAGCATGACGTTTGGAGCAAGGTCTGACGTCCTTCCCGGCCGCATTGCAATTTGGAATCAATCTCTTGAACCACTGCGCAAATCTCCCAGCCACGATGGCTCCCTCTACCACGCATGATATCGGTATCCATCTCTATCATCCATTCTGAGTACATTACTGTTTTAGGTTTGGGGGTAAAGTCTACAAAAAGACTATAGTAATAGGCAGCATCCTCTGCGTCATATCGACAATATTATTCGCGTACTTGCGGAACTACATTCTACTTGTGCTGACTCGGGTTCCGCTGGCGTTTGGTAACACTATGATGATCATCTGTGGTAAGCTGTATTGCATCATTATAAAACATTTCCCTTTGCTGTGTACCCATATAACTACTGTGTTCTAATATCCGTGGCGTAGTGGCACAATGCCATCATAGTAGCAGTGCTAGTAAGCGCTTGCAGTAATAGTTCGGGTTATCCGTGATAGCATAGGTTCCTGTCAGAATTTGGTGAGCATTGGGGAGGGAGGGAGATGGGGGAAGAACCGAGTGTTAATAACCTTCTGGTTTAGGTGTGATCAAACAGCATGGTATAAACTCAGACATATTGCACATATATCCACAATTGGATTGGGTAAAAGCTGGAAGTTTGTGGTGAGGTTTTTCCTGAGGAATGAAGGATGTTGCAGATGATAACCGCATGGTAAATTTTCCAGGTCTTGCTCTGGTGTCGTCTTCCATCAATGACAGCAAGGATCAGGCTCAGACACTCAGTAGAGCTCTCACAGGCTTCGCCTTTGGAGAGGCGGGTGAGTAAATGCCATATCGAGAGAGAGGGTGGATAGGAAGAGGAAGAGAGGAAGAGAGGGAGAGAGGGAGATGGAGGGGAGGAGGGGGGGGAGAGGGGGGAAAGGGGGATGGGGAGGGAGAAGGTGAGGG
>ERZ1740065.966-NODE-966-length-16613-cov-11.537806_pt1 | contig 16613 bp, 14 predicted proteins | sample MGYA00581738_ERZ1740065 | MGnify/ENA primary metagenome ERZ1740065 (study PRJEB43018, sample SAMN04849749) | marine metagenome | isolation source: floating plastic debris | place: Pacific Ocean | collected 2008-09-01 | study: EMG produced TPA metagenomics...
TTCACTCTCTCATCTCCCTCTCTCATCTCCTATAGTCCTTCTCTGGTTTTGTGAGGTAATGTCATGTAAAACAGTACTAACGTTTGCATGCAATAAAAACAAGTGTGTGCATATGCGTGGGTGTTGATCGCCATTTTTTAGAAGTGATTCATAATAAACAGCAGAAATTTGTTTCCAAAGATGGGCCGATATAGTGAGCGGGGCCCTCCCCAGCAACGGGCGAAATTAGCAGTAGGGGCCCAGCTGCACACTAGCGAAACGCGTACCCGAGCACACATACCTGTGGCTGTGGTGCTCTGGTGCAGTATATGCTTTTCACAGAACAATCCCTTTGTTGTCAGCCCGCTGCAAAGTAATATGAGTAGTGAAGTTATATAGGGCTTTCAGTTAATGGGTTGGTTGCTATAAAAGCTACTATTTCATAAGCCGATTATGATACACTAGTAACCCATCTATGGAAGAAAGTAAATATCATGTTTGATGATATAAACAACAATGAGTACATCCAATCCAAGATTATGCTGGCAGAAATTGTTTTCCGAAGTAAATCTAGATAGCAGAAACATGCCCAGCTAAACAGCTGAGAAATCTGTGCTTTCCAATAGGTCTTCCATGGTTTCTGGTCTGAGAAAATACACAATCACAAGCATGATCCTATGTGAGTCGAGCGTTTGACCAATCATATGTAGGCAAGTCGAATGGTTGGCAAATCATAGGCAGGCGGTAAGCCACACCGTTTAAGCATACCTAAACTGCAGCGGATGCCCTTGGTGGTAGCCACACAAGCTACCACAGGGGCAAAATCTGCGTATCAGCTAGCTTTGTCTCCAGTGTGGCTGCTTGAGCAGCTCAAAAGTAGAAGTCACTGCTTGAAAATACCGCAAAGATGTGGGCACAAGGACCCTCATCAGTGCTTCACTCTCCAGCAGTCTCAATAATCAACTGTCAGCTTAAAATGCTGGTGACCATGTAGCCTCCTCTCAATCCATTGTTGGCTGTCTGGGTATTGAGGTTTTACAGCTTGTCATTTGAAGGGTTTAAACTCAACAAATCCCGACCCCCTTTGTCTAAGCTCTCTCACAGCCTCAATTACCACTGCTATTATTTGGCATTTCTGCCATTAACTGCCACTATAAGCTTCCTATGTGTAACTCAATATCCAATTACCTTTGTCTGTCACTTCATCATGATCTCCTGTAGAGTAATGTTGGTTTTCTTGATTCTCTGCTGTGGTGAGTGAAACATATTTCAAGCTTGATTCTAGCATTTCTTCCCTTCCACTAATCTGACCATGGTTATAGTTCCAGTCGCCGTCAGCAATCCTACGTATAAGACATACCATGGATGCTGGGGCTGGATCAGCTCCCCAAACTTTCCGTTATCATCCAAAGGTGACACCATTGCTAACTATGCCATAAAGGTTCCTGGCTATCATGTAAGTAATGAACCAGCTTAGTTTACTTAGTTTAGGGCATGCTGCTACCAGAAACTGAGACCAGAATGTTTGTTTGCAGACAGTAGACCTGGAGTTGGTGAGGCTGGAGATGAAATCTTCATCCAGCTGCGTTAAACGTCAACTCGTAATCCATGACGGCGATAACTTCAAAGCCCCCCTTCTAGCCAGCGTTTGTGGACACCACAATGTAATGGTTCTCATTCTATACTATTACTCTGTTTCTGCTATGCTTTCACATTCAGTGACATCACCAGTTATTTGTATCGTTGTCTTGCAACACCATTCCACAAGGGGGGGGGGAATGTTGATGAGCAATTTGAGGTTATTTGATAAGGATATGACACCACTGTATTGAGTAGTCAGCTGTATTTCAACACTAGTGGAGGAGGATGCCGCGGTGATTAGGACTGTCATGATAGCTTTGATAGCCATGATAACTGCAGTAGTGATTTAATATAAGGCAGGGATCTCAACTATATGGATTAAATCCTTGCTGTTTTGATTTTCAGCTTGTGTAAGGATGAAAGGAGAGACTTCCTCCTCTCTCCCTCCTCTCTCTCACTCACCCACTCTCTCCCTCCTCTCTCCCTCCTCTCTCCCTCCTCTCTCTCACTCACCCACTCTCTCCCTCCTCTCTCCCTCCTCTCTCCCTCCTCTCTCTCACTCACCCACTCTCTCCCTCCCTCCTGCTCTCCTGGCCTCCCTCACTCCTACTACGCTGTCTTTGCTCTCTACTAATCTTCTGTCGTCCTTCTCTCCCACTCACCTATCTTCCCTCTCTCAGCCCATCCGTTGTTACCTATCATCCGTTTGCGTGTCTCCCCTCTATTCCACTCTCTTGCCTTCCCCTCTCTCTCTTGCCCTCCCTCTCTCATACCTCCCTCTCTCATACCTCCCTCCCCACTATCTCCAGTTTCTCCCTCCTATTCCTTTTCTCTCCTGATCAGATGGAAAAATAATTTGAGGAGTCACTCTTCAATGGCTCTTTTAAATTTACATCACTGGTCACTAACAGCTGAAGTGGTCGCAGTGTTCCTAATAGTTCTAGCAGTGCTATACAACAGTCATAGCTAGCGCACTAATCTTGATTGCAATAATGAAGAAGTTGTATATTCCATTGCCCATCATTTCAGCTCAAAGAAGCAGATCCATATAATACTTATGTACCCTCTGAATTCCTTATGTTTCATTGCAGAATGTCTCTTGTATTCTTAGTAGCTGTTCTGCAGTGGCATCCTAAATTCCTGTCATTTTCCAAGTGAACATTGGAACATTTTTGGGAGGTATCACCTCTGGATGCCAGTCTTTGGGTTGGAGACACCTATTCATCTAAATCCTAGATATGCATTCCTCACACATTTAAATGATAGAGATGGTATGAAAACCTGTGTATAAACAAGCAAAGATCTACATTGACCTATAATTGGTTCATGACTACGCTTGTACCATTCAGTGAGCCATGTTTTGCGTACAGACACCTATTCCCAGACATGATTTCGTCAAATGTTTAAATGTCGGCTGTTCTCTTCACTCCATCAGAAACATGTCAAGACCTTCAAGTCTACAGGCAGGAAAGCTTTTATCCACTTTCACACCAATGAAACAAATCTCGGATTTGGTTTTGTCATGAAATATGTGGCTGTACCCAACAAAGACACTCGTAAGTTACTTAATGGGCTGGTGCCGGTCTGCTATATGCCGCTGTGACACTATCAATCCACCCATTATAGCCTACCCCTGTCAACATACAATCCCAGCTTCGGACGGCTGTGACGGAGGATTGAAAGTCTTCCGAGGAAAGTCAGGAGTCGCAACTTCTCCCCAACACCCATTGCCATATGTTGACAACCGAAACTGTCTTTATGCTATTGATGTGTCAGGTAACTTGATGATAGACACTGTACTGGTGGGGTGTACCTACTTGATTATTGCATCTGTGTTTCACAGGATTTGGCCGGAACATCTCAATCCATTGGATTGACCCTGAATTTAGCAATGACAGAGAATGCAAGTCTAATTGGGTCAAATTATACGACCCTCACAGCGCGAGGACCATCGGTGGGCAACAACTCATGGCAATCATTTTAGAATAGTTTGGTGCACCTGTCACCATCTGTCTCTATACCATCTTAGGTCCCTACTGCAGCTTCGAGTATGATTCGCCTCTCATCTACATCATATTTAAAAGTGACATTGGTACAAGTGGACATGGATTTCGCTTGGGGTTTGCCGTCCATAACAATTCTGCGGTAGACGATTCTCCGGTAGATGGTTCTCTGGTAGACGATTATCCGGTAGATGGTTCTCTGGTAGACGATTATCCGGTAGACAATTCGCCGGTTGACGGTTCCCTGCTTTACAAGCCTCCTGTCCACAAGCGCCCCATCCACAAGCATCCGGTCCACAATGATCCGGTCGACGATGATCCGATCGTGAAAGCAACAAGTACAACGGCACAACCAAGTGAGTTTGGTACATGTCACTGGCTACAGAACACAGAAAACACTTTCCTAATGTTCTCCTGTGGCTCATTACATAGGTTTCGCAGCTGATCTGATCTCAATTAAGCGATAATTTTAGCTATGGTTAGGGGTTTTGAGCTGCTGCTTCTCAAAGTTCAGAAAACTTGAAGCCCCAGTACATTCAGCCTCACAGATTCAAAAGTATGTAAGTACCCAGCTAAGAGTCGTTGATCTAGCTGAAAGCTTGCAATCAGCAATTTTCTACCGGAAACCATAAATTTTGCTGGTGATGTCATCTTATCCAAGCAGGTTATTTTTAATCAGGCGGCATGTTACTAGCAAACATTTACTCTTACCTCATACCACAATCATTTCTGTATCGGAATCCATGTCCACCTGGTTATATGATGCCATCAGAACCCTTAGCTCATACTCTATCACATTGTTGCTGTCATATTTCATCCTATTGCTTGATCCAAACCAATCATCAGAGTTCAGACGCTGGTTTCATCTTTTAAGAGGTTTAAATTTAGTCTCTCATCATGCACATGTTTTAGAGTCAACATATCAACATGTCACTTTGTTTTCTGGTAGGCTGCATCTATATCACGACGGCTCTTCTTTTGAATTTTAGACAGCATCATGCCAGGACCACACACAGTGGTAGTTACGAGGCTTGTTTTGTACAGGTTATGCCATCTGTGATGTCATGTCGTGTCACCTTGCAGAGACTTTCCAGTGCGGCCATCCTGCAACCAATAGCTGTCTGCCTATTCCTTACCACAACAGTGCGTGTAGGAAGAGGAAAGAACACCCATATGCTCCACTGAATAGCCACCCTTGGCAGGTAAGGTGTAAAGTTAATAGTAAACTGTAGCATTTTAGTGTTGCAGCTGTGGCAACTCATTGCAGGTGGCACTGACGGACTCTTCAGGTTACATGCGTTGTGCCGGAGTGGTGCTTCATCCGCAGTGGGTTGCGGTTGCAGCTCGCTGTGTTGGGTTCAGCCTGTCTGGCCCATCACGTGTGGTGGTCAAGACTGGTGCCCGTCGTGGTGGTGGCGCTCTGAGGACGAGTACCATCAGTAAAGCTGTCGTACATCCAAAATTCACTCACTTCTCCTATGGTTGGGAATTCAACCTCACTTCGGCTAAAGACTTTCCCATATGAATTAAATTCACTTTTATTTCCTCCTCCAGATTATGACATTGCTTTGCTACGTCTGGAAGAGCCTCTGAAGTTTGATGTGAAAGTCAGAGCTCTTTGCCTACCTGGATCGGTGGATTTCACAGGCGCAAACGCTTCCCTCACCAAATGGGGTTTAGGTGAAGATAATTATGCCACGTACACCGTGGATAGAATCCAAGAGACACCGGTATGGGACCTAACCCTAGTGTGGTCATTTCCTTCCTCATCTTTATAGCCAGGGGCAGTGTGGCCGAGCCTAGGCTGTCTTATAAACGAGCAGACGCTTCAAAACAACTCGTTGGTTTAATGTGTTACCTCATCAGGTTATACAGCACCTTAAAATGGTTATACATCTGTACATGATATGGAAGTGAGTATGTTTATTTATGTAATTATGCAACAAAAGAATTCCGCTTTTGTGAATCTCCTGTGGCTATGACAGCCTAGGCTCCATAGCAATTGGTAACAAACTATCGATAAAGCTCACTCAGGGCTTCTTAAGCAGGGGCATTAGGAAGCAGTTAATGAGGTTTTAAAACCAGTGTAGCAAAAAGTGGTGGTGCTGTTCGAGTGCGCTTGACCCTGGCTGGATATTGAGTGCATTTCTTTCTGGTTACGTGGCTTGGTGGGCTGGGAGTTGGGCTTGGTGGCTTTGCACACACTCAGTGTTCATTAGCTTTTGGTATGCTCAAGATCACCATGAAAATTTGTTCACTGATAGACTGCCAGCCACATAGGTAACATGAGAGAAGATAGGTGTTAATGCATGATATTAACGTTGGAACGACTTCAACACACTACTAGAAAAAGTATGAGAATCTTACTTCTGAGGGCATATTTGTGATTTCCCGATCTCTTTTACCCATGGCACTCTCCGAAACATGCTGATCAACACCTTTCTTTAGCCAAGTAGCCAACTACGATGCTAGTACTACAAAGTAAATGTGTTATCTGTAGTTTCAACAACAGCACACTCTTCGTCTCCTCTCCTTCTCCTTGAGTTCATCCATATCACTAATAGAATATGTCAGCATAGCATTTCGCGACTGGCACTCCATCAGCCTCATCAATTGTAGTGTAGCTCTTAAATAGTGAGCTGACATTACTGATCATATTTTATCAGTTGACCATCCTGCCTCACGAAGACTGCGTCCGCAGATATGGTGTTAGATCTGGACCAAAGGTTGTGACAGATCACATGTTGTGCGCTGCCTCCAACAAAGAAGAAGAGTGCCTGCCAGATGCAGGAGGACTCCTGGTGGTGCGTAGCCTAGATGGCTCGTACTCACTAGCTGGCATTTTGTCGATGGGATTCAGATGCAGCAGTGATGATACATCAGGCGTTTTCACCAATATAACTGCAGTTAATGATTGGCTAGTGGAAACCATCGTTTGGTAATGGAATATGTATCATCTCCCTCTCCCTCTCCCTCTCCCGCTCCCTCTCTCCCTCTCTATCTATCTCTCTCCGCTCTGATAGTCTTTATCTGATGCTGTAGCTGGAGTTTATGTAATAGATTAAGAACACTTGTATGCAATAAATGCAAGTGTATGTGTGTACGTGGGTGTTTTTCTTCAAAAATACACTGTTTCAAAAAGAGGGCCGATGTAGATCAGGGCCCTCTCCAGCATGGGCACTTTCTCGCTCCGTCCATTTGTCAAACCAAACTATGATAGGTATCTATGACATTTTTTGGGCTATCATTGTAAAAGAAGCATAGTAACAGTGAAGAAAGTTCTTGCTAAAATTATGCAGTCTCTCAATCAGCATTATAGCGACCTCGTATTCATTAGCTTTTTTTCAGTATAATTTGCCACAGTTTCCCCTCCCGGGCAAAGAAATTTGGGCCACTCTCCCGTTTTGATGGCTCCAAATGAGTCATATATCTGTCCACACGCTGCATGACTGTCCGAGTTGGAATGCTATGTCACTTGTCAATTTTTGGTAACAGAGCTCTCCAGCGGGTCTATAATTGCAATTAGTCATCTCAGAAAATGTACGTTGACTTGTGCTTCAGTTCTGAAATTGTTGACTTTCATGTTGCATCCTGTCCATATTGTTCCCATTGCTAACAAAATTGCTACAACATTGGTCAACTCATAACCCTACGCAAGAAAAACTCTGATAGCTTGGCCCTCTATCACAACCATTCGAACTGTAGAACTCATCTGAAAGTGAAAGTTGAACTGGGTTGTATCAAAGGTTTAGGCGTACTTTTAGGAGTGCCAGAGGTCTTTACTCTGACATTAGACCAAGTTTAAAACTGGTTTAAGAGAGGACAACTCCCAGCATAAATCAGGGTTGCTGACAGGATTATTGTCGGTGCAAGAGAGGACAAATCCTGACAAAATATTGGCACGCCGACTGACTTAAGAAAACATGATGCCTAGACGCTAGTACTCGGTTACTACTTTAGCAGGTCCTCAGCCCCATGGAATCACAGGGTTTAACTTGATTGTATCATTTCCACTCCACATCTCTCTAGATAATAGCAAATGCACACCTCACAGCCGATAAAGAAAGCGGGCTAACAGGTAGACACTAACCAAAATATGTTATAAAATTCATCATGCACGTAACACACTTCCAACAGTAACAACAGAACTATTGGGCCATGAGAGAACAGAACCAATACCAGGCAATCACATTACTGCCAATGCAGGGCAGGGAGGTCACCAGATGAACTTGTCTCCATTTGGCTGGTGCACCTTGGAAGCCACAAACTCCAAGGGAGAGTTGACAATTTTCAACTTGCCAGTGACAAATCTAGCAACCCAGCAGGCTTTGTAGGGTTTGATTTCAAGTTAACAGTAGGGGTGAAATTATTCAGGATTCTGGATTTCAATTCGATTTCGATTATTGGCTCTAGATAATCGGTGATTCAGTTATTTGATTCTTCAACGGCCAAATTCATAAGATGAATAACTATGCCTCTGCATTCTGGCAACAAGAAGATCGCAAGCAAGTTATAGCTATACCATTCTGGATGTACCAATCAACAATATAAAACAGCTGATGTATAATGAGCTGTGGCAACATAGATGAGCACTGCGGTCACATCTCTAAAGTGAAAAAGTGATAAAAACACACATTCTGAGCCCAGAGATAATCGATTTTGCAGGCGATCACTAATCAACGATGCATCATTTGGTAAATAATGGGCGATGCATGGAGACTGCGATGCATCGTTTCCCTTCTTGTTAACAGACATGCTCCACCGGCGCTCCTGTCGCTAGAAGTTGCAGTAGTGGATATCAAGCTTAAATACTCGGGTGTAATGACTACAGTGTTCCCCACCTTCTCCACAATTAAGAGGCGTGTGCTCAGACAGGGGAACACAGTACTTAACTTCACCAACAATGCTATCTCACACTGTAACAGTTTCAATAACCAAAGCACAGCAGTTTGAAACCATAACGACCAATAATCTTCTCACAATCCATTGTTGGCTCTTTGGGCTATGCAGCTTTGGAGATTCCAGGTTCAACAAATGCCATTCCTTGTTATCTAACCTCTCTAGCCACTTTCATTAGTAGGTCAACTATTTGGTCTTTCTATCCCTCACTGTATGTATATGTTCTCAGTATCCCCAGCACATTTGTCACTCACTTCATCATGATCTCCAGTCGAATACTGTTGGTTCTCTTCATGCTCCACGGCGGTGAGTGAAACCGTCTGTCTCGTTTGATGCTGGCAGTTTCATCTGATGCACTAATGCAACTATGGTTACAGATCAAGCCGCCATCATACGCTCCACATACCCCAAGTACGAAGGCTGCTCAGGATGGATCAACTCTCCAGACTTTCCGTTGCCATTGGACGAAGAAGCCTATATCAACTACTCCGTAGAGGTTCCTGACCAGCATGTGGGTGGTGAATTAGAATACACAGTCTGATTAGTGCTGCTGACAGAAACTGAGGCTATTATGTCTGTTTGTAGACGGTAAAGTTGGAACTGGTGAGGCTGGAGATGAGATGGGCAGCAAGCTGTACTCAGGATCGACTCACCATCCATGATGGCGATAATGCTCAAGCTCCCCTGATAGCTAACCTTTGTGGATACGACAATGTATTGGTTCCCAGTCTATTATCCATGGTCTATTTCTGTAAAGAGTAGGCTGCGCGATTGTTAATATCTGCGAGTTGTGAATTGTGATTCGATTTCACATGATTCAGCAACACGCTACACTATCGCGTATGATTATTAACCGAAAATCAAGATTTTTCTCTGTTGCTGGAAGCAGATGTCATTTTATAGAAAGAGATAAAATCCATGTCCTTCTGAAAATGTTCTGGAGGTCAATAACGCCCGAAAGAGTTTCCATGAATTATTGGACAAGATAAATCGTTTCAATTCTTTCTAAAACTATATATACTCAGATAAGCCCACACAATCAATAGTTACAAGATTCTTCTATATTAGCCTATTGTGACCAAAGGCAAGTGAGTCACATGATGTAATTGCCCACTGCTAGTTTACTAATCACAGCAAACTCGCCTACCTACTGGCATGTCCAAGTTCAAGATGTTATTCGATTCAAGAAGAGCCTAATTTCACAGATAATTGTAAATTAAGATGGCTAGGAACTGAATGTTTCTAAAATTTCCCAGATATTCACGATATTGCAGCCTACCATTATATGACATAGTTGGGTATAAAGGCCTGAGTAACACACCAGTAAACATCCATGCCAGGAATTTTTCGGTCCGTGAATATGCTCGTGCCAGTCAGAAATGCATGTTACATATACCCATCAACGATGCCTAAATCAATATGTCCAGTATGTGAAGGTCAGACTGCTGTCAAATGTTTAAGCACCAACTGCTTTCTTCACTCTATCAGGGACAAGTCAAGTCTAGTGGCAGGAATGCTTTCATCCACTTTCACACCAGTAGAGCAACCTTTGGATTCAGTTTTCTGATGAGATACACATCTGTACCAGAGCCAGGCGCTTGTGAGTTACCTACTGGACTGAAGCAGGTCTACCGTAAATGGCTTTGACACCATCCATCTGTTATAGCCAAACCCTGTCCACTAACCATGCCTCCCTCGGACGGCTGTGATGGAGGGTTGAAGGTCATTCGTAAAGCGTCAGGAGTTATAACTTCTCCCGGATACCCATTACCGTATCCTCCCAACCTGAACTGTCTCTATGGGATCGACGTGTCTGGTAACTTGACGATGGAAAGTTTACTGGCAGGATGTATCCCTGTCACTATATGAGGTTTCTTTGACAGAATTTGGCAGTGAGATATCAATCTACTGGAATGACCTTGAACTTGGCAATGATCCGGAGTGCAGAGCTAACTGGTTAAAGCTGTACGACTCTTACGACGCCAGGTCCATGGGTGAGAAATCATTTGTGGCTATCCCTTTGAAAAGGCTCCGCGCAGTTCTCACCTTCCATATCTGTCTCATCGCAGGTCCCTACTGCTACTACAAGGGACGCCCAAAGTTTAAAGAATACCTTACGCCTATCATTTACGTTAAGTTTCGAAGTGACAGGGTCACAAGTGGGCGCGGATTTGAGCTGAAGTTTTCTGCCGACGGCAAACCTGCAATTGTGGCAGCAACTAGTACCTATGGCAAACCTGCAATCGTGACAGCATCTAGGGCCATGGGCAGGTCAAGTGAGTTTGAACTCATCTAAGGAAAATTTATTCGCATCTTTTGAAACAAACTCGGAGTTTTGGTCTGTTCTTTCATGTCATCTCTCAATAAAGGATTCTAAATTAGACACTCTTGTACCGCAACCAATGCAAGACTTTTCACCTCTAGGCCTGTATCTGGACCTATAGGAGAAGGTCATCAAGCTGCACCTTCCAAATCCTCTTTTCGTACTGGAAGACGTAGATTTTGCTGATGATGGCACCTCATCAAAGCAGGTTATGTGTAGTCAGTCACTGTGTTACTATCAGAAATGTGCTACTAATCTTACCACCATCACTTTTGTACCAGAGTCCATAAATCTGCATGGTTATAAGATGTCATCAAACACATAGTTCTCACTCCATCACCTCGTTGCTGTCAGATGTCCGCCTGTTGCTGGCTTCAGATCAGCCATCATAAAATGGAGGTTGTTTTCATTGTTATAAGAGGTTTAAATGTAGTCTTCTATCATGCACATGTTTTAAAAGCATAATCATCATGCCACTGTATATGCTGTTAGTGGTAGGCTACACATGAGCAGGAAACAAGCAAATCGCAGAAAATCACCAAATCATGTACTTGGGTGAGTCCTCAAACTAGCAGAATCCGCAAAACATGTTGAACTTTGACATGCAGGAGTTTGCGAGTAAGACGTTGATTGGCTGTCCACACTTTAACTAGACATTGGTTGGTGCACACTGAACAGGTGTCTGACAACAAATAGATTATTTTTCAAAAAGCTGTGTGTATGCATATCCAGGTCTTTAGTCTAGATATATTTCATGATACAGGATTCTTAGTAACCGCCACTCTTTCATGTTTGTGACGGTGTGTGGATGCAGAGCAAGAGGAAGTTCCAAAGGCTATCAGCCACACTTGAGACCACAGAAAGCATTAGAGCATTTGAGAACCCCATGTATGAAGTGGAAAAGGCAGCACAAACATGATCATAAGTACCAGAAGAGTCTCAGTGAAAGCTACACAGACCAGCCATGAGTGAACTAGGCTGCGGCCACAGTTGGGGATCCAGGGTATAGTGCCAATACCAACAGACAGCCGGCAACCAGCAATACTGATAGAGCAGCCACACGTTCTCATCGAAAAACCTCAAAATGGGGCACCTAATGGCTCAGCAATGAGCAGAAGGGAGGCACTTGAACAGAAAAATAACACAGCTGTAAGTGGAAGGCAAGAGAAGAGTGTCCAAAGGAAAGTGGATTACACGAGAACACTATGCCTTACAGAGGAAGAAGGTCACCCTTGGATGGGATGACTATATCAGGAGAGTAAGAGAATAAATAATCTACCAATGAAAAACTCACGTCACTTGATTGAAAATGCGACGCGAAAAAGTTGAGAACTAAATGAATTTGATTGTTCATTAATACTCGTTCTTTATTCGAAATTAGCATATCTTTATTTATTAGTAAGTTGTTTGCAAACATCATAGCTCAAAGCATGCTGGAGACTCGTGTGAGGAGTGAGGAAGATAACTTCAGTGTGGAAGAACGTGGAAGAGGAGGGAGACTGCTATCGGCCAACAACTTCCAGAGTTGGGTGAGCCGAATGACAGCAGCAAGGATTTCTCTGATCGTCGACCGGGCCAGTGAGGACAGCGAATGAACGCCTGCGTGCTTGCGTGAGGTGCTCACGAACGTTTTCTGCAACGAAAAGCTAGACGGTGCATATATAATAGCACTCCACTGTGGTAGTATGTGCTTTCAGAGTCCAGAAGGCATCGAGGGACTCAGTCATTCAGTATGATGTTGTAAATAGCTCATGCCTATCCTGGACATACTCCTCTGGAACCTGCTTCCTCTCAAACAGTGCCCGATTAGCTCTCTTATCATGGTTTCATCCATTTTCTCTAAATCCAGAAATACCATGGGAAAGTCCGTCTGGTATTCCATTATCTTCTCCTGAAGCATTTGCAAACAAAATATGGGTTGCGCTGTATTCTTCCCTTTATAAAAACTGTATTGCCGGTCTGAAAACTTGACTAATTGCCATATTCCTGTTTCTACTATTCTCTCCCATAGTTTCAGAACGTGGCTCAGTAGCTTTATGCCTCTAAAGTTTGAGCAACCCAATGGGTCACCTTTTTGAGTGTAAAGTGGTGTGATTCTGCTTTTCCACCGTTACAAGGGTATCCTTTTGTTTTGGATGTCTCTTAAAACAGCTGTCATCTAAAGGCCAAAGCAGATTGGAGACAAGCCTGCACTGCCAAAATTAATTGGATTAGTTAACCACATTTTGCCACAAAGCTGCCGCGGAGTGGATCCGTGCACTTTAGGCATGTTTAAACTTTCCAGCTTGCCACCTGCCTGCCGCGGCCTCTGATTGGCCAATGATTTTCACTAGCGAGTCCCATTGTGTGCTTTCAAAGCTGGCGGTCTTTGTTCGCTTTGTTTGTGTGTCTCCGCAGCATGGCTCCAGTGTGCTTTGCTTACCATGCAGCTACAGCCACAAGCGGCGCGGCAAAACTGCCGCTCAGCAGCACCGCATCTCCAGTCTGCTTTGGCCTTTACTCACTGAGAATGTCCGCCTAGGGATTCCCGTGAGAGCTTCATCGGGAGTTTTCTAGCAATTGCTATCAAACCTATGCAAGCAAAAAAAGTGGGAGCATGGGGACAAATGTGAGCATAACGTCAGGAGATTCCCAAAAGCCCACTCGGCTATCTACACTTGACTGTAAATAACAAATGAACTTGGATAAGAGACCAGCTGGAGAACAGTGCTGATTCTGAGTCTGTGTATTCTTGGGTCCACTCTTCATGGGTCTTTCATGGGATCTTCTGGTCCTGAACACCGGATACCTATCTACTGTGGATTGGACTAGCTGTCATCAGGAGCTGCTTCTAGGATCTAATGTTGGTATCTCTGGTATATCCGCGCAAGAACTGTGTTGCTCAAGGCACCAACTTGCTCTGGCAAATTGTTGTCTGTTGTTGGCTGTTGTCGATCACAGGAAGCTAGCACTCGGGTGTATCAGATCCCTGTTTATTGTAACAGGCGGTTCCGGCCAGGCAAAGCTTGTCAATTTCAGATCCGTGTCAATTACACTAGTTTGACATATGTATGATGATGATAAAATGAGAACTATTCGTAAAGACCATAGTGCAATTTTTGTTCACTGATAACTTTTTTATTAAAGATTTAGGATTGCCAATTTGTTTGTTAATATCGTATTTCCCAAAAGTTGCAGGTTTACCTATATGCTTCTGAAATGCAGTCGCAAAGCTTGTTCACCTCAACAAGAAGAGAAAGAGATCATGTGACCCAGCAAATGTGGGTTATGTAACTAATGCTTAAATTGAGCCTCTCCAGCATTGTTATCCCCACCATGGAAGATTTAATCCCCAATTCACCTCAAGCTCTGAATAATAACTAATGCCCAATGACATTTATATGCCGCCCAGTCAGTTGTTACTAGTCTGTGTGGTCCAGTGCCACAGCTTGTCATTTCAAGAGCCGCCGCTAATTCTTCATGACAACTTTGGTGTTGTCTCTTCTCTCCTCCCACTGCCTCCATTACCTAATCCATTAGGTGACAGTCTTGTTTCTCACTTGAATTGCCAGCTCCTTAATCCACTATTGTTGACAGTAGGCCAGCCCCTTCTTCTTCCATTTCATCATGGTCTTCAGTCGGGTAATGTTGGCTCTCTTGATTCTCTGTGTCGGTAAGAGAAATACTACCTAGTTCAATGCTGAGAATTTCTTGGTTGGACTGATCCGATTGATGTTTCAGTTTCAGTTTTCATCAGCAATGCTGCAGTCCCCGATCCAGATGGTAAGCCTTTTTATGTCTCAATAGACGGTTACTCGAGCTTGGTCATCTCTCCGAACTTTCATTCACCAGGGGCCTCTGTCAGATAGGTATGTGTCCATCAACCAATTAGTCATAACTGTTGCAGCTCCTTTGGTGTATCAAATACCTGTGAACCGGCAATCAACTGTGTTAGAGACCAGAACGGGGTACATTGTCTCTCCTGGTTACCCCGGAAAATATCCAGATGAACAAACTGGCAGCATTGTCATCAAAACGTCAACCATAGGGGTTAGCATACCTCACCAATTAACCAATCGGTCAATAAATTGACTTGCCATACTAACTTAGAATGAACATTTTAGTTTCTTAGCCGGTTTGAATTCACTGCTGAAAGCCTGGATCTGGAACCGGACGGCCAACATAGTTGCTATGACTACATAACTGTATCAGATGTTGCGGGAGAGGTTGATCACATGTGAGTCACTTTAAGGTTTATTTACTTTCTGTAAACCGTGCTGCATTTCTCCATTATAGTTAATCTTGATTATCCTTCCGATTAATATTTCGGCTTTTGTCATTTTCCCATAGATATTCGTGCATCAGCACGTGCGCGAGTGATCAAGAGTGGTCAGGAGTGAGCGTGGATAAGAGCAAATAGGCACAGGAGTGAGTGTAGATAGGCATGGGAGTGAGCAGGAGTGAGTGCAAAAATCAACAGTAGAATGAAAAAAACTGATATTTTTAATCTCTAATTAATCATATTTTAGTCTTGCCACTACAAACTAGTTACTGAGCTATGAAATTCATCGCAGTATCCTTGCCACAGGTTGCAGCAGCTGAGTTGACATCACTGTAACGTGTTTGGTGAGTTATCAGTGGTATTTAACTGCACTGGTGCTTAGTTTGCTAGGATGAATATGCAATCATACTGGTTCACAGATCTTTGTACCATATCATTTTTGGCTTATCAGTGGAATACACCCTCAATCTAGCCACAAGATTAATCTTGTGGCATAAACAGGCTTTGTAATTCTCCCATAAATATTCACACATCAGCACGTGCGAGAGTGAGCGCGGATAGGCGCGGATAGGCACGGGAGTGAGCGCGAAAATTGACAGGAGAATGGCAAACATCTATAAAATTAATCCTCTGAGCAATTAATCTGAGTTAATCCTAGAATAACTTGATTAAAATGCAGGTCCAACTATAATGCCGCTTACTTACCTACTGTGGGAAATAGTCTGTTACAGCGTTCCATTAATTATTGTGAATTGTACTTATCCCCGTACCTGTTATGGCAGTTTTGATTTCCTGCCTCTCTGGCTGCTTATGAGATCATGCTGCTTTTATCACTTTATCTGACCCAAACTGGTAATCTCCAATCGCCAAACTTCTAAATTTTCCTCTACAGCTTCTGCGGACGGAAAGCGTCTGTGCTCCAATCATTCACTATAGAGGCAAGTGCTGCTCGAGTAAAGTTCACATCGGATGCTTCTAACACCCTTACCGGATTCAAAATTTTCTTCCGCGTCATCGGTAAGAAATGAAATATACTACTCTAGTTTTGTAACCTCTAGTAGTGCGGAAATGAATGCAGGTACTGGATCTATCCGCAAAATGAAATAGCCTAAAGCCTGGGCCAAACTGACACAAATTCATGCATATTCGCAGCTATTTGCGTTGAGCAATTTCGCAACGCACGAACTAGTGGAGGCTACATTGACGATGTATTTTGCGTCGACTAATTTGCGATTGGGAGTTGTGCGATCTTGATTTTTCTCAATAGCCAATCAGATAGTTGTTCTGATTCAGCCCTGCATGACGATGGATTTCCTGTTCTGGTTCCTTTCACTTTTCAACTACTCCGACCATGCTAAGTAGACGTAGACGATTACTCCTGCTGAAAAAAAGACTCCTACTCCAATATGCACTCAACAACTCGAAGAAAGCTAGGAGATATTGGGTGCACCCTATTAACCTATTGCACCCTATTACGTCTTCCCAGTTGTTAGCTTTTATCCTTCTTGTATTCTTGTAGTCTGGGTGGCTTTTCTGCCACAAAACAGGCCGACTTCGTACTAACTCA
>ERZ1740065.968-NODE-968-length-16610-cov-10.154757_pt1 | contig 16610 bp, 8 predicted proteins | sample MGYA00581738_ERZ1740065 | MGnify/ENA primary metagenome ERZ1740065 (study PRJEB43018, sample SAMN04849749) | marine metagenome | isolation source: floating plastic debris | place: Pacific Ocean | collected 2008-09-01 | study: EMG produced TPA metagenomics assembly...
AACCCCATATCGTCCGCCAGACAGCCGTTCAGCCCCAGACTTTCCAGATAGTGCAACCAAGACAGCCCCCGCTGCTGATACTCCCGCAGGCTGCCGTGGAACTGGGCCGGGTCGTCGGTGATCTGCAGGCGGGCCTGATCGCTAAGTTGAGTCAGCATCGTGGCCAGCGCATCGCCGCGATCGAAGTTGACTTCCAGGTCATCCTCACTGGCCGCCAGTTTCATAAAGTCGAGCAGGCTCATTTCGGGATTATCGGCCTGCTGCTCTTTCCAGAACGCCAGCATTTGCTGCATCTTGTCCTGATCCAGTTCCAGCCACTGGCCGCGGAACTTGACCAGCGGCGATTTGGCGGATACCAGTTGCCGCCATTCCTGCTCGCTCACAGGCTGATCGCCGATCGCCAGCTCGTACTTGTACTGCACCAGCGTCTCGAAGGAAAAGTAGCTTTTGCTCTTATCGTTGCCGCCCAGCGATTTGCCCTGGGCTTTGAGCTTGACCTTGGCCCGACGGCGACCCTGCGGCGTCCACCAGGCGGGGATGATCACCTTGTATCCGGCATCTTCTAGCACCCAAGCCGCCTCCTTGAGGAAGTTGAAGGCGGTGTCGAGATCCACGAAAATGCCGATGGGTTCATCGGTTTCCAACCCATCCCAAAAGCGGGGATAAATGCGGGCGGCGTAGCCCAAGTTCATCAGCAAATGCTGCTCAAACTCATCGCCAAACTGTTTGCGGAGTTCCTGTTGCTGAGAACCGCGCAGTCGCCAAAAATCGAGCAGGGCAATTTGTAAGGAAGGGTCGTGCTTCGGAGCCACGTAAAACAGGATTTGCCAGGGATCTTCTGGCTTGGCGGGTTCCTCGAGCTTGAAGGCAATGTGGAAGGCGGCGGCGGTTTCGGAGCGGCTGATGCGATCGCGCCAGCGCTGCCACTGCTGATACCGTTCTTGCTGGGGCGCAGTTCCCCCAAACGGCTGGCGTAAGTCGTGCTTCAAACAGTCTTGAATCAGCGAATGCTCGATCCGTTTGAGATAAGCCTGGGGTAACGCCCAGGCGGTGATTCGCACCAGCTCATGTACCCAGCATTCAGAAAAGTGACGCAGCAGGGTTTCGCGATCGCGGAGCTGTGGTGAGTCTGGTAAGGCTTCAAAGCCAGAGGGACAGAGGCCGGGCATGTAGGCCGTGTAGGTCTGGAGGTCAGCTTCGTAGCGATCACCGATAATTTCCCAGCCAGGATAGACCGCAAACTCACCGCTCAAGGTTGAGGTCGAGCTGGCTGATTTCGCCGCACTGGATTTGGCGCGGGATTTGGCAGTGCGTTTCCCCGATTGGGCGCGCGTTTTGGTCGCCTCTCCGTCCTGGGTTAGCAGCCGATATTTCAACGCCGGAATGTACTGATCTCGCAAGATGACCTGTTTAAAGGTTTGCGTATAGTGATACCAAAACAGCAGATCCGCCCCCAACTGCACTTCCGCCAGGTTGTAGGTCGCCAGAAAGTGCAGGTCATTCAGCGTACTGATGATGGTTGTATTGTCTTTGAGTCGGTAGCAATCCACTTGCCAGTACTGCCAGTCAAAGGAGGCGGGCAAGTCGATCTCCAGATAGCGCGACATTTCCAGAGACGGCAGCGGTTCGTCATCGACCGTCGGCAACAGGAAAGACCGAGACACGATATCATCTTCGAGTTTGTGATACCCCAGAGGTTTGATGCCCAATTCATCGGTCAGCAGGGGCACCAAATCTGGCTCGAAGAGATGGCGAGGATGGCCCTCACGACGGCGACGGCTCTTTTCCGCCGTTTCGACCCACAGGCAAAACGCACCCGACTGCACAAAGTCATCGGTGGGCTGCGGTATCCAGGTGCCGTGAAGGATATGCATAGTCGCTTCCCTGAACAGGCAAATCTCATGGTTTACGGTGATTGAAACAGGTTTATCGCCTTCCGACAGTCCCTCATTAACATCTCGCAACGCGATCGCGCGCTTCTGGTAGGGAAGGGGGCGATCGCACTACCGACTTCCTGTATCAAGCAGTGCTGCAAGCGATCGCAGGAATATAAGTAGGGTCAATATGTATGTTGAGTTTCCTGATATTAATGCAACTAGAGGACATAAGAGATCGTACTAACAGCAAAACGCAGCGGCGGTAGGTAATTCTAAACTTAGTACCGGAATTTTAGTCCGCCTGCTGCCGTGAAGTGTTAGGCACTATCGTCGAAGCGAATCAAACAATATTAGAAAAGCTAGTAGAACAAAATCATCAGAGCACCTTCAATGCATTTGCCCTACTGTATCAAGCATATGTCAAACAGCTAATAGACGTAGAAACGGAACACCTTACAATAAAACTTTTCTAAGCTTATACAATTCTGAGAACATCTAGAGGTTCCTCTCCTTGAGAATTAAGCGTATCCAGAATCGGCAACCATCTCATCGCCAACATAAACAGAAATTCTGTAAAAACCAACAACTCCCTGTAATAACACAAGGCATTCTATGCCTTCAATTAAGAATCTTCTTTCGTGCCGATTTCCAACTAGGACAGATAAATTTCTATCTTCGATAACTTTAGTTTCACCTTCATCAACCAAAATCCGCATAGAAACACCAGGAACCACTTTCTCGGACTCCGTGACCACGTTTACAGTGTGATCGAAAGCTAACCTGAAGCTGACTTCAAGTTCATGCCTCCAAAAACCTTTGCTAAAACTTGAGCTGATCTGAGTAGGCTTTAAATTACTCATGGAATTTGTACACCTCTTGAAAACCAGGTTAAATGATATTCACTTTTTAATTTGCGAAAGAATCTTCTCAGCTACTTTTTCTATGCCGCAATCAGTGTTAATCCCAGTTATATTAGCAAGTTCATGAGAAAAGCTAGCTACTCCTTCATAATCTACTCTATGCCAAACAGGCAGTAATGCTCTTTTTCGAGTTTTTGACAAAGAAACTATTTTGTCTAACTCATACCGAGTCCATCCTTTTCTAAAAAAGTCTGGACTCAGAACTAAAACCCAGTTTCTGGAGTTACTTATACCTTCGTCTATTGAGCCTTTTAGACTACTTCCTAAAATAATAGTATCTTCATCGTAGAAAACACTAATCCCCTTATTCTCTAAAATTGACTTGAGATGACGTGCAACCGACCTCTTGTTCTCGCTAGCATGTGACAGAAAAACATCCCACATAATTTTCACTTTTTGTTTATAAGTCAACTCTAATCTCTTCGTTTGGGAGCTTAGGTGGAAATATGTCAGGCTAATCACCGTATGAAGGTAGACAGGTAGAATGATTCCAACTATTTTTCCCTTGGTTATAGCTATATAACTGAAAAGGGGGACGAATTTTCAAATTTTGTTTATCAGTAATAGTAGGGTGGGCACCGCCCACAACTAACAGTCACCCTCATTCCTCAGCCAGTTCTAGTACTTTTGCCAAGACCTTTGTGCTGACCCGAAGTCCAGATTTCACCAGCTTGGAGATTTCGGTGCTGACAGAAGCGATGTAGCTCGCTTGCTTGGCTAACAAGATGATACTCAACGTGCCGCGAGTGTTGACTTGCAGGCTTTTGGAGGCTTCGCGAGCGGCGCGATCACACCACATTGGCTTCATCGGTCGGATAGCGAATCGCTCAAGAGATTACGTGGCTTTGTTCTCGCAGCGTTTTATTCGAGGAGCGATCGCCCCACAGGAGCAGCTACGCCAACGTCCTCTACAGTCAGGCTAAAAACAGTACGCTAGGGTTAGCGGGTTGAGGAGCAACCAGTCATGGAAACAGCCAAGCTACTGACGAACGAAAACGGGCAAATCGTGGTGTTACCTGCGGCCTTTCATCTCAACGGCACCGAGGTTTATATCAAAAAAATCGGGACTGCGATCGTCCTACTCAATAAAGATAATCCCTGGCAGTCTCTCTTCGAGAGCCTTGAGCAATTTTCCAGTGACTTCATGGACACTCGCGAACAACCGCCCCTCAACAGTCGCGAGAGCCTGTTTGAATGAAGTATTTGCTCGACACCAACATCTGCATTTGCATTATCAAGCGCAAGCCTCCTGAAGTGACTGCTCGCTTCAAGTCACTGCCGCCCACCGATGTTGCCATTTCCGCGATTACTGTTGCCGAGCTAGAGTACGGTGCCGACAAAAGCCAACAAGTCGCTAAAAATAGGGCTCCTCTACTCTAGTCCCATATACTGAGAGAATGCACTGTCTTGGCTATGAAGAAGCAGGGATAGATTATGGAACCCACTGTCTCGCTAGACGCTAATGCTTTGAAGTCTTTAATCAAAGAAAGCGTTCGTGAAGTGATGCGCGAAGAATGGTTCAAATTCTTTGACCTGCTGATTCCTTACGTAGACGACGAAGAGCAAGCGGAAATCGAAGCCTCCTTCTCTCCAGAGGCCCATCCAGATTCAGACTTCGTTGACATTACAGCCTGGTTTGACGATGCAAATCAAGCTCAGTAAGACAGCCGATAAGTTTCTCAAAAAGGTTGATGATAATAGCTAAAAAGCCATCATCGCTAAAATCGAGATCCTCAAAACCTGTTTAGAAACTCAACAAGTTTATCCCCCGATGAACTCAATATCAAAAAGCTGAAAGGCACACTCGCTGGCTTCTCTCGAATTCGGGTAGGCAAGATTCGCGTCATTTTCCAAATTCGTAAAGAAACAGGCGAGATTTTTATCTACGACATCAACTATCGAGGCAACATTTACGACACATGATTTAAGCGGCCAACATAAAAACGTTTAGGTTGCGAACTGCGATCGCCGATAACCCTACGCCCCGATCGCGCCTAAGACCTCTAATGTCGCCTTCTGAGCATCGGTAAGTCCCTGGGCTCCGGTGATATCCATACCTTCGTAGGGGCGATCGCCCCGAAGCGTTTTTAAGCATTCACCCGTTTTAACGTCCCAGAGTTTGATGGTTTCATCTTCACTGACACTGGCCAGAGTGTTGCCTTGCGGGTGGAAGGCCAGCGATCGCACCACATTAGCATGGCCTACCAACGTCTGCAGACACCTGCCATCATTGAAATCCCAGAGCTTCACGGTTTTGTCGGCGCTACCACTGGCTAGGAGATGACCTTGCGGGCTAAACGCCACCGACCAGATCCAATTCGTGTGCCCCTCCAATGTTTTAAGACAGTCGCCAGTCTGGGCATCCCAAAGACGCAGGGTCTTATCCGAACTGCCACTCGCGATCATCAGCCTATTCGCATCACCCGCTTCGGAACTACACGCAACAGTCCAAACCATGCCGGTATGTCCTGACATCACCCTCAGACACTGACCACTATTAACCTCCCAGAGCCGGACTTGCTTGTCGGAAGACCCACTCACCAACGTTTGTCCATCGGGGCTAAAGGCCACCGATCGCACCTGACTGGGATGCGCTAGCACGGCCAACCGGTGACCATCTTGAATATCCCAGAGGTGAATGGTGCGGTCGTGGCCGCCACTGGCGAGGAGTTGACTTTGGGGGCTAAAGGCCACCGACCAAACCGTATTCGTGTGTCCCGGCAGTGTCCACACACAGCGGTGGCGCTGGATGTCCCAAATTTTCACCGTTTGATCCGCACTGCTGCTGGCAATCAAGCCGTTATCAGGATGAACGGCCACCGACAAAATCCAGTTCTGGTGACCGATGAAGGTTTTGAGACACCGTTCCCGTTCGATATCCCAAAGCTTCACGGCATAGTCATCGCTGCCGCTGACCAGGGTTTGCCCATCAGGGCTGAAGGCGATCGCGCGCACGGCATTGGCGTAGCCGGTCAGTGACTTCAAACAGTGTCCCGTTTGGGTCTGCCAAATTCTGACCGTTTGGTCTTCACCGCCGCTGACCAGGGTGCGGCCATCGGGACTAAAGGCGATCGACCAAATCCAATTGCTGTGGCCGGACAGAGTCTTGAGGCAGCGCCCCTCCGGCACGTGCCATATCTTGATCGTTTGATCACCGCCGCCGCTCACGAGTTCCTGACCGTCGGGACTAAAGGCCACAGAGCGCACGGCATGAGTGTGGCCGGTGAAGGTTTGGCGGCGCTGCCCCGTCTGCACATCCCAAATCTTGACGGTTTCATCGGTGCTGCCCGTGGCGATCGCCTGACCATCGGGACTAAAGGCCAGTGACCAAAAACTGTTCGTATCCTCGATGGTGTGCAAGCAGTCACCGCTCGCCAGTGACCAAATGTTGAGCCGTTGATCCCACCCGGCGGACGCGATCAGGTGACCATCCGGGCTAAAGGCGACCCCTTGCACATAATTCGTATGTCCCTTCAGAGTGTTGAGACAACGGCCCTCTAAATCCCAGAGTTTGACCGTTTGATCGGAACTGCCGCTCGCGACGAGCTGGCCATCGGGGCTAAACACCACCGATCGCACCCAATTCGTGTGCCCCTGCAAGGTGTGCAGACAGCATCCGGTTTTGACATCCCAAATTTTTACCGTTTGGTCGGCGCTGCCGCTCACCAGCCATTCACCATCGGGGCTAAAGGCGATCGACCAGATCCAGCCATCATGACCGCGACAGCGACCATATTCTTCGCCATTCGCCATCTGCCAAAGTTGAATGACACCGCTCGTACCAGCGGCGGCAAACAGACTGCCATCCGGACTGACGGCGACGGCATGAATGCCCCCAAAGGCATCGTAAAAAGTCGTTTGTGAAAAGTGGGCCTGGGAAAAGTTGGCTTGATGGAGGTTGAGGCCCTGCAAATAGGCTTGCCAAATCGTGAGATGGGAAAAGTCACAGTGGGTGACTTCCATCTGGAGCTGACGCATCAGATTGAGGGCATTGCCGCCTGCGTAACCAGATTGTGCTGGCGGTTTTCCACGTAAAGGGTCGAGGCACTGAGTCAGCGTCGTCGCAATCTCTGCGGCACTGCCCAGTTGGGCTAAAAGCTGTTGGGCAATGGGTTCGAGGATGAGGTTGAATTGCGTTTGTTGAACAATGTCATTCGCGGTCGTTTTGAGTAACGCATGGCTGATCAGCCGGGCCGGTTTTTGATCGGTAATTTCCGTGACCACCTGCTCAATTAACCGTTCCGTAACGTATTCCATCACGACCGGCTGCTGGGTGTATTGTCGGGACTGTTGCTCAATCAGCGATCGCCAGCCCAAGGATTCGAGGGCTTCGAGGAGTCTTGAGCGGGTAACCGAGGGCACCAGATCGCTGGCCAGCACTGGAATGGTGCTCCACTCCCGGTTGATGGCTAACCAATACATGATGGTTTTTTCTAGGGCCGAGAGTCGCTCAAACTGCTGATCGAGGAGGCGCTGGGTACCGTTGAAGAGAAAGACGCCCTCGTCTAAAAAGGGGCCAATTTCCCCGTCAAATAAGGACTGAATCGACCCCGCTGCAATTTTTAACGCCAAGGGGCTACAGCCATAGCGTTCGCAAAGGTCTTGTTTTTGCTGGGGACTGCCTACCAGATCTTTGGTCTCGATGACGCCCAAGGCCGTTTTGAGGGAGCCCCGGAGTTGAAGCGATCGCACCGCCAGCTCCATCCCTTCAAAGATGGCAATTTCCGCCGGTTTCTCACGACTGGTGATGAGCACACAGCTTTGGTGCGGCGCTTCCCCCAACAGGCGAAACAGGTCGCCATAGCGCTCATAGCCGACGCGATATTGCCCGGCCCGATTGCTGGCCTGAAGAATGGTCTCGACATTATCTAAAATCACCAGGCAGCGGGAGGCTTGCAGCCAGTGCCGGAGACGATTGGGTGTCGCCTCTGAGTCTGTTTGATCTGATAGAAATAGCACCAGATCCTGTAACAGGCTGTCTAACGGGGGGGCGTTCCGCAGCGATCGCCAGATCACAGCGTCAAACTCCCCCTGCAGCTGCTGGGCCAGCTTCACCGACAGGGCACTCTTGCCAATGCCCCCCATGCCCAAAATCCCCACTAGCCGACAGTGATCGCTCTGTAGCCAGGTTTCCAGAGTGGCTAACTCCTCCGTCCGACCATGAAAGATCGAGACATCGGGAGCCTCGCCCCAATCCACTTGTCCGTTGGCGATTTGCTCGTTGGCGATCGCAGTCTCTACGACTGAGGCGGGGGAATCGTCGGCGACGGCTTCTGGGTGAACATAGTCTGCTGGCGTCAGCGTCAGGCCAAATGCCTCAAAATAATCAGCGATCGTCTGGCGATCAACGGGTGCCTTGCCAGAGCGCACCTTCGTCAAGGTGTTAATGCTCAGCCCCGTAATTTGAGCGAGCACTTCCAAGGTGTAGGGTTGGCGATCGTTGTCTTGGGCGGCTTGCTGGGTTTCTGCCGTTTGCAGTCGTGCCCACCCTTGGGAGGAGAGTCTTACGCCACGTCTACGTTTCTCTCTTCTCAACCTTTCCACCATCGAGATTCAAAAAGATGCAATCAGATGAAGACTTCAGGGTTGGCTGCCAACTTTACGCAACCCATCTCACTTGCCCTATGGTAGAGCGCTTAAGTTGTGATGAAGATTCAAGTCTTAATTTGTGACCATAGCCCTGAGTCATAGAAAATGCCTAGAACCCCCAGCCTGTATGCCTTCTAGAGCACGGCTCCAAGGCTAATTAAAAGTTGCGTCTTAACTTGGGGGCCTAAGTTGTGAACTTGACTGGTGCCCTCTAGTGAGCTGAGCCAAGCTAAGAGCGATTGCATGGGTGTCGCTATTTCAGCAGTCTAAAAGGCTCTGAAGCACCCTGTTCTCTTTTAGTATCAGCACTTCACGGCAAGGAAAATATCATGACTATTCAACCTAAATATCACTGGCAGTTTGACGAAAGAGAAGGGAGTGTCGCACAAGACATGCCATCACCTTAAACCCCATCCAGGTTCAGAAGTGGAGGTTTGGTATCTCACCCGACCTCACCGCCTGCGGCACTTCTCCTTGGAAAGAGAGGTTTATAGATAAGCCATTCTTTAGAACATACCTGAGGGTAGATCCCCCTCAATCCCCCTTAAAAAGGGGGACATCCCAGTTTGAGTCGGATAGAGCCCCCTTTTTAAGGGGGCAGCGACAGCGGGGGATCGACCATCTGCGCTGAGTTCTAGAGATGTGTATAAGCGGCAGCCTTTCCGAGGAGAGGAGAGGAGAGGTTTTGATGGGCCAGCATAACTCCAGTTTTCAACTTAGACGTGGTTTAAGTGGCCTATGGTAGGGCGATCGCCGCTCAAGCATCGCCTGATTTCAGATCTTTACGTTTGATGGGTGTTAGCTTATGTCGTTTTCACTTCCCGCAAGTCAATCTCCACCTGGGGAAAACGAGACCGATGCAGCCTTAGTTTTTGCGCTGCAGCAGGGTAATAAGTCGGCATTAACGGTCTTATACGATCGCTACTCGCGGCTGGTGTACACGATCGCCTGGCGCATCTTAAATAGTGGCCCCGAAGCGGCAGACTTGACCCAAGAAATCTTTATGCATCTCTGGCAAAAATCGACCTATGACCCTAACCGTGGCTCTCTCAGTCGTTTTTTGGGCACCGTCACGCGCAATCGCGCGATTGACCGCGTCCGGAGTGGCAGTAATCGACATCGCATTTTTAAGGGGCTGACTCATCAGGGGTCATCTGTGGAGGCTTTGTCGCTGCCCGAGGATTGGGCAGCGCAGGGGGAGCGATCGCACCAAGTCCGAGAAGCACTACAAGCCCTCCCCGACCAGCAGGGAGATTTATTATGGCTAGGTTTTTATCATGGGCTGAGTCAATCCGAAATTGCCCGTCACACGAATATTCCTTTGGGGACGGTCAAGTCGCGGATGCGTCAGGGCTTGATCAACCTCAACGCAGAACTCCAAGATTTGGCGCATGAGCTGAATTAACCCTCTCCAGAGCGGCGACTGTTCGCAACGCTGATTTTTTCTAGCCACAAACCTCTAGTCCTCATCGGCACCGTTGAACCAGTCGATCGCTCCCCGCAGTCCACTGGCCCCGCCATCGCCGCAATCTTCACAGGCCAAGGTTTTGAAGGAAATTTGCTTTCCTTTAAATCCAAATCGGCTCCTCGCTTGTATTGATATCAGACAGATCAATCCTGATTGTTTCGAGGAGGTTTACGTTAGGCGTTGCCAAGGCTGCGGTCAGAGAGGCGGGCACAGTGATGCCATGCCGAGTAATCACAACAGGCCAAGGCTATCCGGCTGCTGCAAGCAAACTCATCCAAAGTTAAAGGCCATCCAGATCGATCGCTGGCAATCAACAAGGTTCTTGACAAGTTCACCTGAGGCAATTTTGCCCGATCACTGTCTTGGTCATAGAACAACCATTGGTTGCCCATTTTTAAGTCATCAATCTCATCTAAAGCACTCTCATAAAACATCTTTTTGTTTGACGAAGATGGCTTTTTTGTATGTCTTTTTTTGAGGATTATTTCAACTGATTAAAATCTCGAAAAATGCCTCATAAATTATTCGTTTTCTCTGGAATCCTCAATTTGAGAATGGAAGTGATTCTACATGCGGCTCTTGAATGGAATGAAAACCACTAAAGAGAACGCTGGTCAATTCAAGTTGCATCTGAATTCCAGTTTTAAGGCTTGCAAAAGCTCAATTCAGGCGTAACCAAACTCAAGCAAAAAACACTCACACTAGGAGAACTCGCATGACTATTCAACCCAAGTATCACTGGCAGTTCAACGAGCGGAAAGGCAGGGTCGCCCACGATGCGATCGGCGGAGTTAAAGCTAGTCTTGCTAAAGCAGAATTAAACGGTCACGGTCGCATCGGTAATGCCATTCACTTACTCAAAAAAGACTCCCATATCAATTTGGGTAAAGAGGTTGGTCAATTCGGAACCAGCGACTTTACTGTGGCGTTTGGGATGAAGAATATCAGCAACCATGGCGACGGTCAGTTAGACATCATCGGCGATCAAACAATGCAAGGTCACGGTAATTTTTTCTCCGTTCGGCTATCCGATAAAAGAAGAATATTTTTTCACGTCGATGAAAATAGCAAGGGCAAGCATTACGTGAAAGTTCAGACAGATCCCCTATCGATGGTGTATGACAGAACCTGGTTTCATGTTGCGGTTGTGAGGAAAGGACGCACAATCAAGATCTACATTGATGGGATACTAGCAGCAGAAGCCGAATCAAAAACAGGTGTGGCCAACATTAACAACAACGTTGATGTGAAGCTGGGGCATTCCAGAAGGGGGACACCGACCGCCCAATACGAAGACCTGCGCATTTACCATGCGGCGCTGACTACCGAACAGATCCAAGCCCTGATCCCCTCTACCAATCGACCGCTAAGCGCGGGGGAAATTGAGCTGGTCGCTACGGATGAGGCAACTGTTGTACTCAAGCAAGATGTGGTCGATCTGGCTCCCTTTTCGGGTCACTTTAAACAGCTGCGGCTCGGGCCAGACACGGGAGCGACGCTCTATAAGGGCTCCGATTTTAAGGATGTAGCACAAAAACTCTACGCCGATATTCCCGACATTCGGTTCACGAAGCTCGGCGACTTTCCCCGCTCGGTACGGCTCTGGTCAACCGTCGGGGAGCCCTTTACCGGCCAGTGGATTATTAAAGCGCCGAATGGTCAGTTTTTACACCGGGGTAAGACTCATCTCCAAACTGCGCCCCGGCAGTGGTCAAACGCGCTGTTCACATTTCACTACGATTTACAGCAGGGTCGGCTGCAGCTACTGCCCGGTACCGACAAAGACAATGCCCGTTTCACCCTATCGGCAGTGGAGACCCCAGCTAGCCTATTTGTGGATGACTCAGAGAGTCTTCCCGGTGAGTTTTCGCTGATCAACCAGGGCGCGGACGAATGGTTAGAACTGGTTAAAGGCAACACCTTTCGCTGGACTCAACAAAAAGATCAGCGTGCCGTTTTTGTACGGGCGGTTAAATTTGCCGAAAATGAAGGCCAAGTGGGTGAACTGGCACAAGGGGAAGTCGCCCTGTATGAGCATCGCGCTTATCACGGCAAAACCTGGATTTTGTCCGATAGTGCTAAGGACGTGGCTGGTGAACATAAACGCTTTGGCGACTTTGGCGGTCTCAACGATCGCACGTCATCCATTCGCTTAGGTCCCGATACCGGGGTGACTTTGTTTAAGCATGGCAACTATCGGGTGGCAGAAGACAAACGCGAAGAAGAGATTGAGGATATCGTCAAAAACGTACCAGACCTGAAGGAGAGTCAGATCGGCGACGAGGCCCTTTCCTCAGTCAAAATCTTTAGAACCATTGCGGCTGAAGACGTTTTCGCGTCTTACACCACGAAGCTGAGCCAGGACTATCGCCTGGTGAATGACAAGCTGGAGGAGTTTTCGGCCTATCGCACCACCCTGCGGTTTAAGCCGGGGGCGGGCGCGGTAGAAGTTGCTGCCACCGACCTGACCACGATTGAAGTGGATGGCATCACCTATGAAATTGATGAGACGCGATCGGCCACCCTTACGCCCAATGATCTCAATTTCATCATGATCACTTCCGAGGCGGATGGCCTGAACACGCCGGGGCTCAAGATCCAGACCAGCGAAATGGCGGACAACGAGCAGGTGGTGATTTTTCCCAACCAGGAAGCCCATCAGCAAATTGCGGAGCTAGAGGACGGCGCTCTGTGGAATGCGAAGGACGCCCAAGGCAACTTGATTGTCGATCGCACCGCCCACAGCCAAGCCGAAGTCGCCAGCGTGCAAAACACGATTAAGCGAGTCACCGCAACGGTCACCTATGCTGATAAAGCGCCGGTGGCTAACCAAGGTGGCGGCAGCCGGGTGCTGTCGTCAGAGCGGGTCGTGTCGGGCGCGACGATTGATCAGCCGTGGGAACTGAAGTTTAAGCCTGAGCCTGACGAGGGCGATCGCCGACAGAGCCAAGCACAAAGCGCCATTTTGAAAAGCCGGGGATTGGTAGCCGCCTCGGTGGCCGCAAACCGTCCTGAAAACGATGGCATTGAGGAAGCAACCGTCAGTGAGGATGACTTTGCGCGGCTGCTCAGCCAAGCCACCAGCAGCGAAGCAGCTCCCATTGCAGAACCTGCCGGTAAAGAGACTCAACTGCCCGGTGCGATCGGTTTTGGCAGTGCTCGACGGATCGGGGGGCTCAAACGACTCCGCATCGGTAGACGCATTCGCAATGCGATCAAGAAAGCCACCTCGGTCGTTGTGGGCGCAGTCAAAGGCGTCGTCCACTTTGTGATCAAAACCGCTACAGAAGTCATTGACTTTGTGGTGGATACGGTCGAAAAGGTCGGCGAGTTCATTGAAGCCGTGGTCGAAAAAGTGGTGAACGGCATCAAAAAGTTCATCGAGTTCCTGCAGTTTTTGTTCGACTGGGGCGACATCCTCGATACTCAGCGCTATCTGAAACGGACCATCAATGCTGGATTTGATTCGGCTACGCAGCTAGCAGCATCGGCCAAGCAACCGGTCTCTGATTTTATCGGTGACCTGCAAGACACCGTCGAAGATGGGATGAACAACCTGGTGAAATTATTGGGCGGTAACCCTTCTGAAGCTGAGACGTTTGAATTCAAACTGCCGGAAGCGGCTGAGTGGTTTCTCTCCAAACTCTTTGGAGGAGCGCAACAAGACGATGCCAACCCCATCCCGAATGCCGCGACGAATCAAAATGACGATTCCGCGATCGGCATCTTCATGTCAACCCTTTTGGAAGCGGGTGAAGACGTGATTGGCATGGCATTGCGAGCCTTTGAAGGTTTGACTGATGCCATTACCGCACTGGTTACCAATCCGCTCAAACCGCAGCTCGCCCTCATCGCGATTATCGAAGCCTTGCGGGATGTCGTCATTCAGTTTTTAGATCTGATCGAGACCCTAGCGCATGGTTTTCTCGACATTGTGGGAGCAGCCGTCCAACAGCTGAAGGATCTGATCAACGCGCCGATTAATATTCCCTTTATCAGCGCCTTGTTCAAGTTGCTCGGTGCGGGCGATCTTTCAATCATCAATGTGACAACCCTGCTACTCGCCATTCCCATCACGGTCATCTCGAAGCTGGCTTTCGGCAAAAAGCCCTTTCAAGGGACGGCAACGCCCAATTTTGTGGCGCTGTCACAACCGGGGCCAGCCGCGCTCTCAGCGCGATCGCTGAGCGTATCCCAAAGCCAAGCTGAGGCATCTGAAAACTCTGAAGCTGCTGAGGATACCGAAGAGACGTCTGGGCCTGATCTGCAATCCATCAAAGATGACGTGCGGAGCTTTGGGATTGCTCAACTCACCTTAGACGCCTTTAGTGGAATTCTCACCACCATATTGGATGCCACTGCCATTTCTGGTAAGAAGAGTGGGTCAGATCGGGATAGTCAGTCGAGCCAGGGGAGTTCGTCAGGTAAAGGCAAGAAGTTTATCTCTTTCTTTGAGGTCGTGAGTATTTTGGTGGATCACCTCAGCTGGCAGTGCTCCTTTGTCACGTTCACGCTTCTAGCAGATGCCGACGACAACAGCGCCGCCGCCAAGAAGGTGGAGCGCCGAGAGCGGGGGATGCAAATCTACCGGTTGATCGTTTTATTTGCAGATACGATAGTCACTTTGGGGTCATCATCTCAGGGCAGCAAACGGCGCATGAAACGTCACGAACAGAACGTTACCGTGATTTTCACGTTGCTTTCAGTGCTTGATCTCATCATCACGTCGGTTTATCTAGCGGCTCTGCCAAAAGAAGATGGCCGCGGCCTGGCGATCGCAAATGAAATCGTGGCGCTACTGCCAGACCTGTTGTCTCCCTTGAGGCTATCGGGGCCTAAAGGCCAATTGGCACTCGTCGTCGTCACTGGCACTGCCACTGCGGTCACCCTGGGGATGGGTAGCAAATTGCTAGCTAACGATTTGGATGAGTTGCAGGAAGCGATTCAAGGAGCCTAAGACCGTCAACGAAAGCTCAAAAATCGGGTCTGCGCCATTGGGGTTAAGCCCCTGACCTGATGTCATCTCATGGCGAATACGCCAATGGCAACGCCGCCAGGTTCTAACGGACTTGGCGGCGATTTCTTTGCTCCCAAAGGAAACGATGTCACCCGCCAGCACTTGAAGCAAGCCGACAAATTCACGATTGGAATCGCTTTTGCGTTCTCAATTGTGGATGCGGGCTAGCAACCCGGGACCTGTTCACGATTCCGAAGGCGGAGAGACCCGGCTTAGCGATCGCCAATGAGGTTGTTTCTTGGCTGCCGAACCTCTTGTCGCCCATGCGACTTTCAGGCCCTAAAGGAGCGATCGCCCTCAGCGTGGTAGATGGGGTTGCTGCTTTCGCCAACTATGCCATGGGCCACAAATTGCTCACCGACGATTTGGCAGAGTTGTAAAAAGCTGTGTCAGTTGCCTGAAAGAGCGTTAAGGGCAGCCCGAACATAGAGCCTGCGTCTTTTGATTAGTCCACTGAATCTCCTGCAACTTAATGGCGAATAATCCAATAATGCCGCCAGGCTCTAACAAGCCTGGCGGCGTCACAATAGATAGTTAACCGAATCGTACGTCTCCAGATTCTTGACTGAGAACAAGGCTCTGACCATACAAAAACTTTCTGTAACATTCGTAATCATCGTGCCGCAACGAGTGATTGCCCATTTGAAAACGCCCGGACTCGCGGCTCCGGTGCATTGTATTGCTATCCCACGTTGGTTGCTCCTGTACGCGTAAACGCAAAGTAGAGCATTTCGCGGACAGTTTGTTTGTAAGCGAGTGAAAACCCGCTTGATTCAGCAGAGGCAACAATGGTGTCTGGCTGCAGGCGTAGTTTTGGGTACGCACTGACTGATGTCTGCCACGCGGAGTCGACAAGCGTATGGACGAGGTCATGAACAATGACAGTATCAGGTTGATATTCGAGGAAACATGTATGTATGCGACGGTCATCAGATCGCACAGGGATGAATCGTTCCACGCCAACTAATTCATGAGAATAATCACGAAAAGAAAGAGTTAGCCATCCGCTGGGGGATAGGGTACGGGCCGCGTCAAGAATTAGTGTTTTGACAGCCTCAATCGATGGGAGATGTGTCAACGTGTCGCCCATGCATGCGATCAATGCTGCCGAGTCAGAACCGAGATGATCGCTGAACTTGGTTAAGTCTGCAGCAATCGTCTGGATCGGGAGTTCGCCAACTTTCGCATTCAGTTCGCCCAAGAGGTGAGACGACGTATCGAGAGCGAGCACACGATATCCCCGACGAGCAAGCGGAATGGAGTGAACCCCGTGACCACAGCCGAGATCAACGGCAATGTATCCGTCGCCATTTGCAAGTGAAATGTCAGAATAGAATCGATCGGCGTGGGAGCTTGCGGCATCAAAGTTACCGACCATCCAAGAATAGATGGGAGCGAGGTGGTTTGCGTAGTGTTCGGTGACCGATGATGTCATCTTATTGGGTTGAGCGAGATAACTATATATTCAACATCAGATCTGACAGATAACGCCCCATCTTTCCGCAGTTATATTGCAAATGTGACAGATAATCCCCAGCTTTGTAGGTGTTATGCAGCATCTTCACTGTCTAACGCCATGACTTCGAAGTGTTAGACAGCAGATCTGATACTTAACGCTGAGGATATAGGATGTTATCCAACACTTCGTGACATATGACATTACCGACAAGGGTGTTATCTATCTTCTCAGGACTTACGCAGTTGGCGAAAGAGTGATCTTGGGGTCCGCTAAATAGGAG
>ERZ1740065.969-NODE-969-length-16592-cov-4.879966_pt1 | contig 16592 bp, 14 predicted proteins | sample MGYA00581738_ERZ1740065 | MGnify/ENA primary metagenome ERZ1740065 (study PRJEB43018, sample SAMN04849749) | marine metagenome | isolation source: floating plastic debris | place: Pacific Ocean | collected 2008-09-01 | study: EMG produced TPA metagenomics assembly...
ACATCGCCGAGGGCACCCCCCTGCTCTTTGCGTTCGGGGGCTACGGCGCGCTAGACAAGGAGTGACACCGACGGCTCGGCGCGTTTTTCCGGACCTGTCGGGAACCGAGCCTGTTCGGGCGCTTGTCCTTCGGCGCCGCCTGTTGTGGCAACCAGCTTCTATTATGAGTTCTGCGCTAGACCCGACGCGTCACTTCGCACGGACCAGCTTGCATGCCCGACACTCTGTTGCCCGAACGCCCTGTTGCCCCCGCTATGAATGCGGCGGCGGCCGGTCTTGCCGGACAGTTCCGCCGGGCGCGCCTGTCGGCGGAGGCCGTCGCACTGAGCGTCGCTGCGGTCGATGCAGCGCTGTTGAGCCTGCTCGGCTGGTTCGGGGCCTACGCGCTTTGCCCGCCCGAAAGCTTTGCGCCCTGGTTCGCCGCCGGGGGCGCGACGGCCGCGGCGGCGGTGGCCGTGGCGCTCGTCGCCTATGGCGGCGGCTACCGGCTGCGCCAGTTGACATCGCTGCGCGCACAGCCCTGGCGTCTTGTCGTCTGTGCGCTGCCGCCCCTCGCGGCGGGGCTGGTCGTGATCCGGCCAGCGGACGTGCCCCTGGAAGATGCGCTGGCACTCTGCGCGGCGCTTCTTGCCCTGCCTCTGGCGCTGCGCTGGCTGGGGTTCGTGCCAGCGATCCGCTGGGCCGTCGAGGCCGGTCTGACCGAACGGCGCGCGGTGCTCGTGGGCGGCGGCGATCCTGCGCATGACCTGATCACAGGGTTGCGAGCCAACCCGGCGAATACGGTGCGGATCTGCGCCATTTTCGACGACCGTAGTGACGCTCGCTCGCCCGAACTGGTGCTTGATGTGCCCAAGATCGGCCGGTTCGACGACTTGCTGGGATTCGCCCGCAGCGCCGAGATCGATATGGTGGTCATCGCGCTGCCGCTGGAAGCGACCGACCGGATCGCAATTCTGCTCGACAAGTTCGAAGTACTGCCGCTGCCGGTTCACCTTGCGCAGTTCAGCAAGGACTACAGGTTCGACGATACGGTTCCGGCCCCCGGCCAGGCACGGCTGAGCTTGCTGGAAGCGGGCAGCTGTGGGCTGCGGCGCCGGATGCTCAAACGGCTGTTCGACGTTACCATCGCCAGTCTGGCGGGGACCAACTTCTTTGCGCGGGTCTCCGCTTACTACGCCAGTAAGTTCTGATTGGTTGGCTTTACCCAAGCCGCCATGCTCGACCTGCGGCAGTACGGCATCAAGACCTCAACCGTTATGCCGGGCTCCGTGGCTACTTATTTCAACAACCACGTCCCCAACGATGCCGATGCCTGGAAAATCCAACCGGAAGATTTGGGACAGCTATGCGTCGATCTTCTCAAGATGCCCGCTCGAACCCTACCCAGCAAGGTAGAAGTTCGCCCCTCCATGCCACCGACGCGCTAGGGATTACCAAACCTTTTCCAAGCGCCCTTCCTCGACCCACTGGCTCCAGTTGCGGTCGTAGGTATGGATCTTTAGCGTGGGCTGACCCGCCTCATCCTCCAGGGGAAGATCGCGATTGGCCCATTCAAAAAGGCTACCGTAGAGATTGTAGACCTGGGTATACCCCGCCTCCTGCAGGCGTTCCCCGATCTTCTCACTACGGTAGCCCACCGAACAGTACAGTACGATCGGCTGGTCCTTGGGAATGTCCTTGATGTTTTTGAGCTTAAAGGTCTCGTAGCCTACGTGCCGCGCACCGGGGATGTGGCTCACCGCGTATTCGCGCTCGGGGCGCGCGTCCAAGATCAGCATCTCCTCCTGGCGATCGTTCAATTCCGCTACGCCCATCACCGGCACGGAAAAGTTCAGTAACTGCGATAGCCGCTGATCAAATTTATCGTTTTCAATGCCGGGGCGCACCGCCGGAGCCTGTGCGCAAGCCAGTTGGAAGCTGAACACCAAGAGGCTGAAAAAGGTACTTAATCTCATTGGATAAGGTTTTTTAAATTAGGTGGTATCTTATCAATGCTTTTGGAGGAAGGTAGTCCAGGCTTTTGTAAGACACCACCTACAATTGCAGCGGTCCTTCCCCAACTCGGTCGGCAATCCAGGCTTTGTGTTCACAAAACGGACTGAGCTGGTCTTTGATAAACGTCTGGACCTCAGAATGGATCGCATCGGGATACAGTAAGTGCAGATTGGGACCAGCATCCAAACTGAAGTAGAGTGGGTGTCCCGTTTCGTGACGGTACGCGCGCACCATGCGAATGAGGGCCAAAGAATTGGGTTCCATCAGCACATAAGAGGGATTCGAGCACATCATCAGGGCGTGTAGCGTCATGGCTTCGTTTTCGGTAATTCGGCCAAACACCTCGAGGTCTCCCTGCCGAAGGGCTCCCAGAAGTTGGAGCATCCGCTGGCGGGCTTGTTCGTAGCGGGGTTCCGCGTAGGGATTGCCTTCCATCAGACCGTGCCCCGCCCGACTGGAAACGCTTTTTTCTCCCTTGCTTACGATGAGGATATCGTCGTGAAAAGTTTTGAATACCTCGTGGAGGTCACGCTCGTAAGGAACGGCAAATAAGTTGGACGAACCGGGAACTTCCGAGCTTTCTCCCCAAACCGCCATGGTGGAATAGATGGATCGACTCGCCGATCCCGAGCCCAAGCGAGCTACGAAGGAAGCCTTTTGCCGGTAGGCCTGGTCGTCCCGTAGGGTCCCAAAAAAGCGATCTTCTAACGAGCACAAACAAAGCGACAGGGCGCTCATACTCGAAGCGGAAGAGGCGATCCCCGCGGAGTGGGGGAAGGAGTTGAAGGAACGAATGGTGAGGTCCAGCTGGCGGAGAAAGGGAAAGATGTCGACGATGCTTTCCAGGAATTGTAGCACTTTTACCCGAAAGTCTTCGCGGGGCTCGTCGCCGAAGAAAAATTCCAGGGCAATGCCTTCGTCCGCGCCCCTTTTGGGACGGTACTCCACATGCGTTTCGGTGTAGGCATTATCGAGGGTAAAGCTAATCGAGGGATTGCGGGGCAGTTGGCGACCGTACTTGCCCCAGTATTTGATGAGGGCTAGATTGGAGGGGCTTCGCCAGCTTATTTTACCCGGTTCGAGGGTGGAAGTATCAACGATGAGGCGGGGGTTCTTGTAGTCGGTCATAGTGCGATTTTGTACGGCAAATTTATCAAAAAAATAAGACCTGAGCCGCCAATGTGAGCGACCCAGGTCTTAAACGTCCGGCGGGGCATCCGGTTCAGGTGGCGTCTTATCAATGCTTTTGGAGGAAGATGGTCCAGATTTTGGTGCTCCCCGAGCCTCCTTTCGAGCGGAATAGCCTCAGCTATTGTGGGAGAAATAGGTAGGAGTGAGCGCCCCCTTTGGGGCGGACACCGTCCGAAGCGAGGGAACCGCTTAGCGGATGGGATGCCAGGTCCTAAAGATGGATCAGATTCACCGATGGGTATTGGTAAGACACCACCTAATCTTCAATCTTGAGATCGAGCGTTGCTGGATCGAGGTCGTAGGAGATATCGAAATCTTGGAGGACCAAATCCAGAATTTCATCATCCCCAACGATGTAACCTTCCTTGAGGTCATAGCCGTTGAGTTTTCCCAGTTGGTGCCAGTAAGTGGCCGTAAATCCGCCCCGCAAGTCCCGGAGCATATCGTAGAAGACCATATCCAACTCCTTTTCAATCATCTTCACCAAAATCTTACCCTGGGTCTTGGTCAGGTTCTTGAGCTTGTCCTTGAATTCTTTCTTGTATTCTTTTTGCAGCCGCTTGATGTGGCGTTTCTTTTTCCCGCGCTTCATATTTTTGGTAACGTAATCCGTTTCGCGGAAAATGCGGATGGCTTCCACCGCGTAGGGATACACCTTGGCCGCGTACCGCCGGTACTTGAGGTACAAACGGTATTCCGCCCGGCTTTTGAAAGCCCGCGGCGAAGACACCGACACGTCCTCCAAATCGGCGATAATGATGGTATCGCTGTCCGTGATGAGCGCCGTCACCACCTCTCCATCGAGAAAAATGCGCTCCTTTCGCTCGTTGGTCTGCGCCCCGAGCGTTCCCAATAGGGTCACGCACAAGGCTGTTGCCAGTAGGTATTTCATTTGATTCACCATTTGCTTATTAACTTTTTGTCCGTCTCATAAATTACATCAATCCACTCAAAAAAGGGGTTATATTTTTGTTAAGGCCCCACTTTTCTTCATTTTTAAGACGAAACCACCCCGCCTGTCGTCACCCCTCGATCTATTAACGTTTAGTTAATGCCCAATGATGAATACCCACTCCCTTTTTTCTAACGCTCCGGATCGGCATATTTTTTTCGAAACTTGCGACTGAGGGCCTTCTGTTTGTTGTCCAAGTCGATTTCCCGACCGTCAATAAAAGCCTGCTCCACCTTACAAGTCCGCATATCGAGCGCGTCACCCGCCGAAATAAACAAGGTCGCCGCCTTGCCGACCTCCAAGCTTCCCGTCCGATCGTCGATGCCCATGATCCGGGCCGTATTCCCACTCAGAGCCGCAATGGCTGCCTCCTTGTCGAGACCGTAGGCCACCGCCTGTCCCGCCTGAAAACTGAGGTTGCGCTGTTCCCAGGCGCCACCCATGCTAAAGCAAAAGTCTACTCCCGCTTCGTGCAAAAGCCGGGCCGTCTTGAAAGGCTGATCGATGTCGTTGTCCTCCCGCCCCGGCAAGCTCTGTACCTTGCGCAAAATAACGGGAATGCTCTTCTCCTTCAGTACATCCGCCATCCGCCAAGCATCCCGACCACCAACGATCACCGGTGTGATCTCCAGGCGGTCGCACAGGTCGATGACGTTAGTCATTTCCTTGAGACCATCGGCGTGGACGTACAATTTGCGGTCCCCTTCCAGTACCCCACGCATCGCCTCAAATTTGAGGTTGGGCATGGATGGCTCCGACCGCAGGTAAGCCTGGGCCTCCAGGAGGAAACTTTCAATTTCCCGCCGGTGCTGGTCGTAGTCCTTATTTTTGGAAATGGTACCGGGGTTGGCCCACCACCCCGAGCGGCCAAAATAACGCGGCCAGTTGAGGTGTACGCCATCATCGGCTTTGACCACCGCGTCTTCCCAATTCCAAGCGTCGAGTTGCACCACCGACGACTGCCCGCTAAACCACCCCCCCTGGGGGGTCACTTGGATGAGCAAAATGCCATTGGAGCGCACCGTGGGGCTCACGCGGGAGTCCGTATTGTAGGCCACCAAAGCCCGTACGTTGGGATTGATGTTACCAACCTCCCGAAAATCCCGGGTTGCCCGAACGGCATCGATCTCGGTGATTCCCAAGTTGGTCGACGGGGCGATAAACCCCGGATAAAGGTGCTTGCCCGTCGCATCGATGATGCGGAAGTTTTTTCCCGGGGCGGGTTGATTGCTCCGGCTGTCACCCACCGTGGTGATCTTGCCGTTCTCGAAAGTAATGATGCTGTTTTCACTGCGTTGGCCATTACCCAGGTGGGCCGTAGCTCCCGTGATCATGATGGCCTGCTTTTGGGGAGGAGCCGGCGTTTGCTGGGCCAGCAGGGCACTGGTCATCACCAGCAATAAGGACAAAAGAGTGTAACGAATCATCTTGGTGTTTTTGTAATCGTCAAAGGGTAAATAATTAGCGCATCTCATCGTCGTAATCGTCGCAGTGATAGTGGTGATGAAACTTGCGTTGGGGCGGACCACTCTTGCCACCGGGGCTTTCGTCGTCAATCATCTTCTGAATCAACCGGGCCCGTTCGCTTTGAATTTCGCTGCGCAGCTCCCGGTCGCGCTCCTGATCGTAGTACAACCTGCCGTCTACCCAGGTTTTTTCCGCGCGGGCGTAAATCGATAGGGGATGGTCGGACCACAGCACGAGATCGGCGTCTTTACCCACCTTGATGCTTCCCACTCGGTCGTCGATGTGTAGCAGTTTGGCGGGGTTGAGGGTGACGAATTTCCAAGCCTCCTCCTCACTCATGTCCGCATACATTACCGCCTTGGCCGCTTCCTGATTCAAACGGCGCGCCATCTCAGCATCATCGGAGTTGAAGGCAACCAACACACCCTGATCGTGCATGATGGGACCATTGTGGGGAATGGCATCGATCACTTCGTACTTGTAGGCCCACCAATCGGAAAAACTCGAGCCCCCAGCGCCGTGTTCGCGCATCTTATCGGCGATCTTGTAGCCCTCCAGAATATGGGTAAAGGTATTGACCCGAAAGCCAAAGCGTTCGGCCACTTTCATCAGCATGTTGATTTCTCCCTGCTGATAGGAATGGCAGGTGATGAAACGCCGACTTTCGACGATCTCCAGCACGGCTTCCAAATCCAGATCGCGCCGGTAGGGAACGCCCGAACGGACCTTTTCGCCGTAGTCGACGGCACGGGTAAAGTAATCGATAAAGGTTTGCTCCACGCCCATCCGCGTTTGGGGAAAACGCAGGACGTAGCCATCGCCCCAGTTGGTTTGCTTGACGTTTTCGCCCAGTGCAAATTTGATAAAGCCATCCGCTCCTTCAAATTTCATGGCCTCCGCCTCCATTCCCCAGCGCATCTTGATCAGAGCCGACTGCCCCCCAATGGGATTGGCCGAGCCGTGAAGCAATTGCGCCGTCGTCACCCCGCCGGCCAATTGCCGGTAGATGTTGATGTCTTCCGCATTGACCACATCCCCAATCCGAACCTCCGCCGAACTGGCCTGGGTCCCCTCGTTCACACCCCGGCTGATCGCGATGTGCGAGTGCTCGTCGATAATTCCACAAGTCAAGTGCTTGCCCGTCGCATCCACTATTCGCGCCTTACCCGCCTTGAGGTCCTGGCCCACTTTGGCAACCTTGCCATTTTTAAACAAGACGTCCGTATCGGTAAGGATGCCCCCGGCTTCGTTGGTCCATACCGTGGCGTTTTGGATCAGTACTTCCTCCGCCCCGGGCGGCTCGGTCCAGCCGTAGGCCATAAAAGGATAGGTCACGGTGCCCTCCACCTTGGGGCCGGGCTTGTTGTCCTTCTTGCCACTCGTATCCGTCGCCGCTCCGGTCCGTTCGGCTTGCCAACTGACCCAGGTGCCATCCGCCAGCAGGCCCTTGCCCGACCACTGGCCGTCCACTGCAGAACCCGACAGCGCAATCTTGCCCGACTGTCCCTTGGGTACAAAGGACAGGGTCAGCAAGCCCTGCGCCATTTTTACCTTGGCCTTGATCGTTGAGGAATCGGGATAGGCCAACTTCACGGTAGGTTTTTCGGGATTTCCGCTTACCCGGAGCACAAAGCTTTGCGTATCGACGCGGAGTTCGTAACTCCCGGTCGTCAGGCGGTCGTTCCAATCCTTGATGGGGTAGGCTTTACCGTTGACCCAGTGCTGGTAGAGGGTTGCTTTTTCGGTAAAAAATAACTTATCGCACACGAAGAAATTGGCGCGTTTGCCCACTCCCAGACTTCCCACTTCCTCTTCCACTCCCAGGAGGCGGGCCGGATTGATCGTCAGGGCCGCCAGGGCCGCATCGGCTGATAAACCGGCCTTGACCGCTTGGCGCAGGTGCGTCAGAAAGTCCTTTTTCTTCTTGTGGCCGTACACGGTCAAGCTAAAGTCGATCCCGGCGGCTGCGAGTCGAGCGGGGTTTTCGGGTGCCAATTCCCAGTGTTTGAGATCGGCCAAGTCCGCTTGCAGGGCATCGTAGGGATCTTCCACTTCAAAGGCTTTGGGAAAATTGAGGGGTAGGATAAAGGCGCTGCCCGTGGCCTGGAGTTCGGAAATCCGTTGGTACTCGTCGCCCTTTCCCTTGAGGATGTAGTTGATGCCAAACTCTTGGCCCAAACGGGCCGCACGCAGGGCTTCTTGTTTGTCATCGACCGCAAAAATTTGGGGCAGGCTTTGCAGATCGTTCCAGGCGGCCAGCGAGAGGTTGCGCTCCTCCGACGATTCGCTCCGGCGGTACCATTCGGCATCCAGGTAGGTTTGGCGCAACAGGGCGATACAGCCCATCAGCGAACTGGGATAACTTTGGGTGGATTTGCCCTTGCGAAAGGAGAGCACGTGTGCGGCCCGACCGCGGATCAAGCTCTCGTGTTCGCGCTCCTCCCCGGTGAGTACTAGGCTGGCCGCGCCGCGGGAGATGCCACTCATCTGGTGGGTCAGCAAGGCTCCAAAACCCAGCTGTCGCCACTCGGCAGCGACTTTTTTATCGACCTTAAAGTGATCCTGAGTGGCCATTTCCGAGCGCAGGGCTTCGTTCCAACTGTAGGCCCCCCGCTTGTTGGACAGGGGCTGGGGTTTGCCCCGGTCTCGGGGCTTGATTGAGGCAGCGGCCGGTACGCCGTATTCTGCGTAGAGGTCGATGAAGGAGGGGTAGACGTGCCGGCCTTCCAGGTCGATGACTACGGCCCCATCCGGTATGGAGATGCCCGTACCCATGGCTTCGATCCGTCCCTCCCGGATGATGAGGGTCGCCTGCAACAATTGTCGACCCGGCTGGGGATGGATGGTAGCGTTGGTAAAAGCGTAGTGCCCTTCGCGTTGGTCATAGACCCCATTGCGGGGAAAGGTTTGCTGAGCCGACAGCATCCCGACGCAACAGAGGACGAAAAAAAGAGTGGTAATTTTTTTCATGAACAGAAATTTTTACAAAGCGGGCTTAGCCCTGAACGTATACGATGTATTTCTCGGTAAAATAGCTTTCGGTAAAGAAATCGCTGAGGGGATAGATTTCGGTGTAGTGGCGGTTGTGCAGGTCTTCGATTTCCTCAATTACCCGACCTCCTTTGAGTGCGATCAGGCCGTTGGGTAGGCCTTGTTGCTGTTTTTTTTTGAGCACGCGCCCGGTCCAGTTGACGAGCTTATCGAGCCGCGCCACGGCCCGGCTGAGGACGAAGTCGAAGTGGTGTTTCAATTCTTCGGCGCGGCTGTGTAGGGCTCGTACGTTTTGCAGCTCCAAGGCTTCGGCGACGGCCTGAACTACCTTGATTTTTTTACCCCGCCCGTCGACGAGCCAAAAATTCGTTTCTGGAAAAAGGATGGCCAGTGGAATCCCGGGGAAACCCCCACCCGTCCCCAAATCTAGCACCTCGGCCCCCGGAGCAAAACGGACGAGCCGAGCGATACTGAGGGAATGCAGTACGTGGTGTTCGTAGAGTTGGTCGATATCCTTGCGGGAAATGACGTTGATGCGTTCGTTCCACTCGCGGTAGAGGGGATCGAGCTGCTCCAACTGCGTCCGTTGGTGCGGGGTGAGTTGTGGAAAATAATCTAATATTCGTTGCATAGCTGGCACTGCCTCCAAATCTGGAAAGAGGATTGGAATAAACCTAGAGGCGAACATACATAAAAAAAGCGGGAATGATTAGAGCAAAATTGCTAATCATTCCCGCTAAACCAATTTGTGCAGTGCGTTCTACTACCCGGGGGTCGGTACTTTGACGGGAGTCTTGGCGCGCGTCGACTTTTTGTTTTTGCGTTGGCTACGCTTGGCGCGACGCGAAGTATTGTCGAGGTAAGCCCGGGCCGAGGGCTGTTGCAGAAGGTTGAAGAGTATTTCCTTGGCGCGGAAAAGTTGGGCCTTGACCGTACCCAGCGGAATGTCCAATTCGCGGGCAATTTCTTCGTAGCTCAACTCTTCGAAAAAGCGCAGTTCGATCATCAGGCGGTACTTTAGACTGAGTTTGCCGAGTACCGTCCGCATCAACTTTACGCGTTGGTCGCGGATGAAGCGCTCCTCCGGATCCAGATTGCCGGAGCGGATATTGCTCGAGTAATCGTGGTCGCTGTGGGGCTCAATCGGGTCGTCGATCGACAGCAAGTGCAAACGCTTTTTGCGGATGTGATCGATACAATTGTTAATGGCGATTTTAAACAGCCAAGTGCTGAACGCATAACGCGGTGCATAACTCGGCAGCTTGCTGAAAGCTTTGCCAAAAGCTTCCAAGGTCAGGTCATCGGCGTCTTCGCGATTGTTGACCATCTTGAACATCATGTGATAAATGGAATTGCGATAGCGTTCCAGTAGTACGGTATAAGCCTTTTGATCGCCGGAGATGGCTTGTTGAACATACTCGTAATCCTCCTTGGCGCGGGGGGAAAGATTCGAAGTCTTCGTTTTTTCTTTTACTTCCATCGTTTTGTGTTTCCAGTCATTAATACCGGTGCAAATAACAGGTAGTAAAAGAGAAAGGCTAGATCCAACAGCGGTATCCACTTCCAAAGTGAAGGGTCGTTGAGTCTCTTGAGTAATAGCCTGCTCGTCCACATAACACTGGTTATTCTCACCACATATAAACTAATTACAAATATTGTGCTAAATTTTACTATGAGCACAAAGCCTCCTAAAAAGTGTACAAAATGACTGAGGGATAAGGCTCCCAAAAGCATCTTGTGCGATGTGGTGTAGTGTTTCCCAGTGGTCAGGTGACGGGTCTTTTGTCGGACGTAAGTCCGCCAAGTCCGTTTGGGTTCCGAATAACAAAAAGTACTTGAGTTGAGAATTAGGGTGGTATTGTGGGCATCGGCTGCGGCCTGCACGAACAAGTCGTCGTCGCCGGAAGCTAAATCGATATGCTCTTGGAATCCACCAACTTCATCAAATAGCCCTTTCCTGTAGATCAGGTTGCGGCCAACCCCCATGTAAGGGCGGCCCGCCAGGGCGAAAGAAAGATACTGAATAGCGGTGTAAAAAGTCTCGTAGCGGATGAAGGCATTGAGCCAGCCCGGATACTTGCGATACGGCCCATAGCCCAGTCCAATCTTTAGCGGTCCTCTTATCTTGCGCTGCATGTGGTACAACCAATCCTCACTGGCCGGGCAACAGTCGGCATCGGTCAACAATAGGTGATCGTAACGGGCAGCGGCAATACCCCGAGCCAGTGCAAATTTTTTTCCAAACCTCCCCGCTGGCTTCTCCCGGAGATGTATGATGCACAATATAGGATTATTTATAAGACTTTCCAATAATATGTCAGTCGTATCATCGTTGGATTGGTCGTTTACGACGATTACTTCGAAGGAGCGGTAGTTTTGATTTAGAATACGGGGCAAATTTTTTTGTAAATTTTTTGCCTCGTTGCGCGCGCAGATGATCACCGATACCGGCACCTGGTCCGCAGCGGACGCGCGCTCCTCCTCGACGGGGTAGTGGGCCAGGGGGCGGAAGACCCTCCACCAAAAATACAGTTGAACCAGCGTTGCCCCCACAAAAGCGAGGATGAACAGATTGAGCCACATGGACGAGAATTAAAAGGTGCTTCCGTGAAGGTAAGTAATTTAGTAGGAAGCCCAACGGAGCATCAGGCCTCCGCTTTGATTTGCGCCAAGTCGGAGAGCAAGTCCCGCTGCGTCGCCACCCAGCGATCAACCGTTTCCGCAGCTTTCCCCCGCCATTCCAGCATCCGCACCGCCCGTCGCCAAGTCCGCCAACGAGCGCGATAACGCCAGGCAAAAATTCCCGTTGGATAGAGCGACAACAAGTACAGTGCCGTCAGCCACCATTGTCCTCCCCAGCGCTGGACCAGATACAATTGGATACCGTAAAACAGGGGATAAAAGATCAGCGCACTCATCAGTTTGACCGTGGATTGGTAGCCGATGTACAGCCGGGGCGGCATCGACCACTGGGCCAAAAATCCGGGAATGGCATTGGCTAGATAGTTGTTGATCCAGCCGTACAGAAAGAGCGGAAGGCCCAGGATCAAGGCCAAAGCGCGGCGGCGATTGCTGGCGCGGAGCACTCCTTGCCCGGCATCGTGTAGGCTGCGATAATCGCTCCCGCGTTCCGTCAGAGCGGTCTCCAGTTGGGTCAGTCGCTCCCGCCAATTTGCATAAGTCTCCTTTTCCCTTCGCAATTGCTGGAGGCGCTTCAGCGTTTCCCGGGTCCGGTGAACGTGAGATTCCCAATCCAGTGGTTCGCTGGCCTGTTGGATGGCCTCCACCTGGCGTAGGGTAGTATCTTCCTCATCGTCCTGGGTATGGATCACCAAATCGCGGAGCCGTTCCGTCAAATCCGCCGTGAGTTGTTGTACGGCCTCAATGGGGTCTTCCCGGTAGCTTTGCTCGTAATCCGCCACCCGCAATACCGCTCCGGAGTTCACCAATACGTCGGAGCGAAAATCGGTTTGCGCCGAATAGGCCAAGCCCACCGGGCGAATCACCAGACCGAGCTGAAAGTCATTTTTATTTTCGGCACTCAGGGCGATGCGGGCCGTTCCGGTTTTGAGTCGTTGTAGGCGCCGTTCGAAATGACTGCCCCCCTCCGGAGCGATGTACAAGCAACCTCCCCCGGTCAGAAAATCATCGCAGCGGGCGAAGCTGTCCTCATTGTCCACCTTTCGCTTGCCCGTCTTGTCGATAGACCGCCCGATGGGAATACAATAGAAGGTGCTAAAAAACCAATTGCTAAACCAATGCTGGAACATGCCCGCGTTGGCCAGAAAGTGGACCATGGTATTCATCCGCGCTGCCGCGTTGAGCGGATCGGTCATGGTGCTGGGATGGTTGGTCACCAGGATGGTCGGCCGGTCCACCCGCAAGCGATCGCGACGGATAAAAACCGTCTTGCGGTAAAAGATGCGGAAGGCCACCAAAATCAGGTTCTTGACGCTGTGGTAAAAGGAGTAGAGAAATAGTTTTTTCATGATGGAGGAGCCCGTGGCCCTAGCTTTTAAAATCCAACAGGTACTGCCGGACCAAATCATCAAAAATCTTTCCTTCCTCAAAGTGAAAATCAACCTTGACCGGGATGGCAAAAATGGGCAATTGCTGCTCGATCAGGTATTCCCGGTGCAATTCGAGCCGCATGGCATCCTTTTCGGTAGTCAGAATCACCTTGTTGGGGGCCTCCATCTCCTCAAAGTTTTTCATCAGCTGGCCGATGTCGTACTTGCTAAAGTAGTGGTGGTCTTCGTATTCGAGCACTTTGACATTGCTGACTTGGGTTTCGAGGTAGCTCACCAGGTAGTCGGTCCGCGCGATGGCGCAAATGAGCAATACTTCCAACTGCTGGGTCAGGTGCAGGCGGTAGCGGGGTTGCCAGAGGTGGTAGGGAGGCAGGTAGTCGTAGTAAGAAAAAAAGACCCGCTGGTTGGGAAAGGGATGGAGCTCGGCGATCATTTTTTGCTTCTGGACCTCATCCAGCACCGGAGGGCATTTCGAAACGACGATGACGTCGGCACGACGGTAACCGGAGCGCCACTCCCGCAGCCGGCCGGAAGGCAGGAGGATGTCGCGGGTGAAGGGGTGTTCGTACTCAGTCAGGAGAATATTGAGGCCGGGGAGGATCGACCGATGCTGGAAGGCATCGTCGAGTAGGATGGTTTGGGTTTGGGGGTAGCGACTCAGGATTTGGGGAATCGCGAAGGTTCGGCTCTCCGAGACGGTGACCAAGACCCCGGGAAACTTGCGGCGAAATTGTAAGGGTTCGTCGCCGACTTGCTCGGCGCTGTGGCGGGGCAGCACCTCGATGTAGCCCCGCGTCTTGCGTTGGTAGCCCCGGCTGAGGGTGGCCAAAAACAGGTAGTCCTTGAGCAGATAGACCAAATACTCGATGTGGGGAGTCTTTCCCGCGCCCCCGATCGACAAGTTTCCCACCGAAATGGTGGGTACATCAAAGGAGACGGCACGGAGTAGCCCTTTTCGGTAGAAGAAATCCCGAAAGCTGATGCCCAGGCCATACAGCAAAGAAAAGGGCAGTAGAAGTATTTTTATCAGTACCTGTTGAACCATATTTATCCAAATCGAAGTCAAAGGTAGGGCTAAACTTTCACCGTTCCAACTCCGCTTGGCCAATCGCGGCGAATGCAGTAGTTTTGGGAGCATGAAAGCAATGATCCTCGCCGCCGGTCGGGGCACGCGCCTGCGCCCCCTCACCAACGACCGTCCCAAAGCCCTAGTTATGGCCGGTGGCGTCCCCCTCTTGGAATTGGCCATCCGGCGACTGATCCACTTCGGCTGCCGCGACATCATCGTCAACGTTCACCACTTTGGCGAGCAGATCATCGAATTTCTCCAAGAAAAAGATTCCTTTGGCATCAATATCCAGATTTCCGACGAAAGGGAGCAATTGCTCGATACGGGGGGGGCACTAAAAAAAGCTGCCGACTTTTTTGCGGACGGCCAGCCCTTTTTACTCTACAACACCGACATCATCACCGACCTCCACCTCGCCGATTTTTACCAGCAGCATTGCCACCTTGGCGCCCTGGCCACTTTGGCCGTCCGTTGGCGACCCACCAGCCGCTACCTCATCTTCGATGCCGCCGGATTGCTCCACGGCTGGGTCAACGTCAACACTGGCTCCCTCAAGATGGCCCGCCCCACTAGCGGCTCCTTACAACTCCTCGCCTTTGGGGGCCTCCACGTGATCGACCCCCGGTTATTTGCCTACCTGTCCGACAAAACCGTCTTTTCCATCATCGATACCTATCTGGAAGCTGCCGCCCACGCGGACATCCGCGCCCAAATCCACGAAACGGGAACCTGGATGGACGTCGGCAAACCCGCCAACCTGGAAGCCGCCCAGCCGCTCGCCGCCCAACTCCTCGCCGAGTGCCGGGGCATTTAAACTTCCCCAACCAGCGATTCGGTGACGTTGATGACGTGATCGTTGACCCGCTTTAAACCACTGAGTACGTTGTTGTAAATCATGGCCGAACGGACGTTGTACTCGGGTGCCCCCAGACGGGAAAGATTGTCCTTCCGAAACTGGTTGCGCAGCTCGTCGATCTGTTTGATAAGGAGCTGGGCCTCCGATTTGGTGACGTCGTCGTAGCTGGGCATTTGGAGATTGCTGACCATTATCCTAAAGGCTTGTTCGGTAAGGTCATTCAGCTGGTTGATGTTGTTGCGCTGGGTGGGGGAGAAGTAATTGCGGTTTTCGATCTTCTGCTCAATGATTTTCGAGAGTTGAAAGTAGACATCCCCAATGCGTTCGAGGTCGTTGCAAACGTTGAGGATGCTCCGCAAGCGCAAACTGGTCTTGGGGGTGATTTCCTGATCTGACAGTCGGGTGATGTATTCGGTGATCTCGATTTCCATGTCGTCCGAGATCTTTTCGTACTTGTGGATTTTTTCCAGGAGTTCTTTTTGTTTTTTGCGGTCCGTCACGTTGATGAGTTCTCGAAAAAAGCCCGACATCCGGCTCACGACTTCACCAAAGTGTCCCGTCTCCTTTTGGAGTTCTACCGTAGCCAATTCGGGGGTGCGAATCCCAGAATTGATAAACTTGAGCCGGAAATGATCCGTTTCGTCGCTGCGGGAGGGTACACTCCAGCTCGCTCCCCTGACCAACCAGGGCACAAAACCGATCAGCACGAGGACATTGGCAAGGTTAAAGAAGGTGTGAAAAGCCGAGAGCGCCAGCGGCATATCGACCGTGCTCGTGTAGGGGTTGGCGATGTCCAGGGCCTGCTGCACCGTTTGGGCGACCCAGGGCAGAAAGTAGGGCATGGCAAAGAGCATCCAGGTGACGCCGATGATGTTGAACAGGGAGTGAATACGGGCCGAGCGCCGGGCACTGACGTTGCCCACCAAGGAGGCGACTTCAGCGGTGAGCGTAGTGCCAATGTTTTCCCCCAGAATCATCGCGGCGGCAATATCAAAAGTCAGCCAACCTTGCGAGCACATGGTTAGGGTGACCGCCATGGCGGCGCTAGAGGATTGCACAACGATGGTCACGACCGCTCCCACCAGAACGAAAAAGAGGCGGGAAAAGAAGCCCCACTCCGTGAAGGGTTGGAGAAACGCCAGGGCATCGGGATTGTCTTCGATACTCGGTACTGCCTCCTGTAAAAAGCTCAACCCGAGGAAGAGGATGGAGAACCCGACGATGAATTCGCCCCAGTATTTGAAGCGGCTGCGGGTCGAAAAAAGCAGGGGAACGCCCAGGGCGAAAAGCGGTACGGAATAAAGGTTTAGCTTTATTTTGAAGCCGAGTACCGACACGAGCCAACCCGTGACCGTCGTTCCGATATTGGCCCCCATCATGACCCCCGCCGATTCGATCAGGGTGAGCAAGCCGGCGTTGACAAAGCTGACCGTCATCACCGTCGTAGCGGAAGAGGACTGGACCAGGGCAGTGGTCAAAAAACCCGTAAAGACCCCCAGATAGCGGTTGCGCGTCATCCCGCGCAAGACGTTGCGCAGCTGCGAACCCGCCGCGCGCTGAACGCCTTCGCTCATCATCTTCATGCCGAAGATGAACAAGGCCAAGGAGCCCAAAATCTGGATGGCGTCGCTTAAACCGAAGGTCATTTGGATAAAATTCTGTATTTCTGATGGGCAATATAAGCTTTTAATACTAATTTGGAGCTCGCAAACGACGACTGGACTATGAGCAAACTTCCAACGGGGACCTTCATCAATGCGGGAACAATCATCGTGGGTAGCCTGATCGGTTTGATGATCAAACAGGTTTTTCCCGAAAGCATCAGCAACATCACGGAACAAGCGGTGGCGCTGGGCATTCTCATCATCGGTATCCAGATGAGCATCAAGGTCCAAGAGGAGCTACTCGTCGTTTTTATCTTTAGCCTGATCCTAGGTGGTATCCTGGGCGAGTTGGTGAGCATCAAGGGCATGGTCGATACCTGTGAGGTGTGGATGCGGGAAAATTTTGGCCTACAACACCCTCGCTTCGCCGATGGCT
>ERZ1740065.970-NODE-970-length-16588-cov-9.801125_pt1 | contig 16588 bp, 14 predicted proteins | sample MGYA00581738_ERZ1740065 | MGnify/ENA primary metagenome ERZ1740065 (study PRJEB43018, sample SAMN04849749) | marine metagenome | isolation source: floating plastic debris | place: Pacific Ocean | collected 2008-09-01 | study: EMG produced TPA metagenomics assembly...
AAGCGGGTAACGCGATTCGAACGCGCGACATTCACCTTGGCAAGGTGACGCTCTACCACTGAGCTATACCCGCAAACTTGAAATTTTAGACGTCTACTCAATATCTCAAACGGCGATGCAGTTGTCAACATTTGACGACCTAATTCTTCGCGCTTAAGCACGAAGAATGTGTTTAAGTGCCGGTTGTTGACTGAGCTGAAGCTATTGCCGCAGAAGGTAAGCTCGGAGAGACAGTGCCCATTAAATTCCCCTGCTTTTCCTGCGGCAGAGCCTGAATTTGACCCATTAGGCTCGACATCTCCAGGGCACTCATGGCGTAGTTCCAGCCCAGATTGCTTTTGATGCCAGCGCGCTCTAATGCTTGCTGCAGTGTGTCAGTCGTTAACACCCCAAAAACAATGGGCACCCCCGTTTGAAAGCCTGCCGCCGCGATGCCTTTAGAAACTTCCGCTGCAACGTAATCAAAGTGAGGAGTCTGTCCTTTGATGACAGCACCTAAACAAATGATGGCGTTGTAGCGGCCAGTTAATGCTAATTGGCGGGCAACCATGGGAATCTCAAAGCTTCCCGGCACCCAGGCATAGTCAACTTGATCACCGTGGGGATCAATGTTCACCCCGTGGCGTTTTAAGCAGTCTTGACAGCCTGCTAGCAGCTTTTCTGTAACTAGATCATTAAACCGACCAATTACCAGGGCAAACCGCTGTGGGCTGCCTTGGTGAAAATTTCCTTCAAACACTGCCATGAAAATTCAACGCCTTAGTGGCTATACCACGAGGTAATTAAGACTACCGACTACAACCACCAAAATACCCCAGACCACAGAGCCAAGGAGGATTAGGCGCTTAGACTGCTCCCAGTTTTGGGGCGATGCATACGCGACCGGTACCCCCACAACCATGACGAAAGATAAAAGAACCAGCGCAAGGAGTGCTAGCTGGAAGATGATGACCATTTTGCTAAAATCTCGTCTCTCAACACAGCGATGCGGGAACGCCCAAACCGAACGTCTGCTCGTTTCCCACAATATTATTAGTAAGCTATCAGAAATGTGGGTGCGACGGAAGCCTTCACCGCCAGCAACGTACCGAGTTTTGTGTCGACGTGTTCAGTTGAGAGCTGCATTGATCGCTCACGGATGGCGATCGCCCCCAAACGCTCCGAGCGTTGACTCGGAATTTGACTTAGAGACCCTGCCCATGGATTTGGTGCTATGCCACACCACTGCTGACTTTGATACTCTGGGCGCGGCAGTGGGCGTCACCCGACTACACCCTGGTACACGCATTGTCCTGGCCGGGGGGTGTCACCCCACAGTCCAAAACTTTTTGGCCCTGCACCGTGACGAATATCGGTTGATCGAACGGCGCGCCGTCAATATTGATGCAGTTGAGACTCTGACCGTGGTTGATACGCAATCGATTGATCGCCTCGGGCCACTCGCACCTTGGCTGACAGCTGTGGCAGCGCGTGGTGGGACCATCTCAGTCTATGATCATCATCTTTCCAGTGAAGACTCTCTGCTTGCGATGCAGGTGATGGTAGAACCTGTTGGTGCCACCACGACGCTGATTGCAGAGAAGCTGCAGGCGCAGTCTGTAGCATTGACGGGGGCCGAGGCGACGGTGATGGCCTTAGGGATTCATGTCGATACGGGGTCGCTGACCTTTGCCTCAGCGACGGCGAGAGATGCTGCAGCTTTAACCTGGCTGATGCAGCAGGGTGCCAGTCAAAGCGCGATCGCCGAATTTGTTGAGCCGACTTTATCACTCCCTCTACAAACCCTGCTCGAAACTGCTGTGGCTAGCTTTCAGCAGGAGTCGCAGCCCGGTCATACTCTGGGGTGGGTGTTATTGGAGACGACCCAATACGTCCCCGGACTCTCTGCCCTCGCCGAACGGCTGATCACCTTTATGGATGTCGATAGCCTATTGTTCGGAGCCTGGTTTCCGGCTAAGGAACAGTCTCAGAAACTTATTCTGATTGGTCGAGCGCGAGGACGCACAGCGGCTCACGGCGATCTCCCCGGTGTCGATTTCCATCAACTGTTGGCTCCATTGGGCGGTGGCGGCCATCCCACCGCAGCGGCGGTCACGGTTTCAACCACGGCTCCGGAGCAAACCTTTCAAACTGTTTTGGCCGCCCTACGTCAACAAATTCCCCCCGTGCCTCGGGCTCAGGAACTGATGTCGTCACCGGTGCGCACGATTTTGCCCAACACGCTAATTACGGAAGCTCAGCGCATTTTGTTGCGCTACGGCCATTCTGGGCTGTCAGTGGTGGATGAGCAGGGGCAACTTGTGGGCATGATCTCGCGCCGGGATATCGACCTAGCATTGCACCACGGCTTTGGTCATGCCCCGGTAAAAGGCTACATGACCACTCAAGTCAGAACGATTACCCCGACTACGCCGCTGCCTGAGATTGAAGCCCTGATGGTGACCTACGATATTGGACGACTGCCAGTGTTGGTCTCTGATCAGTTAGTCGGCATTGTGACTCGAACCGATGTCTTGCGCCGCCTACACCACGACCAACAAACCGCGATCTCTGAGCATTATCCTGCCCTCAACTCAGACGCTATTGCGGCTTCACCGACGGCTGGCCAACTGTGGCAAACCCTACAGCAGCGGCTCGATGCCAGTCTATGGGCCATGCTGCAAGCCATGGCTGCCGTCGCGGTCGACCATGGCTGGCAACTTTATTTAATTGGTGGCGGGGTGCGAGATTTGTTTTTGACGCCCACGACGACTCCGCTGCGGCTCCAAGATGTTGATCTGGTGGTCGACAGCGCTTACCAGACGCTAGAGATGGGGGCCGGTGTTGTGCTAGCAGAAGCGATTAAGGTCCAGCATCCTGAGGTCGAGCTGCAGGTTTATGGCAAATTTCAGACGGCAGCACTGGTCTGGCACGCCGGATCTGGAGGGCACTCTTCCAGCCTATTAGTTGATATCGCCACTGCCCGCACCGAGATTTATCCCTATCCGGCGGCTAATCCAGAGGTTGAAGCTAGTTCGATCCGCCAAGATCTGTACCGTCGTGATTTCACCATCAACGCCTTGGCTATCTGTTTGACGCCTCCCAATTGCGGTCAACTGCTCGATTTCTTCGGGGGGCTAGTTGATTTACAACAGCGACAGATTCGCGTGCTGCATGCCAATAGTTTTATCGAAGACCCAACACGCATTTTTCGCGCCGTGCGGTTTGCCATTCGCCTCGCTTTTTGCCTTGACCCCCAAACGGAGCGGTTTATTCGGCATGCGATTGACAGCGGAGTTTACCAACGGTTGCAAGCGGAGATGGCTCGCCTACCAGCATTGCAAGCGCGCTTAAAAGCTGAACTCAAGTACATTTTGGAAGCTGATTACTGGGAGCCGGCGCTGGCGTTACTCAATCGCTTAGGCGCGCTCATTTGTCTGCATCCTCAACTGACAATGACTAATCTTCTTTGGCGTCACCTGCGCCGCCTTAGTCGTTGGCTATTGCGAGTTGAGCAGTTGTCATCATTATTGCCCTATCAAATGCGTTTGGAGTTGCTGATCGCGGAAATTCCGGCCGCCGATCGCGAGGCAGTGGCACAGGGACTGCAACTGCCCCAAGCCGCCACGCTCCGCTTGACTCAGTTAGGACAGACAGAAGCCGACATCTTGGCGGGTCTGCCCGAGTGCGATCGCCCGAGTCAGGCTGTGCAGCTGTTGCAAAATTACGACCTCGAAACGTTGGTTTTAGTGGGGGTACGACATCCGCGCTCTACGAGTCGGCAACTTTGGCGCTATTTAATGCAGTGGTCACAGGTGAAAGCGCCTCTGGATGGCCATGATCTAAAGCGGTTAGGCTATCCGCCCGGATCGCACTATCGCACCCTGTTAAATGAATTATTGGCCGCTACATTGGACGGCGATGTGACCGATCACAATAGCGCGATCGCCTTTTTGCAGCAGCGCCATCCTTTACCCCAGTCGCCGCCATCACCTTAGTGTTCTACGCGACTACTGAATGTCGCCCGAATCTGATATCAGAAACACAACAGGGTAGATTAAGAGAATCTAAAGCTCATTTATTATTCCGTTATCACTTTCCCCGCCTATGTCGTTTGCTCCTGGGACTGCGCTGCAAAATGGTCATTACGTCGTTGATGCTCTGCTAGAAGCGGCTCCGAATGGTGATCTTTACTGGGGTACCCACGTGGTGACCGGTCAGCAAGTCTTTATGCAGATGTTGCCCGTCTCATCGCAAGAGAGTGGCCCCGAGCTGTCCGAGCTAATTGCTCGCTTAGAGGGCATTGCCCCGTCGCCACTGTCCCCTTTGCCTCACCCGTTCAGTCTGTTCAGCGGAAATGATCACGCGCTTTGTCTAGCGATCGATCACACAGTGGGACTGCCCTGGTCATCAGCTTGCGATACCCATACACCGATGGCCCCCAAACAGGCCCTCGCGACGATTCGCCAGATCGCTAAGGGCGTTGACTGGCTGCGACGCCAGGGCCTAGAGGGGCTCGACCTATCGCCCAACCGAGTTTGGCTATCAAACTCAACATCAGATGCCGTCGGCGATGTCACGCTGACCGGTTTACCTCATCATGCCGGGGGAACCCAAGCAAGCGACACTTCCTGCCTTAGTCCTGTGCCTGCCTTAGCGCATTTGCTACAAAGCTTTTTGACCGGTGAGCTTTCCCCCCCTGAAGATGCTGATGTGATCGCCCGACGGCTACACCAACAGTTGCCTACCCTCAGTCCGCTTATTGCTGCGGCAATTATTCAAGGCCGACAAGCGGCCCGAGACGGTCATGTTCTCACGCTAACGCAGTGGCTTGATCAATTGCCTGATGCCAGTACCGTTGCCCCCATTGCCTCTTCCCGGCCGCCGTTGACGCGGTCTCAACCTCATCCCAAAGTGGTGCAGCGAACTCAATCGAAGGTGTATCCGGCGCTGGTAGGCACGGCCATAATCGCGGCGATCGCGGGCGTCACTATGGGCACGGTTTGGCGACTCAAGGCACCGAGTCTGCCAGGGGCGCTGCAGCTTGATCCACAACAGTCTTTTCCGGCCCAGGCTGACTGGTCAGGTGACACGCCCGATGCCAGCTTCGACGGTCCCTTTGTGCCTGGCCGATCTACTCCCCCTCCCCGCGCAGAGTGGTCCGCGGAGCCCGAAATCTTACCGGAAGAACCCTTGTGGGAAGCACCTGCCAATGCTGCTGAGTGGATAGAGCCTGACGCGGCGACGGAGCAAGCACCCGAGTTTCCCAATGAAACGCCGTTCCCCGGTAATGTCGAGCCCGACGAAGTCCCACCCACCCCCTTAGAAGAGGAACCGGTGGACAACGAACGTTTACCCTCACCCGAAATCCCGCAGGATTTTGCGCCACCGCCGTTAGAGAAGGCGCCAATGTCGCCTGATTCCACCAGCCTTTCTGGGGGCAATGAACCCCTTCCTCAAGCCTTGACGGAAACCGAATTCAAGCCTATGACAGACCCTGGAGCAGCTTCAGAAAGCTGACGTCAGCGTTTTCGCTACTGCACCTAAAAACTTGATGCTGCAGACGGAGCAGACTTTTAGACCAGCAACGTTATAATCTGGACGTAAGGTGTAACAAAGTGTGACATTATGAGTAGCCCTGTTGTCCATGCCTTTTTCATGGGTCGCGCCTTAGCCACGGCGATCGCTGAGCAGGTCGAGCAATCAATGACCGAAACGCTGAGCAATCTGGGCCGATTTGATGCCGAGCAGCGAGAAAATTTGCGGCATTTTACCGATGATGTAATGGCTCGCGTGCAGCAACAAGAGTCGGCAGTTGCCCAAGACCCGTCCGCAACGGCCTCCGGAGCCGCTACTAGCCCCCAGGATTTGCAGGCCACGATCGATAATCTACGCGCTGAAATTGCTCAAGTTCGCGCAACTCTGCAACAGTATCGGGCATCTTTGAACTAGGCTCGACTGCCCTTTGACGCCTACCTGTCCTTGTTTCCTTTAATCGCTTGTCCGGGAGTTTGAGTGTCTGCTGCCTACGATTCTGCAACGTCTTCATCTTCCCTGCCCGATCAAGCGTCGGGTGGCCATTCGGTATCGGCCGAACCGGCGACCTCGGCTCTGGAGTCAGATGCCGACGCGCATTCTCACGCTCTGGTAGAGATGGCCGATCACGCTTTCTCCATCGGTTCACCAATGGTTACTGAGTCGCCAGCGCGATCACTCTCCCCTTTGACGTCTGGGACCTCGGCCGCTGATAGCAAAGCCTATCGCTGGAATCGCAAACGCTACTCTCGGGTCAAGCGCTCGGCTGATATTTGGTCGTTTGTCTTTCGATTTTTAGGGGCTCGCTGGCTCTACAAGAAATCCTGGAGCTACGCTGGCGAGATGACGCCAGAAAAACTCGCGACCCGGCGGCGCAAACAGGCCATTTGGATTCGTGAAACCTTTCTAGATCTGGGGCCGACTTTCATTAAGTTAGGGCAGCTGTTCTCAACGCGGGCGGATCTGTTCCCGGCAGAATATGTTGAAGAGCTCTCTAAATTACAGGATCGGGTGCCCGCCTTTAGTTATGAGTTAGCTGAGGAAATTATCACCGCTGACTTTGGCAAGCCCCTTGCTGAGCTCTACCAAAACTTTGACCCCATTCCTCTAGCAGCGGCGAGTTTGGGTCAGGTGCACCGGGCGCAGTTGCATTCTGGCGAAGACGTTGTGGTTAAGGTGCAACGTCCCGGGCTGAAGCGACTATTCAAAATTGACTTGGCGATTCTCCGAGGCATTGCTGTCTATTTTCAAAATCATCCGGATTGGGGCCGTGGTCGGGATTGGCTCGGTATATACGAAGAGTGCTGTCGCATTTTGTGGGAAGAGATCGATTATCTCAACGAAGGGCGAAATGCCGACACCTTTCGGCGTAACTTTCGGAAACATGATTGGACCCGCGTACCGCGAGTGTTTTGGCGCTATGCTTCGCCCCGCGTCCTGACGTTGGAATATATGCCCGGCATCAAGATTAGCCATTACGAAGCGCTGGAGGCGGCAGGCCTCGATCGCACTAATTTGGCTCACTTGGGTGCTAGAGCCTATTTACATCAGCTGTTGGATGATGGCTTTTTTCACGCTGATCCACACCCTGGCAACATCGCGGTGAGTCCCGAAGGCGCGCTGATCTTTTACGATTTCGGCATGATGGGGCAAATTCAGCCTATGACCCGTGAGCGTCTTATGATAACGTTCATAGGAATCGCCCAGCGGGATGCCGAATTAGTCGTTTCCTCTTTAGTTGATTTAGGGGCTTTAGAAGCGTCGGATGACATGGGGCCAGTGCGTCGGTCTGTCCAATATATTTTGGACAACCTGATGGATAAGCCCTTTGAAGAGCAATCTGTCAGTGAAATCAGTGATGATTTATACGAGATTGCTTACGGCCAGCCGTTTCGATTCCCCGCCACGTTTACGTTTGTGATGCGGGCGTTTTCGACGCTAGAGGGTGTAGGCAAAGGGTTAGATCCTAATTTTAACTTTATGGAAGCGGCGAAGCCGTTTGCCACAAAGCTTATGAGTAACAATGATTTGTCGAATTCAACCGATTCTTTATTAGGCGAATTGGGCCGACAGGCTGCTCAGGTCGGTTCAACGGCGTTTGGTCTGCCGCGACGCTTAGAGGATACGCTCGACAAGTTGGAGCGCGGCGATGTTCGTGTGCGAGTCCGGTCGATTGAAACCGATCGCATTTTGCGCCGGGTCAATAGTGTCAACATGGCGACCAACTATACGCTGTTGGTCGGAGCCTTTGTCTTATCGGCGACTATCCTACTCGTTTATGGATTTTTATGGCTTGCGATCGCGGCCTTTATTGTTTCAGGAATTGCTGGCATTGCCCTTTTGCGTTTGATGCTGCAAATGGGACGAGCTGATCGGCTGCCTTAGTGAGGGAAAAACAGGTCGATGAAGCTACTCTTTTCTGGAATGACCGACCCCGGTCTGCTGCGTTCTAGCAATCAAGATGCCTATTACGTTGATCCGCAGGGGCGATTTTTTATCGTCGCCGACGGCATGGGCGGACATGCGGGTGGTCAAGAAGCCAGTAATATTGCGACCGCGACCATCCGCTCATTTTTGCTGGATCATTGGGACTCGACCCTGGCAACTCCCGATATTTTGCATCGTGGCCTCGATCTTGCCAACAAAGCGATTTTAGCCGATCAGAGACAGCATCCTGAGCGGGGTGATATGGGCACCACCGCTGTCGTTTTGATGTTTCGAGAACATCAAGATCAGCCGCTTTGGTGCGCCCATGTGGGTGACTCTCGCCTGTATCGGTTGCGTGGCCCCAAAATTGTGCAAATCACGGAGGATCACACCTGGATTGCCCGAGCTGTCAAGGAAGGCGAGCTCACTCAAGATCAATCTCGCAATCATCCCTGGCGACACGTGCTGTCTCAATGTCTGGGCCGAGCCGATATGCACCGAATTGATGTGCAGGCGGTCGAGTCTCAACCGGGCGATCGCTTTCTCCTCTGCAGTGATGGCTTGACAGAAGAACTCCCCAACACCATTATTGCTGCCCATCTCAAATCCATCAGAGCGGTGGAGAGTGCTGCCCAGGCTCTGATCAATTCCGCTAAGAAACACGGGGGCCGCGACAACATCACGGTGGTGATCGTCAATCTGTTAATGGAAAAACTGGATCAGGACGGCCAAGATACCGACGTTGAAACTGGGTTTGTGGTCGAGTAACTCAGCACTATCGGTGGGTGACCTGGCACCTCTCCTCGGCTAAGCCTGACCACTCCGCAGCGGCTTACTTTGGATGGGTTTCGTTTAAGTATTTGCCCACGAGCATGGCAATGAGCACGGCCAGATAAATCTGCCCAGATAACCCCAAAAGCAGAGACAAAGAACGAGCTGTCGGCACAGCAGGTGTAATATCGCCATACCCAATGGTGGAGAGCGTCACTAAGCTGTAATACATCAACGTATTGAAGAGATCCGCTCTTTCGATCTCGACACCACCAGCAACAAATGCGCCTGGATGAGCTAGCTCTAGCAAGATTGCTAAAAAGGTACCGGTCAGACCAATCAATAAATAGCCCGCGATCGCCCCGCACAGAACATTGCCAGTAACGTGATCACTCTGGGCAATTTGAATGATGATGGAAATCGTGACTAGGGCCACAAACAGACAATACAATGCAAAGGCAATGAGCGCCAATTCGGGCCACTGGGGGCCGAGTAGAGACAACCAGTCGAGTAACAGCGTGAGTAAACCCAACGCCATAATTTGACGAATGATTTGCCGTTCATTGCTGGCCGCGATAATGCCTGACAAAATCACAAAGGTAAGTAGCAGCTTGACCGTATAGGCACCTAAGCCTTTATCAGGCAAGATGGGGTTGCCAATGATCAGCAGAAATAGAGCCACCAAGATGTAAAAAAACTTGGTTTCTGACTGTTGAAAAACTAACAGCTTGGAGGCAACGGAGCGGCGACTGGATTTAAATGGCATGGAGATTTTAGGTTTATCCCCAGTCGTACTCTAAGAAAGCATCTCCCAGCAGCTCTTGCGCCGTGGTGCGGATGGTTTCGAGTTCTTCGACCGTCACTTGACGATCGGCGTGAATTAAGGCTCGAATCTGCTGAATTTCTGATTCTGACAGTTTGCCATCCGCCAAAGCCGCCTGCACCAATTCTCGCAGCTTTTTTAAATGGGCCTGTTCTTCTGGCGTCAATTCATGTTGGCTAGAGCGTTCAATTTCCATCGGTGATTCTCCTAAGTCATGAGTGGACAGGTCTGTAGCAGAAGTCATTAGGCAAAATTGAGGGGCTGGTTAAAGCGTGATTTCAACAATCTGGGATGTCTTGTTCTAACTACGGCTTCAAGGCGTCGGCGAGTCCCAGCTTCCCGGCAGACAGTTTCCTCGATCGAGATAAGAGGGGGATGCTCCATGGACTAACCCCCGAGAGAATGGCTTGAAGATACCGTCATTCGTTCAATCCCGTGATGTTTCAATATTGGATGAGAGAGCGTGGCCAACCAACGTTAATCTTCTGACTGAGTTGACTGTGAAAGTTCGTATTCTTCGCGATCGCGCTTTTCTTTGAGTTGTCGTAAGCCTTCCCAACTCCAGCCCAGGGCAAAGCCACCGCCGCCGCCGATGATCATATAAAGGCGATCGAGATTTTGATAGCTGCGGCTGGTGTAAGGCGACGCCGCAATATTCGCTATCACTAACCCCAGGCCGATGCCAACGGCAGTATTCATCAGGCCCGTATAGAACATTCTGCGCCAGTTCATCTGTCACCTCCTAAGCGGGACTATCACCTTCCTGAAATTGGGTGGGTGCTGGGCTTTCAGTCTCGGTGCTAGTGCTAGTACCATTGGGAGAGGGTAATGTTAGGTTGCCATCGGGATTAGTCACCAAGCCGCTATCAGAACTACCGTTATCCGGATTGCTCGGCGGTGTTTTCGTCCCGAGAAAATGAGCTTCGAGGCTTTTAATCACCACATACAGCACCGGCACCACGAGAAAGCTGAGCACCGTGGCTACCAACAGTCCGCCAAAGAGGGCTGTCCCAATTGCCCAGCGTGAGGCTGAACCGGCACCGGTAGCAATCACCAGAGGAAAGAAACCCACCAGAGATGAAATTGCCGTCATCAAAATCGGTCGGAATCGCTCCTCTGCCGCTCTTTGAGCTGACTGAACGATGGTGAGCCCCATTTCGCGTGATTGATTGGCAAATTCCACAATCAGAATGGCGTTTTTACTTGCCAGACCAATCAGCATCACTAGAGCTACCTGGACATACACATCGTTGTTCAGGCCACGTACCGCAATGAAGGACAACGCACCGAGCATTGCTAGGGGCACCGTCAGCAAAATAATGATGGGGTCAACATAACTTTCGTACTGTGCTGCCAAGGTGAGGAACACCATGATGATGCCAAAGAGGAACACCAGCGCGCCCAAGCTGCCGGCGGCTAATTGTTCTTTGGCCAAGCCAATCCAGTCGGCGGCCAATCCCTGCTGTGGTGTTTCGTCCAAGGCCTCATCCATCGCTGCCAGCGCCTGACTACTGGAGTAGCCAGCCGCTTCACTCATCTGAAATTTGATGGAGCGATAGCCGTTGTAGTGAGTGATGATTTGCGGGCCGATGGTCGGTGTGACCGTCGCCAGCTTGCTCATGGGCACCATTTGACCCGTTCGCGATCGCACATACAGCGATTCCAAATCATCGGGGGCATCGCGATAATCTCCCTCGGCCTGCACGTAGACCTTATAGCTGCGGGTGCCTAAAACAAAGTCGTTGACATATTGCGACCCTACCGAGGCCCCAATGGTTTGTAAAGCTTGCTGGAAATCAATATTGAGGGCCTCCAGCTGATTGCGATCGATGTCGATCTCTAACTGGGGCGTTCCCGCTGTGAACTGAGTATAGGCGGTCCCAATTTCAGGCTTTTGGTTGGCAACCGCCAAAATCTCATTTGCCCCTGCTAAAAAGTCATCAATGGTGTAGCTACCACCAGTACGATCTTGCAGCTGTAGTTCCGATTCTCCCGTGGCACTGAAGCCGGGAATGGGTGGCGGGTTAAAGGCCACCACCCGCGCATCTTGATTTTGGAAAAATTGCCCATTTAAGCGCTGCAGTACACCAGTGACCGTCTGTCCTGGACTAGTGCGATCATCCCAGGGTGTAAGTTTGGCGAAAAATAGCCCCTGGTTCGGGCCAGCCCCTTCTAGACCTGAGCCACTGGCCACAAAGTAGGATTCAATTTCTGGGGTCTCTTTTAAGATTTCGACAACCGACTCTAAGACGTTATCGGTGTAGCTCACGGAGACGCCATCGGGCGCTTGCACAATACCGATGATCACCCCCTGGTCTTCCGAGGGGACGAAGCCACCGGGCACCGCCGTAAACATATAAAACGTGGCAAACAGGCCCGCCACAAAGACCGCCATCACGATATATCGCAGGCGAATTAGGGCCGCGACGGATTCTTTATACTTAGCTGAAACCCATGCCAAGCCTTGGTTGAAGTTGTTGAATAGCCAGCGTAATGGTCCCCCACCCGAATCAGCATCGCTGGCGGCTTCTGATTGCGATCGCAACAAAATCGCCGACATCGCCGGACTAAAACTCAGAGCGTTAAAGGTGGATACTGCGACTGAAAACGCAATGATCAGCGCGAACTGCTGATAGAGCTGCCCGGTGGTGCCTGGGAAAAACGCCACCGGAATGAATACTGCCATCAGCACCAGCGAGGTGGAGACGATCGCTCCAGCGATTTCATCCATCACGCTAATGGATGCCTGTTTCGGTGTCATGCCTTCATCGTTGATTTTGGTGGTAATGGCCTCTACCACAACGATCGCGTCATCCACCACCAAGCCGGTTGCCAAAATCAAGCCAAACAAAGTCAAGCTGTTTAGCGAGAAGCCGAACACAAAGGCAAACCCCAAAGCCCCAATCAGAGATACCGGAATCGCCACTGCCGGAATAATTGTGGTGCGCCAGTCTTGCAGAAAGATGAAAATCACCAAAATCACCAAGCCAATGGCTTGCAACAGAGTGATGAACACCTCCTGAATCGAGACCTGAATGAACTCCGTCGTGTCATACACCACGGCTGAGGTCAATCCCGGCGGGAAACTTTCGCTGAGGTCAGCCAAGGCGGCCTTGACGTTATCGCCCACATCCAGCGCATTACTGCCCGGCAATTGGTAGATCGCGATCCCGACCCCTTTTTGATCATTGACGATGGCATTACTGATGTAGTTCTCTGCCCCCAGTTCGGCATAACCCACGTCTCGCAGGCGGACCAGTGTCCCGTCTGGCAGATTTTTGATTACTAAGTTTTCGAACTCGGCAGCATCTTGAAAGCGACCGTTGATCCGGATTGGCAATTCGTAATTCTGGCCCTCAGGCACCGGTTCTTGACCGATCGAGCCTGCCCCCACTACCACGTTTTGCGATTTGAGGGCATTGCTGACATCCAAAATCGTGAGCTGTCTGGCTGCGAGGGCATTGGGATCAAGCCATAAACGCATGGCGTTTTGCTTCAAGCCAAAGACGCTGACATCCCCAACTCCAGGCACCCGCTTCAGAACATCGGTGATGTTGAGATCGACATAGTTACTGATAAAAATATCGTCATACTCACCGCCCTCAGAGTAGATGCCATACACCAGCAAAATACTGGTGGAAGAGGCGCGGGTTGACACCCCCAACTGCTGTACGGGGGAGGGTAACTTCGGCAAGGCCTGGGCCACCCGGTTTTGCACGTTAACCTGGCTAATGTCTTTGTTGGCGCCAGAGGGAAAGTAGACCGAGATGCTGCTAGTGCCTGCATAGCTCTGGGAGGTCATGTAGTCCATGCCCTCAACGCCGGTGATGTCTCGCTCCAAAATCGTGGTAACGGTATTTTCCACGGTTTCGACATCGGCCCCGGTATAGATGCCCCGCACCTGAATCTGAATCGGTGAAATATCGGGTAGATAGTTAACCGGCAAGAGGGGAATACAGATGCCGCCCACCAGCAAAATGACGATGGTGCAGACCGTCGTGAGTACCGGGCGTTTAATGAAATTCGTGGCGATAGAAAATAGCGCCATGATGCTCCTCTAAAGCTTAGGACTCCGACTCGGACGCAGGCTCAACGGGCACCCCGTCGCTGAGCTTGAGAATATTGGAGGTAGCGATGCGATCGCCCTGCTCCAACCCCGACATCACCTGATAATTACCGTCTTGAATATCGCCTAGCTCGACGGCAGTCAAGCGCACCACCTCTTGACCGTTTTCATCCGCTTCTTCATCGACAACAAACACAAAATTTTGTCCCCCGACCCGCGTAATCGCCGTCGTGGGTACCAAGATGCCCGGCTGAGTATCCCAAACAATGCGGGCCTCAACGGCTTGACCATCGCGTAAGTTGCCGTCGGGATTGCGAAACTGAGCTTTAGCTAAAATCGTTTGCCCCTCAGCCTCAACCGTCGGTGACACAAAGGTCAGGCTGCCGGTGGCCAGCTGCTCTTTGCTGACAGGATCTAGCAGCTCAACGGCTAACCCCGTGCGCAGCTCAGCGGAACGATTGGAGGGGACTTGCAGATTGAGTAAAAGTGCGTCTAGCTGAGTTACCTTAGCTACTGGCTGGCCGGTACTCACGTAGTCACCGAGTTTCACGGGGAGGTCATCGACAATGCCAGAGATCGGCGTAACCACCTCTTTAAATTCCACGCTGACTAATGAGGCATCGGCCTGAGCCTGAGCCTGACGAATACTGGCGTCAGCCTGTTGAATTTGGACTTGAGCGGCGGCGACCTGTTCTTCAGCGGTAATCACCGCATTCTGAGAGGCTTCTTGCAGGGTCAAAGCTTCGTCTAGACGGATCTGACCCAAGGCCCCCGCTGCTACCAGTTGTTTCGCTCGGGTGACATTAACGGTGTCGTATTCCAGCTGAGCTCGGGCTGTCTCCAGCTGGGCCTTGGCAATATCTAAACCCTTCACAGCGTTTTCACGACTGCCGACCGCCACATCGACAGCGGCCAATGTTCCTTCATAGTTGGGCACTGTTTGATCGGGCTTGAGCACCATCACTGATTGCCCTGCCCCGACTTCTTGGCCCGGCTCGACTAAAATCTGTTCAATGCGACCCTGAATCTCCGGCCGCACTTCCACGATTTGCACGGCCTCAAGATTGCCGACAAACTTAGAGCTTTCCTTGACGGTGTCAGACTGTAGCGTTGCGAGTCGGACTGGCACTGCGGGCACTGCTGCCTCAGCTTCTGGCGTTGATCGACAACTTGCGCTCAATAGCGATAACGAAATTGCTGTCCCTAAAAAGAGGGGAGATAGCCATCTTTGAGACATTGGCCTAACACTCATTAATCAATGAACAGACGCTCGCTGCGGTAAATAGCAAACGAAGGGAACACAAACGCGCGACTCGACGTTAAACCAACACTACAGCACACCACAATTGGTCAAGCTCAATTTAAGCATGTTTATCAATTTTTTTTATGTCTAAAGGTAGAGTCGACTTTTGGGATTGTGTGTGTAATTGCGATCACAAACTTTGTCCTTGTCGTCGCTGTAACTTATGACAAACGGTCAGACTGTGTTTTCACGTAACGACGTAATGGCAGAGCGATTTACCCACGCCCATAACTGTTCCCACCGGCCGAGGGCCGATCTACTTGCTGGAAATACTTTGAATTCACGGCGCAGACAGAATTGCTGATTTCCCTGGATGGCGAGTCGCACACCATGCATCTCCTGCGCCCCCTGTCTAAGTCATTTTGTGGCGGCTGATATTGATAGCGTGAGCAATTTGTGAATATTAAAGATATAGATACGAAGCGCTGAGAAATTCGTGCTTGTCCGCGATCATCGCCTATACAAAACTCAGGAAGCCGTCGATACTATTAATAGATACTTAATATTGTGTCGATTCAATATTCTGCGGGCTGTCTACGTTGACTCAAGTTAAGAATCCTTTTTCACCCTTGATGGAAAAATGGTTGAGTCATGTGACTGTCGGTTGATGGAGCATCGTGTTTGTAGATGCTCTGCTGGCTTAAGCACCTGGCTTAGGCCAGCCTAAATACATCCTTAGTTTTTCTTAGCTCACCCCTGACTTTTGGCGATGACGTTTACCGACTTATTCCCCTTTTCGTTCTCAATTGACCCGATGGCTGTGTCAGGGATCTTGCTGTGGGCACTGGCGCTATATCTGGCATTTTCGTCATTGAGTGACTGGATCATTGAACAGCTGACTCGCTGGTTTAACTTTGCCGAACGTTCTCTCTACTTATCGCAAGAGGAGTTTGAAAAAACTCGTCAGGGGCGGGAATCACAAAATGCGTTCTGGGCTTCAATGTTCAGCGTCTTACCCTTTATCGCGTTGGGCACCCTGATTCACTACGGCGTTATTTTAGGGTTGGGCGGTAGCTGGTCGATCAGTCTTGGCCTGCTATTTGCGGTGGGTAGCGGTGTCTATGAGTTAGGCCGCCGCGATAGTCAGCCCTCGGACTCTGAATAATCCAGCGGCCCTATGCTGGGTGGGATTAAGGCGTTTTCCTATTTGGTGTCGCGGTCTGAGCTGTCGCGATCGCTCGGGGTAGGCGAGTCTGGTTGAGCATTCAGACGCCGCTTCGATAACGATTCCAGCATCTGCTGGCGGACTGCCGATGACCAAGCATCAAAGTCAAGATTTTTGAGATTGTATTGCTGCATAAGATTAAACATTGTGAGGTGAGGCAATCGTGTCATCGAAGCCGACATGACATGGGCTCAGGTGACATCCACCTAAATTAAAATCAGCTGGAATTAAGGCAAAGCTAAGGTTGTCTTTACAGTGGCTTAAGTCCTCGCCATTCCATTTCATCCAGCCGTCGCTAGAAGAGCTAGGAGAGATGCTGCAGGCAGTGATGTTTGCCCACACAGGCGTGCTGGAATCCTCGCCAAGCAGGAATTTTGCGACTTTTGGCCAACGGATAGGGCAGGGCGCACGTTTTGCTAGCCGCTAAGGGATAGGGATGATGAAGCGACGTTTCCTAGCAGATCCGTCAAGACTTGATAGGCTGAGACTGCTGCGACCTTGCTACCCCCATGACCTCTG
>ERZ1740065.971-NODE-971-length-16563-cov-12.528108_pt1 | contig 16563 bp, 18 predicted proteins | sample MGYA00581738_ERZ1740065 | MGnify/ENA primary metagenome ERZ1740065 (study PRJEB43018, sample SAMN04849749) | marine metagenome | isolation source: floating plastic debris | place: Pacific Ocean | collected 2008-09-01 | study: EMG produced TPA metagenomics...
AAGCGTCACCTACAATGGTCCTGGCAGCTGCACTGATAATGGTACTGACAGCGGCAACGACAATGGTCCTGTCAGTGGCACTGACAATGGTACTGACAGCGGTACTGACAATGGTGCTGAAAGCGGTACTGACAATGGTACTGACAGCGGCACCAACACCAACACTGACAGCAGCACCGACTATGGTACCGACACTGACAGCACCACCAACAGCAGCAATGACACTGATACTGACAGCGGCACTGGCAGTGGCACTGACAGCGGCACCACACATCCAAAACTGACACCGTAGCGGAATAACGGAATAACACTCACTGGTACGGCCAGCTTCATCAGTCGCTTCAGGTCTACTTTCCTCGGTAATGGCTGACCACTTTCATCCAGCTCTTGTCCAAACTTGTTATACATCTTCTTGATGGCGATTTTGGGAGTGTGTTTCAGTTGCCAGATGGCCAGTGCTGAGAGGACGAGCTCAATGAGGCTGAATGGCAGCCGGCTGATTGTCGCTGCATAGTACGTCGCTGGCAGGATAGTGGACTTTTTAGTGTACAACGCCAACACCAGAGCAGCCTAAGGTACGAGAGGCTAGCGTCAGAGGACGTCAGCAGAGGTTTGAGGAGAATGTAATACAACCCGAGTTGTGTCTACTGTGTTGTCACAGTCTAACAGCAGCAATAATGTACAAAACCACTTACAATATTGACATTATATTACATTAAATAACTGATCAAACTGAGCGTAACGTATAAAACCCGGTAGTAGTGAAGTTGGTAGCGACTTTTGTTACATCATTGAAATATTAGCTTGTCAGAGAAATAGTTTAATTGACACATGTAGAAAAAAGTACTTTGGAGCCAATAATTCAATTAGGCCTACAATATTCTCACATTTCATATAGCAAAGTGGCATTGACACTGGTTCCTTCCTTGTCACTCAGTGTCCAATTCAACTAAATCATTTATCGGTAGTCGGCTATTTCCGGCCCTCAAATTCTCCAACACATGAAGCGTTGAAGAATCCTTAAGAAGTCTGGTTCACATACAGCTCACAGCCTATCGCGCGGGCATAGGGTTGTTTATCTCACGATCGCATTCACATAGATTGTAGATCACATTCACATAGATTGTAGATCGCATCATCGCAATCGTCATAGCAGGAAAGTTCAGCTGGTTGAACTTTCTGTGAGATCGATGTTGCGCCACGACTCACATGAAGGCTTATGAGATATATGTGAACCAGGCTTTAAAACTTCTTTGAGAATATCAATTCATCAGGATTTCTCAAGAATCAATGAAGAATTTGTGAAGAGTTCTCAGGACGGGGAAACAGACACTTATTAACGATTGATTTACTCACTCATTTACAGTCGTCAGAGATCATACCGTCGTTGCATCGCTAACTTAACAGCCACTTTGTAGACCAGGGAGGACCAAATGATATAAGAGGAAGTGGAGATGGGAACTGACCTTTATAACGCTGTACAAGAATCCCAGACATGAGAGCACGACTCCAAGTACAGCAGGTAGTCTCCAAGAAGAAGGCGTGGATTTTGACAAAGAGCTCAACGCTCGTGATTCGCTTTTATAACCCAGATAAAATAGGATAAGCCACTGAACAAACGACTGAACTGCCAGATCAAACACTGAGCTCCCGATTTCGAATGATGTTATACTGTTTATCATAAATTGACCGTCTCCACCTAAAACATAATAATATGTCAATTATTCACGTTAGTGGGTTCAGCATTATCAAGTCTCAGATCCAAACAGCGAGGGAGGGAAGTCACTAACCGAGCAGCCATAGTGTATTTGTACACACTGCATCGATGAGAAGTAGAATCCACAGAGCCACTGCGATTCGTAATGAAGGCAAATGGTACGTTGTGTGACAATCTCGATACCACTCCGCATCAGAATCGACTAGGTCTGGCAGGTCATTGATGATGGCGTGTTCATCATCAGTTAGATTCGCCCTCATTTCATCAGGGGAATTGCGAGAAGACATGGCTGCTAAAAAGAAAGAAACTTCATATAATACACCATATCATGCATGCTACATACCCCATCAAGTTTGATACCAGACTGTAATCTGGGCATAGGTAAAAATCACTGAGGATACAGATGGTTGTAGTGTGTGCCTTCAGCTCTAACATGCAATGGTCCTGTAGTAAGCATAATACCCGACACTATCATTCACTCATCTGATTGCATTAATGACACAGTCACGACACACAGGAACCCCAGGCAGTCTGAGCCAGACTGTCAAATCGTATCAGAGAAGCTTGAGCCGGTGTACATCCTGTGCTACATCCTGTGCCTACCTTGTGGCTTTTCTCAAAGCACTAAACTAGATGAAGCACACTATTTAGAGAGTTTCCTGTTGGAGCCAATAATGCCTACCATGATATCATGGCTGTTCTCACAGTTGTACAAATTTATGTACACGTATGTCTACGGTCCAAATTGCTAAGTCACCGCCGTTACATATGCATGATGAAATGGACCGCAAAGATGCGGCCGTGCATACGGCCCTTGACGATCGGTGTCAGAAATAATGAAGGTCAGGGTCATTGATGCCGGTAACGTCTCCCGTGTCTCGGTGCGTAGTGCGTGCCTTGGAATTATAACTAGAAATTGTCTCCTCTTACCTGTTTCCGAATGTTTACCGTACCTACGAGTTGCAGCAACAGAACAAAAGACCATGGCGCATACCATCACAGAGAAAAATACCACAAGAGTTGCAGCATTATCGAAACGGCAACTGAAGAAAATACAGTAACTGACTCCAAAAGGAAAGCATAGCTCAGTTGTATGGGTATGTCCAATCTAGGCAATAGAGAATAGAGATGTGCTTCAATACTAGATCCTATGATGAGTGACTTCTTTCGCAGCAGTCGAGATTGAGACACTGACTCGCACACCATTACCAGAAAAAAAACAACTCATCATTGAATATGAACGGTTCCAAGTAATTCCACCAGGATCGGTAGAAAACTTGCACTTTGAATCAAGATACATGAATGACTGATTACAATACAGGCAACTATTCAAAGGAATAAATAATTGTATTTCACTAAAAACATACACATACAATAAATTATTTGGATTTGGATTTTTTTCCATCATGAACAGCCTGTGCAGACATTAGATTCTGAGAGGCGTTTACAATTAACACAGATGGAATTACAATCCACAAAACATTCATGAAAAAGAAGTAAAACCAAAAGTACAGCGGATGGAATTTGGGACCGTGTTTAAAGTCTTCTTGCCATTCCACGCTGAAGTAAAGGACGCAGCCATACAGCTGTCCAATTGAAACTACTAGCTGTAGCAGATATCTTGATGGATGATTCTTGAGAAACGCCCAGACAGCTAGAAAGCACAAGGGACCCTCGACAAATGCTGTCACTGTTTCCATATTAACTGTGAACGGATCAGATCTAAAAATAACAAGTAAGGATAAAGTCCTAATAGGTCCTGCATGACTTACGTCTTTAGGACTCAAGTTCCAGACTTGGATCGATCCAAATCATACAATTTTCTGTGCATTCTAGCTGCATGAAGCAAAGCTGTGATAGTTGTGATAACCTCAAAATAAACAGCCAACACTCACAAACAGATACAATGGACAAGAATAAGCTCCAGCTCAACATTTCTAGTGAATATTTCTAATGTTCATCTGTTGACCGCTAGTAGATTATTCTTGTTTTTCACATCAACCATGAACTTTAGAATTGATGCTATGATGTGACTTTGCATGTGGTTAGCAATTCTAGCACATGTGATGGGGAGAGACATTAAATTTCCCAGCAGCATTCTTATCAAAAGGGCAAATGTGAAAAACAAGCTGGAGCGGTTCATTGCGTCTGTTTGTGAGTGTTGGCTATTTATTTTGAGACTATCACAGCTTTGCTTCATGCAGCTAGAATTCACAGAAAATTGTACAATTTGGATCGATCCAAGTCCTAAAGACTAAGTCATGCAGAACCTATCAGGAAAGAGTCATAAAAATCCATAAAGACAGCACAAGGCGGGCCTCATATGTCTTGAAAAGTTTTAGGATACAAGTTCCGGTATGTCTGAGGGTTTAGTACAGGGTTTGTCACAAATCAAGAACTTCTTGATTTGTCTCAGACATACCGGAACTTGTATTCTTGATTTGTCACGATAAGTCCCAAAAGGCCATGCAAGCGGCTCTCATGGGGTCATTAGACGCACCCCAAGACAGCCGATGGACAGGAGATTAGCAACTACCAGGATTTCCATAGCATAATATAGCAACTCCAGAATGCCAATCTGAACCCCAAAACTGGCACAATATTAACAGCAAAATAACAAAACTATTAACCCTCCCTCCCCCCATATGGCAGCTAGCATACATTGCTAGGCCAAATATAAATAGGGAGACAAGGCTATTCAATTATACTTACATGACATATCGGCTGTCTCCAATAGCATACTCTTTCCCTGCAAAACATATAATCTATGGTCACACAATCAATAATCTGAGACTAGTAGCAGTACTAGCAGGGCCTAAGCCTAAACTAGGATCCAATCTAAATAGCAACTAAGGCATAACGCCTACCACTATCAGCAGGTATACAGTACCATATCACAAGCATTACAGATAGTCAGCTAAGTAATAATATATGAATATGAATATGGATAAGAGGCACTCACACACTTGAGAGAGGAAGTCAGTTCGTGACACCAGATCAGCATGATAAAGAGAGAAGTGTCCCTCCAAAATTAAATGTATTAGTCCAGAGAGTAGAAGCCAACAGATGGCCATCTTCCTGCCAATACTTTCTGGGCGGTTTTTTAGTAGCAACGCCACAAAAACGCTCATAACCACCAGCAGTCCACCAAAGAACCAACCAAGAATGTCTAGGACACTCAAATCATTGTCGACGTACCCTATGATCTTCAAATCACGAGGATAGTACGGATGCATTGTAACATTCATTGCCAAGTCAGCCAACCTCGGAGGAAAGAGCTGTGTTGTGCGAATGAGTACGTATCTACCTAGAAGAAAAGTCTGGGTACGTAGCTCCTGATCACGGGTGAGAGTAGTGGCTTTTACTTACGCGCCTTGCTATAAAATTCTATTGTCGGCGGCATTGAAAATCTGACCAATCATCGCCTCAACTGAACATCAGGCGAGTGAGCTGATCATCCTTTTTCCTTCTCACCGAACGAGAATGAACCAACAGGAGGAGGCATTGGGAAGATAACTCTAATAAGGTCAGATCGAGCGCGGAAAAATTATCTCGGGAACTACTATGGCTATCAGACTAGTTACTAGGCAACGGCAACTTTTCCAGGCGACCCTATCAGACTACCAATTGGGATATCCGGTGATTCCCAGGAGCGAAGTGCGTACTGATTTATGCATATTTGTTACAATACTGTATGTACACTGATTTTGCAATTAATTTCTACTAGTGCATTTCGATGAGTGATATCTTTTCATATGACTACTCATGAGGCAACATTGATCAGTTTCACTACATTATGGAGAGAGCACCGAGAAACGCTCCAGGGAAGCATCATTCTTCTATAATGAATGGGATAAAAGTTGGTGCTGTGCATGTCGACTCGGGAAACATGCTCCACGTATGAAGTCATTCCACATTACATGTAAGTTTCTCAATTCTTATTGAGCTTTTGTCAAATCTTTTCTACCATACCGTAGTGGATGTCACTGATGGATTCAGAACTGAAACTAATGCGGCGAACCTATGAAAGAGATCTGGCAAAGTTGAGGGAACAGTTGATTGATGCATCTAGAAGTTTTGGCGCGGATGATATGATGCATTCAAGGTTGAAATCTGACATACACGGCACCAAAAATGAGTAAGATGTCAACATCAAGAGAAAACTATCTTTGGATAAATGTAGCAGATGGATTGCCTGTCAAACTTAAGAATACTCCTGCAAATTTTAGGATTCTGAAGTATTTAGATCATAACAGCAGACTTCAGGATGAAATAGCCAAGCAAAAGTCCAGTCATCACACAAAGCAGCATTGCGTAAGCGATGCGCTGGTAACTTCAAGTAGTCCTGTTACGGGAGAGTATGATGCTGCCACAGATGCAAAGTTGACCCAGATACTGACGGATAACCAGTCCCTGATTGAAAGGTGCTAAATTTTGGCCTAAAAAAGCATGACCTTGACCTACAGATAATTAATTTGATTCTACTAATCAGGATACAAGAAGTACAATATGAAAGGAGGCAATATGAGGATACAGTGGGCCAGCTTACAGACAGACTAGAGTTCAATAAGGAAGTGGCTGCAAGAGCCAACCATGAGCTGAAGGTCAGACGCATCATATCCTGTTCGGGCAAGTTGGTTGAGCTCAGGGTGTTCGTCAACTCATCAACAGCCTTTATTTCTTCAGGAGAAACTCTCGGCTGCATCATCCAGACTTATCCAGCTGGAGAGGAGAGTTAGGTACATGGCGCGTCCAGAGCATGATCAACAAGTAGAGGAAATGGTGAAGACTATCAAATACTCAGCTGCTGAGGAGCTGCAAAAGTACAAGCTCAGTGCTGAGGATATATTCAACAAAAATGTGAGGCATCAGCGTAACATTACTACATGTATCTCTGATCTTTGCATTGTATATACACGTAGGCACTGATATTCTTAGATGTTCAAGTAATATTTTACCTCATTCATTACTTCAGTAAACTTCTACTTGTTACATGCGATAACAATCCTGGAGAACCTCATGTTTCAAACTGATGTAGGTGACTTCGATAAAAGTTGAAATGGATGTGGATCGCAAGGTGCTACAGACGGTACAGCAAGAGAACCAGAGACTTTTCATGTGTATTAGAGAATTGAATACAAAGATTGGCAACTTAAAGCATCAGGTAAAAATCATAGCTTTCTATGTTCCCCAGATGATCATGACATGAGACATGTCTCATGCACAAGAGTGTGTTTGATCTTTGTTTACAGATTTCCTGCAAAATCCTGTAAAAATGAACAGAATCTCATATAGACAAGAGGGTGATTGATTGTATCCCGATATTCTGATTTATTAGAACTGCTGTGACAGAATGATGGCTCTGTCCTCGGTGAAGCTTTTTGTAGAAAAAGTTCTGTCATATCTTTATCTTGATAGAGGTCAAAGGTTGATCAGGAAAGGAAAGCGGCCGAGGAGAGTCTTCTCCTCCAGATGAAGTGGTCCCGAGACCAGCATGCCATGCTGGATCAGAGGCTGGAGCAGAGGAACAGTTCGATCACGGAGAAAGTCAAACAGCTAGAAGAGGCTAACAACAGAAACTTGCCCCTGAAAACCGAGATGGCGTTGATGAAAGCATTGATTGACAGCCAGACACAAGAGTGAGAACAATGTCAATATACTATGTTTCTGTAGAATTGTCTCCCCCTACGTCAGATCTGGTTTCCAGTTTGGTGAGGCAGGCCCATGGCTGTGACACACCCTCAGTGTATGGCGTCGGTGCAGTGTCGGCAGTACGTGAGCCATCCAATCTTGAGTCAGCAGTAAGTGAGGCCTGGCACTGTGGCAAAAAGAGTGGCGATTCATCACTACACAATGCTGAGGAACATGTAATACTTTCAGATAGAAATCAGCTGTCAGCTGCTGCCGGTAAGAATCACATAGAGCAATGCCGCTGCAAACTCTGCCACACTCCATTTCCATGTTTTATTTTCTTTTGACTTCAGCCAATAAGAAGACACATGAGAAAGGAAGTAGGACCGACTGTAGGATAGGACAGGGCAGAGGGTACATGGAACAGCTATTCCATAAGCCTGCATCCAATGACAGTGTAAAGGCAAGAAGCCTACAACTATCCGGGTAACCATTTCATACCTATTCTTTGACCGCCACTTCCATTAGTCTCATCTCAATAGCATAAAAATATAGTAGTTATTTCACTGTGAGACCAGTGCCTGGTCAAACTGGTTCTAGTGCTAGGCATGGATAGTAGTAATACATTGTAATACTACTACCAGTTTGAATTCTTTCACACAGAGGGTCTACTGGACAACTGCATATCTATGAAATCAGCAGAGATGGAGCGTACATCACTCTAAACAATGCATCTGACGCGACGGTAAGATCTCTTGACTACAAATTTCTGCAGCATGAACTACATAAAGCATCACCCCTGTCGTTTCCTTTCTAAGGACGTGGAGATCGGAGGGTACACACTACAGCAGAGAAGAGCTGGAGCTGTGTGCTGCTCCTTTACATTTCCTCGCACAGTTTTTGAGGCTGGAACTTTTCTCACCATCTTCTCTGGGGAGCGTTTGAGAGATGTCAGCCAGATACCAGGACAGTTCATCTGTGAGGATGGTCAGAGGTGGTCATCAGATACAGACATTACAACCATCTTCTGCAAGCAGAATGGGCAGGTGGGTTTATGCCTCCCTCCGTCTTCCTCGCTCTCCCATCCCACACACTTCCTCTCCCTAGCCCTCACTCTTCATGCCTTGTGCACTATTTCTGTTACCACTCATTGCTATCTGTAGGCCGTGTCCTGGGTCTGCGCACAGAATATTTTTGATGGAAGCTCCATTGATGATGCTACATCACGTAATACTCCAGACATACGCACAACCCCTCTCAAGAGGCTGTCAGCGTCAACCCCCAGCCCTGGCGGTTGTAGTGGCCATAGAGCCTTTGCTCAAAGGTATTATTCATTATTCATTATTCGTTATTCCCATCATACACCTCGGCTGTCTACTATGGCTCTAATGTTTTACAGAGACACTAGGAATAGCCGGCCTCAGTCAGCTCATAGTAGAGTCTCCCAGAGTAAGACAACTAACTATCCATGTGACTGTAGCCAGACCAGTACAGCGACAACATCCTAACATCTGTTCTGTTTGTTCTTCTGTAGCAGGTGAGCACTCCAGCCGTACTGCATCGGCACTGAGAATGGGCAGTGCCCCTATGAGAAAGTATGCAATCTAACGCCACTACAGACTGGAGTGTGATTGAAGCCATATTCATCAACAATCAGCTAGTCAAGAAAGATGTGAGAGCCTTGCTAGTGATGTGTGGACTACCGTATGCTTTTGATTATGATCAAATTCACTTACCTTTTATAACTTTATATGATTGTAAGTGCGTTAAAAAATTCGCATCAACTGAGATATACAAACATCAGAATGCCGCTCAATGAATTCATATCAACCTTTCTAATATATTAGTACTAAACTTTGCAAAAAAAATAGTGAGTGCTAGTTACTGTTCACCATACACCAGGAGCGAGAGGTGATATGAAGTGTATGTGATAAAACTGATTTTGATCAGTATAACTGAGCTACATCTACGGGCACATGAGCATTTGCAATTGAGGTGAAGAGGTACGCTCGGTGATAAGTTTGAAACTGCGTAAGGAAAATTATGTTCAATGGAGGACAGCTCTCTGTATGATCAAAGACTTCTTGTGTGCTTCATATTGCAGTCGTCTCCTCCGGTTGACAAGTAGACACATCAGTACCACCACCAGGAGTAGGGTTGTCAGGCTCAGTAGGCAAAGCATAGCAATGAAACCTGCTGGGTCGAGCAGCGACTGCAGTCCTCTCAGCCTGGCTGAATAAACAAATACGGAGTAAACCATACCTGTTCACTTATCTTTTTAGTGTATGATTCTTGGTTTCTCAGTGAAATTTACCCTCAAACTAACCACATGATTAATCTTGTGGCATACAACTAATTTTTTGCGAAATATATGTTAGTTAATCCTAGATTAACAAGATTAAAATACAGCACTACTATAAACAGGATATAGTGGTTTCCTAGTTTATCAGTTCATTGGTCAGGCGATGTGTCAAGAGAGATGATCGATTTCTAGGCTCCCCTCACCAGTTCCCGAAGGTGCGTCTTTGTTGTAGCATACGAAACTACCCACTGTGTTGATACATAGCTGATCCTCTACACACGATGACGACACAGTTTTACATTCATCAATATCTACAAGGAGAAGGCATTTGTTTGAGGTGTGAGGAGACTGCTGATCAATCATGCAGCAGATACCACTGACCAATCACACTTGCAGATCCCACTTACCAATGCAGGAGTTACCCACTAAGTTGTAACCTTCTGGACAGGAACACTCATATGATCCCACCATGTTATTACATCCATGGGAGCATAACTCCAAGAGGCATTCATTAACATCTACAGAAACAGACAGGTTATTCACACTGAGATTCCGTTGTTTCCATGGTTACTGAAATCGGGCAGCTGACTATCACTAAGTATATGAACTCACCAGTACACCTATTTGGATCAGAAACCATCAAGCGGTAACCAATTGGACATGAGCAGACATGTGTTTCACTGCCAAATGTTTTGATACAAGCGGCCGTAGTGGAGTCCTGCCCCTCCACTAGACATGCACTCGGTGCCGAGCAGCCGCTTCGATCTAAGTAGATATACAGGTAATTAGGTCATTCATACCAATAATATCGAATGGTAGGCACAGATCAGACCACGAGAGTTACCTATGGCTCCTTCCTCTCCTTTGGTTCCCTGTGGGCCTTTCGGCCCGATGACACCTGGTGCTCCTTTCTGCCCCTTTTGTCCTTTAGCTCCAATTATACCTCTCAGACCTCTCGGTCCATCTTCACCAATTTCGCCAGGCTCACCTTTAACCCCTTGGTTTCCTCTCTCTCCCTTTTCACCAGTGGCACCAATGGACCCTGAAATAAATCTGATTAGTGAAGCTGCATTCTCACAGCACTGAGAAGCATGCAGTCTTTCCCATTGAGATGGTTCATCATTTACTGGTGGTGATTAATCACCACCAGTAAATGATGAAGATGAATCAATAAATGAGAAGAGAGTTATCTTCTCTTGGATGTAAATAAATTAGGTGTGAACACATCAGTTTAACCTGTGGCTCCGGTAGAGCCGGTGTTGCCTACAGCTCCTGAAACGCCTGGCTCTCCTTGATCTCCAGTTGCTCCTGTCGCTCCCTGCTGTCCAATGACACCAGCCAGACTAGAAGCACCCGGCGATCCTTTTGCTCCCTTTACCCCTCTTTGCCCCTACAATTACCCGCTGTAAGTGTACGCATGGCCTATTATAGATCATTGAGTGCGCACTGTGGTGTTACGCCAAATTTACTTGCAACCCAGCATCTCCTTTGGAACCCTTTTCGCCAGTCTCTCCTTGCTGTCCAGTAACACCCGTGAAGCCTGTACTCCCCTGTTCACCTTGATCACCAACCTCTCCGCTGATCAAAACAGGCTCCGCAATCTTAAAAATTAATGGCACTTTGAGCAATGGAGCAGGGCAGTTGGTGGACATTAGTGATGCTTACAACATGAAATGAGAATATCTACGCGTAACTTACAATGTCTAGAGGAAAGTAGAAGGACTCCCTGTCAGCTGAGCCGTAGAGCAGCGCCATGTATCTGGCGTAAGGATTCGAGTGACTCAAAGTAAAGACTCGATTGTCAGCCACCGGAATGTAACCGTACAGGTATGAGGAGTTGGCAATGCCTGTCCAATCAACAGACTGCACAGCTACCCCATTCAGGCTCAGCCCATCCGCCTCCGTAGATTTCACTACAACCTAATTCCATTGCTAATGATAAGCAATCTGGTAATTTCTCCTCACAGAGCTGTATACATTGAGTAGACTTACAATGATATTGATATCATACTGATTGGAAGTGCTGCCGGTGGGCGGTTTGGTATACTCAGGGGTAGCAAACATATAGTCAGTGCCATAGTGTCTCACTGGTGGGACAACTACAAGGCTGGGATCACCCGCATCATTACTGTTCCCAACCTGACTGGTAGAGATGACGGCCACCTGTAACACACAGAGCCATGAGATATCCACACACTATTATCTCTATCGCCGTTCTCCAGATACAGATATGACTTACCAGAATCTCTTTATCTGATCGAATACTCAATGCACCATATGTGTTCAGCTCCTGAAACTTTCCAGCATTCACTGAAAATGTCTGATCCAGGTCACCTGTGACCTCGATGAGAGTGTTGTCTTCTTGGGCTAGAATCCGTATCACATCTGGTCGGCTGTTCAGCCTGTCTGGAGTCCTATTGTCAGTATCACAGAGATCCAGAGGTATAAAAGGAGGTCAGTGGTGGACAATTCACGTTGAGGTGTTTCTGTGTGTATGTTACCTGACTGTGAAGTAGTTGAAGCCCCACTGGTTGACAGGTGGCAGCTGTTCTATCAGGTGATCTCGTGAGACTCCGTCCACAGATGTACGGACGTTACCACTGAATACAGCTATTCTCTTATTTGACGTGAAATGGCTGCCTTGAAAACATAGCAGAGTAGAAAAATATTGCTGCTGCACCCATCAGAGTGTAGATACATATTCCATCAGACTTACACTCATAGCACCATCAGTGCAAGGAAACATGGAATACTCAGTTACATGATATCTATATATTATACACTCACCAGTGACATCACCACTATCAGCTTTAACCAGAGCTGTTTCAAACTGCTGCAGGTTGATGATTATGACATCATCAGCACCATAGCCTGAATTCTCCCATACAATGAATGTATTTGATGGGACGGTTACAGTGACTGTTGTGACATCTGGTTCTGTAGCGATTATCCCCACCTGAGTATTATAGTCGGCTGGGGAGTAAGCTACAGCGTAGTAGTCATAACCGATCTGGTTATCGCTGAAGACTGTGAATCCGTCATTAGAGAATCGGTTCCTGTTGAGTGCGTACAGTATGACATCGTCTGAGCTGACTACTCGAACACACTTGTAATCTCTGTCTGACTCCTGTCTGCTACTGCTCGGCAATGTTACCTTACGAACCGTGTTTGCTGCGATAGTGAACTGACGATCAGAATCAGCAATCAGTGCAGTTCCCTGTCCACCGCTGCTAGGATTGCTGATTGACACCACCTGATCTGAACTTGACCTTGATGCCACATAAAACTCTACATCTAGGGGCGCAAACTCTTCGACATAGTTCCTAAGGAACATGAAGTTGTAGGTGTTGCTTCCATTGACACCTATGAAACAGGAGAATATGCGTCAGTATGTACTAGGATATACTGATAGAGAGCTCAGCGATGAGAGATACTTACCGATAGATAATGCAAATAGTGCCACACACAGTGTGACACCATAACCCTCCATCACTATGCCGCAGTGCAGCCTGTGTTGTTGCAGTGGCCAGTGTTGTTGCAGTGGCCTGTTAGCTCCTTGCGGAGAGCAGCAGCAGCTGACTATTGCGTTCAGGGCCACACCTCTCAGCTACTAGTAGAGCATTGGCAATCATATGCTTTGTTTGTATTGTATAGATTTTATTCACGCTCTACGAGTCAATGCTGCATTACCAATGGATTGACAGTGTAGAGCAGAAAAAACCCACAATGCATCTTGTGTTTAGCTGTTTGATTAGGCGAAGAGCCATGGGCACGTGTCTAATAAAATAGAGTAAAAAAAGCTTTACCATCCTCCACTCATGAAATCTATTCACTACTCTTTATAGAGGGCAGAAATACTCAGCGCAAGCAACAACACGAAAATGATAAGCTTTGATGCAGCGATTTATTACAAGAATATCTCGGGTGTACAGAGAGCGAGAACCGAGGATAATAGAGATTTAATGACGTTTTCTTTATAAACAGAGACAACACTTTTCTGTCACCCATCATCTGATACGGAAATAAAGAATTTCTCTCAATCACTGCAGTGCCATACAATATGGTTATATATTCCAGCTGAAGAGATGGTGTTTAATGAGGAGATCGTTTAGCGTATCTTTAGAATGTGCAGCAGTTTTGTCATCAGAAGAAGGTAGCTCCCAGCTCAGAGAGAGTCTAAATGCAAACTGGGCGAGAACTCTGGGTAAAATATAAAACGAAAATACTATAAACAGTATCTCAGCTGCATGAGTGACTAGAATCGATCGCTAAAACGGCAAGAAAATATACATAAGACTGACAGTTTGACATAGAGATGTGCGTCAGGCACATAGACTAGCACAGCAACGGAAGAAGGAATGATTGGAGGCATAGAGAGATTACAGGGAGCAGCTGGTAAAAGTCATGCCATTTCCCAGCTGAAGAGGTGATATTTAGTCAACATCTCTTGAACGTTAACCAGGAATTCGTTTTCCCACTGTTTCTTCCTTTGAACTATTTCGTGATCTCGCTCCAAGTGGAAAGAAAACTGTGACAGCAGCCTGACAACAACAGTGTTACAACAGAATGGAGCGAGAGATGGCACTACAACACGAACACTACAGATAGCATACAAACCTCAGGTCACACTTGATCTGAACCCAGCCCGGACTCCTCATGAAAGACCATCTGTGGTACCACTTCCTTACTGTCTGCTCACAAGAGCAGAGGCACTCCAGCCATAGATGAAGTACCTGTTCACTGAGGAGAAAAAGGCAAACAGTGAGTAACATGAATTGTGACAGAGAAACTAAGACTTATGATGATGAAATTTGACACATACTTCAGGCCACAGCATATCAGTGAGCGCAGCTTCACATCCATCTGAGAATGCATGGCATCATGGGATGCATTGACTGCCTGCACAGCCTGCATACAGTGAGGGAGAGGCTATGACTGACTGGGTATGTGTCAATGGAAGGCCACAGTACATACGGACAGTGAGGTATCATTACCTTGTAGAGCACCTCTTCTGGAGTGAGCACCTTGCCATCCTCATCCAATCTACAACACACGATATAGGTAAGAGTCATTGACTGAAATGGATAAAACTTAGAGAACTGACATATGACACACGCACCTGAATGCCTTACAGAGGATGAGCCTCGCATATGTAGACTGATAGTCCCTCTCCACACATTTCTTGGCAGCCTCTTCGATGAAGAGCCATGGGTGGGAAGAGCCTCCCATTATACTCGATCTCTTCAGACCGTGCTCAAACAGAGCTTTCAATGATGGACAGAGCCTGCAATAGATATCATACATTCATGAAATCTAGTAGCTCACGATTCTATTCATTTGGTAGCGTACTATCTCCATTGACTGCCATCTCTCTATGCTGGAGTCAGATGACATGATTGTAAATACTACTCACTCTCCTCGCACCATGTGAGTTATCTCCTCCGATATAGAATCGTCGCCTGCGAATGAATAGCTCTTGCTTCTCTCGTCCAACCTCTCCACAAATTTAGCAGGAAACCAGCCCACACAGCCCCTCAGTTCGCCTGTCCAGCAGTGCTCATCACTGGTGTTAATCAGCTACAGGTCACAGCACAGCAGTGTGTATGACAGGAGAGCCAGGGATGGGCAGAGGGGAAGGATAGCAGCAAGGATATAGAACAGTATACAGGGGAGGAACAAGGGCTGGGGAGTGGGAGATACACACATTGATTATGTCATTTTGTTTGAAACCGAGCTCATCCTCCTCATGCTTCTCAAAGTCGACAAGCGCCTTGGCTCTGAATCTCCTCCTCTGTACTGTGGAGATATAGTGGTCCAGGTCAGAGCTGTGGCTGTCTAGCGAGTAGTCCGCAGTCAGCACCTATAAGGCACCGTGACATCGTGACACCGTGCCATCGGACGGATGCAGCCTGGCAGCTGTGACAAGGTTTCAAGCCTCGGTATGCACTATCAGCTGATAACTTACAATATTTTGATTTTCTGGGTCCAACGATTGAAAGTGTCTTCCGATCTGCATAATAGCTGTTCGCATATCAACCAGCAACTCGGTCTGCTTGATATTCTTAGCCTTGAGATCGTCAGCCGAGTCATCTGACTCTCCCCAGACTAAGTAATTCATCAGTGACGTGGATCGAGGCACATGCCGTTTGTTCAAGAGCTAAAGATGATAGATTATACTGTGAGTAAAGCGAGACAGCTGACCATGCAGTGAACTGGTGCAGTGAACTGCTGGTGTTGATACCTGCTTTGGTAGGTTACTATCTAACTCTGCATTGATGATAGATCCATTCTCAGCCATTAAATAGGCAAGATGGCGTTTCCTGTGGGCCTCGATCACAGGTGGTGAGATAGACCTGCCGATGTCCCGAGCCAGCTCAATGAGCTCCTCTTCATCTTCCACCGTAGATGTAAGGCTAGACACAAAGGTCAGGATCTGCGCTGAACTCTCCAACTGAACTATTTCTTTTTCCTGTATCCAGACAATACAACGAGTGAATCTGCACCGAACTCACTCTCTACACATCAAACAAAGCAATGGAAATAAACATACCCATTTCCTTAGCAAGGCGAGAGATATTTGAAATAATGTTATAGATCCTTGGTAGAAAAAAATATCCCAAATGCGAAGAAGAATCCTTGGGTGCAGACAACTTGAGAATGCCGTGAGGAACCAATGCAGAGTGACAAGAGATATTTCTGAAACAATGAGGCTGCAGTACAGTCCTTGTCATAGGCAGTCTCACTGAAGCTGTCTCTACATGGCAACCAGCTAAAGCCAATGGAAACTGTGAAGCCAAAGCTGGAACTTTTTTCTGGAATTAGGAGTTACTCTAAAACCATCGCAAATACTGTAATAATACTGTAATAACACTGTAATAACACTGTAATAACACTGTAATAACACTGTAATAAC
>ERZ1740065.972-NODE-972-length-16563-cov-3.708868_pt1 | contig 16563 bp, 8 predicted proteins | sample MGYA00581738_ERZ1740065 | MGnify/ENA primary metagenome ERZ1740065 (study PRJEB43018, sample SAMN04849749) | marine metagenome | isolation source: floating plastic debris | place: Pacific Ocean | collected 2008-09-01 | study: EMG produced TPA metagenomics assembly...
TTCCACCCAGCGGCATGGCCGGATCACGCCCCAAAAGGTAGCCGCGTTGAATGTCCGTCAAAGCGAACGGCTTCGATAGATTAGCATCCTTTGGTATAGATTCTGACTGATCATTTTCCGCGAGAAGCAGCGTCAAAAAATCGTCATCTAAATCTGTTGTTTCGATTGACATTTGGACCAGTCCTTTAGGCGGGTTGAAGCGACTGGCGCAGCTTTTCGCGCTCTGCGTCAGGCATGGTTTGGAAGCGTACAAACGTCTCTGCACGGCGGTTCAGATCGGCGCTGTCGCCCAGCCAGTGGGCCAGTGCCAGAGGGGTCCGAGCGATCATGAAGTCTGCAAGAGTGATCTCAACGCCAAAGAGCTTTTTCAACCGTGACACAAGGCGGACCCCCGAAAGTGAATCGCCACCAATCGTCAGGAAATCATCGTTTGGTTGGACCTGCTGTATACCCAGAACGTCGCCAATCAAAAGTTGGACCATCTGCACAACTGGGTCATCGTCTTGCCCTGCATGGGTGATACTTGGCGTCTTAGGGGTTCGTTGTGCAAGAACCGCATCGGCGACTGCGGTTTGGCGGCTCTCGACAGGTTGAGAGCTGACAACACAATACGGCAAGCCAGATGCCAAGATAGACCACAACTGCGCAAATCCTGTGGCTTTGTCGATAAGTAACTGGCCATCGGTTATAGCACCAGCGACTTCGGACAGATCGCTATTGCCACCAACGCGATCCCATGTATCCCATGCGATGGCACGGATGGTTCCTGGGTCGGCCTCTGCCAGTGCTTTGACATCTAGGCTGGCCTTCACATATTCAGTAATCCCAATTCCCGAAGTCTACCCGGCCTTCTATGTTAAGACAGCCATTTAAAGCAAATCGTGATCAGCGAAGGCAGAGGCAAGATTTTCGCTTCCAACTGCTTTTGCCCGCAGGTTTTTCCCAGACTGCACATTTTGAGGGTCCGTAGTCCCTGATCCATAATCGCCAGCAAGATTAAAAATGCCTGCGATCGTCACACCGCGCGCGGCCAGATCGGCTGCAAGCGTTGACAAATCTGACAACTCGCCAACGTCAGCTGCGCAAATCTCTATTTTCAACCCCTGGTCTACGTAACCCTTCAATTGGGGATCATGGCTGGGGTTGTTCACAAGATCATTGGTAGGGTTGCGCGAAACCAGAACAACCCGTCCAACGTCGTTAGCAATTTCGGCCAACAAGGCGCGCCCTAAGACACCCAGCCCACCAACGATGAGATAACAGCCACCGTGCCTAATCACATCAGTGCGCGATGTCAGAGGTAAATCGGCATCGGCAAATTCCTGCGACCAAAGATTACCATTGCGAAGTGCAAGAAAAAGACACTGCGCCGTCACAGACTTTTGTCGAAGCGCGTTGACGCGCTGCAACATAATGCTGTCGGGTAGCTCATCGACGTCCAAACAAACAAGCTTTGAAGTACCGCATCGGAAGGCCAGGCTTTGCAACCATCCCTGCGCGATGGCCTGCTTGGGATGTTGCGCTTCATCTCCGACGACCGATGCACAGGATAGGGACAAAAGCGTTAGGACAGGCGCTCGATCCTTTAATCTGTGCAACAGCCAACAAGCCGCTTCGGGCGGTTCCGCGTCAATGGCTACGACGATTTGCGTGATGGCGTCGCCTGCGAGTTCGTCAAAAAGCCTGTCGATGTCGCCAGCGTTGCAAGAGGCAACACGAAAGACACTTCCCGACACTTTCTCAAATTTGGGGCCAATCGAGACATTGATAATGTCGGACTGTTTTTCGTGGCCTGGCCCGAACCAAAGAATGCGACCGCTTGTTTTTGGACTAGCCGTTTGCGACTGGCGACGCCAATAGGTTTGATAGCTTTTTATCGCGCCAGTGGCTTGTTTTACACCAGCAGAAAATCTCGCAATGTATTCCTTTTTCTCGAAAGGGTAGCCGGGCAGTGGCACGCGCTGATGCGAGGCCCCCCGCAGATCCTGGAGAAGTTTATCGACAGGCTCGTGGTCTACCCAAAGCTGCGCGAGGCCAGCCGCGATGTCCTCATCCTGGGTTTCGCGTGACCGCATGAGAGGCACCATGCCCGATAATGCGCCGGGTCCGACCACAAGCATCTGAGCCATCGGATGCTTTTGTTTGGCAAGGGCTACGTTGTCACCAAAACGCACCGTATCGCGCATATGGCGCACCCAATATTGCGGTGTCTGAAGCTCATCTGGCTTGGCAAAATCGCCGCTCATATTCGACAGTATTGGCAATTGCGGTGTCGAAAAATTGAGACTTTCCAACACGTCGTTGAACGCATCAAGTGCCGGGTCCAAGAGCCGCGAGTGGAAACCATGCGACACTGGCAAACGTTGTGCGCCCCAGCCCCGCTTCGTAGCACGGTCAATCACATCGTCCAAAACAGGAGTGACACCTGAAACAGCCACAAGATCCGGCCCGTTCACCACCGCGATATCAGCTTCCTTGGGTAAAATATCACGTACATTTTGTTCGGACGCACGGATAGAAACCATTCCAGCCTGCGGCAATTGTGCGATTAGCCGACCACGCTCATAGATAAGGCGTGTCGCATCGTTACAGGTGAAGACACCGGCTAGGGCCGCAGCTGTAATTTCGCCCACGCTGTGGCCTAAAAGTGCTTGGGGAGCGCTACCTCCACCGCCTAGCCATTCGCCAAGCGCGTATTCGACGGCAAACAGCCCCAACTGTGTCCGGTCCGTGCGCTGCAAGGCGGTATCATGGGTTCCGAATAAGACCGGGCGCGGGTCTTCGCCCCCCAACGCAACGACATATTCGGAAATCTCGTCGATGCGGGCTTGTACAGAAGAGCATCGATGATAAAGTATTTCTCCCATGCCCGCAAACTGCATGCCCTGCCCGGGTAAAACGAAAACAGTGCCTTGGCGACTGGATGGTTGGATAACTTGATCGGTTGTCAGTCTTGCCGCAGCTTGCATGCTATCCTTTGCCACTACAGCATGCCGCAAAGGCAGACTACTCCGGCCCGTTGCCAGCGTATGCGCAACATGCTGTAATGGAGGACAATCCGTATTGAGAACTGCAGCTAGGTTTTTAGCACTGTCCGCCAAAGCGGTTTCAGTTCGCGTAGATAGTTGCAGGACTTGCGAAACGCCAATGTTTATGGGTTGAATTTGCGGATTATTCAGTCCCTGAGAATTTGTCGAGGTTTCTCGTTGTAAGACTACATGCACATTTGTGCCGCCAAAGCCGAAGGAACTGACTGCTGCAGCCTTGACCGGCGTGTCGGGCAGTTCACCGGGTGACAGCACAAAGCGTGTATCATCCAGCTCTAAAGCCGGGTTCGGGGATGTTAGATGCAGAGTTGCGGGTGTGATTTGTCGGTCCAGAACGCCGACCGCTTTTATCAAACCCGCAAGCCCGGCCGCGGCATTCAGGTGGCCTGTATTCCCTTTTACAGACCCCACCATCGCAGGTGTATTGCCGGCGCGGTAGACATCTCTGATGGCCTTCATCTCTATCGGGTCACCTAATGGCGTCCCTGTTCCATGCGCCTCGATATATGTCACATCATCTGCCGCAAGTCCGCTGAGTGACAACGCATCTTGCAAGACGCGACGCTGACCCGCAACGCTAGGGGCGGTGAAACTCGCCCGCATTGCACCATCATTACCGGCGGCCGAACCTCGAATGGACGCGTAGATATGATCGCCATCCCGTCGCGCGTCTTGAAGCCTTTTTAACACAACAACGGCTGCACCATTGCCGCCGACAATCCCGTCTGCATCGGCATGAAATGGCATGATCTTTGCTTGGTCCGACATCACGCCTCCAGGGTCTGACCTATAGCCATCCTCGAGACTAACAGATACTGACGCGGCGCCGGCAAGCGCCATCTGGGTTTCAAATTGTAAGAGCGACTGGACCGCCTGATGCACACATAGCAGACCAGAGGAACAAGCACTCTGGCACACAACGACTGGACCAGTCAGGTTTAGTAAATGAGCTGTTCGCGTCGCGAGGTAGTCTTTGTCATTACCTAGAATAACGTCGAACGCCTCAGCAGCGCTGTCGTGGAAGTCGCGCATTCCCACATGGCGCAAAACATAATCGTTGAAACCACAGGCCGCGAAGAGCCCTGTAAGGTCATCGACCTCGCGTCGTCCATACCCGGCATCTTCGAGGGCGTGCCAAGCGCATTGCAAAAAGATACGGTGTTGCGGGTCCATGCCCCGAGCCTGCGCTGGGGATATTCCAAAGAATTTTGCATCAAATTCGAAACGCTCCGGCATCGAAAAGCAAGCCCGTCGGAGGGTGTCATAGGACGGCGCAACAATGCGCCCATCATCGCCCCTTTCAAGCATTTCCCAGAACGCGCGCGCATCTGATGCGCCCGGGAAACGACACGCCAAGCCAATCACTGCAACGGCATTTTCAAAGTCATCCATACCGTCCATTGATCGGCCGGGGTCCGCAAAGGGCGAAGCGGTGGTCATATGATGACGTTCCCAAGAATTTGTGAGTCAAGTTTTCTCGCAGAGGCGTATAGCAACCACCAGCAGCTTCTATTCTAAACATGCGCCTGAAACCCGTCTGTCCGACACCGGAGTTTTGACTTCCCCAAAGGGAGCGTCGCGCCTTTCAAGGGGCCACTGCCTTACGAAAAAGTCTGCATTTGACTATCAAGCGTTATGTGCTTGACCTCACCCACAATGCAGACAGTTGTATGCGCCGCACCGACCGCTGTCGTTCTGTCTGTTGTTGCCAATCGGCTTGTATTGAGCGAAGAAGAAAATCTTCGCAGCAGATCATTCTTGCGCACCGTTGATCAACAGCGCTTCATCGCGGCACATGGCCTTAAGCGGCTGCTCATCTCGCAGTGTGTCGGCATCGCCGCACCTTTCCTGAGCTTCGATGTGACGTCGCATGGAAAACCATTCCTTAAGGATCAAGATCTCCATTTCAATATTAGCCATGCAGGTGATTTCGTGACGGTTGCTTTGGACAAATCCGCGCCGGTGGGTGTCGATGTAGAGATCAATCGAGATATTGTAACGTGGAGAGAGGTGATGCCTGCAGTGCTATCCGCGCAAGACGACCCGTTGCCTCCACTGCAGCTTTGGACTGCAAAAGAGGCGCTATTAAAGGCCAGTGGCACAGGCTTTTTTACAGACGCGCGCGGCTTGTCTGTGAAAGCCCTAGGCAATGCTTTTCGCGGCAGCAGCGGCGAATTCTTGGTTGATGGGGCGTGGTACGCACCCTGCAGCAATCACCTAATCGCTGTTGCTGGCGGGTCAGGCGAGTACGCCTGGCATGTGACCCGATCAATTGACGAACTAGACGCTTTGCTCAATCGGCTGTGAACTTTCGCCCTGTCTTTCGATCGCAACCTTATTCTTCGAAATAAAGGCTTGAAAGCAGGCCGAGCGTACAGATGCTTCTTTCAACAAATCGGTTGCGATGTCTTTCGGCACAGTTCCTGCCAATGAAACACCAATACCGCTATTCTGGAGTTGAACAGCCGACTTGTCGAAAATGTTGAAACACCCTTTCATATCAAGATGGCAGCTTGCCTGCGCAGAGAGGGCCGATATCTGAAACTGCTTCTCTGCTAAGAGATTTACGAACTCTTGCAACAAATCTGCTGTGATCGCAGCCATAAGGTATTCCTGAGGATTAGGTGCCTCGTTCAGCCCAGCCGCGGGCGTAGGCTGATCCACGCAAACCTGACGGGTCAGTGGTATCTCTTGGCCTTGCCAATGCCGATTTCGGGTCATTGCATCGAACTGCGTGGCATTGCGCCATGACAAATCCATACCCAATGACAATGCACCTTGTGGCATATGATAAGGCTCGGGCTGACCAAGCGCCGCTTGATGAAGCGCCTTAACAGAAGGCCCTTGTTCTATCACGTCGCAGGAAAGCTCAATCGTATTGGGCATCGTGACGGTGACATAGTTTGGCGAAAAGCGAGAGACGTTCATCATCAGTTGGCGATACTGCCACTGACTGGCGCTAGAGTGGATCGACAGCTCAAGAAGCATTTTTTCCAGCCCAGCACTGGATTGATCAGCCTTCGCCTGCAAGCTCAGCGCTTCGAGTGTGATCCCCTTGTATGAGACACCTTGGACCATAATGTTGGCGACGCATGACCCCAGTCCAAGCATGAACAGGTCGGCAGGTGTGGGTGGCCCATCTTGAGACGGATGCGACATATGACCGATTTCAAAGGCAAAATCACGCCCCAGACGTTTCGTTCCAAAACGTAGGGGCTTTGTATGTGCACGCATATTCAATCCACCCACCCATGACACCACGACGCCGTAGTCGATCTCGTTCTCAGACGGAACGTTTCTGATCTCGTGCACAAGTTCGCTGATTGCAGCAACATTCATTCCGTTTTTCATGCGTGTCTCCTTCCGGCCTTGGCAAGCGCCTGATTAAGGTCAGCTTTGAGATCGCTCACATTCTCGATCCCCACCGACAAACGCATGAGACCAGGATTGATCCCGACCTCTTGGCGTTGGTGCTCCACTAGGCTGGAATGACTGGTGTTGAAGGGCATCGAAATCAGAGATTCAACACCACCCAGACTGGTCGCCGCCTGAATGATTGTTAGCCCATCCATCAATTCTAACCCGGCTTGATCACCACCTTTGACCTCACACGTGACCATCCCACCAGCTCCGCGCGGCAGAAGCTCAACCGCCCAATCATAGGGATAATTGGGCAAGCTCGGATGGTAGACGCGGGCCACAGCTGGGTGTTGATCCAGATAAAATGCAAGCTCTTGTGCATTTTCAACATGCGCCCGCATCCGCAGATCAAGTGTTTTCAAAGAGCGTTCCAGCAGTGAACAATCCTGCGGATTCAATGATCCACCAAGCTTGAGCATTTTCGACCATATCATATCCAGATATTTGCGGCTGCCCGCGGCAGTGCCAGAAATAAGGTCGCTATGCCCACCAAGATATTTTGTCCCTGAGTGGATCACCACATGCGCACCTAGATCCAATGGAGTCATGCAGATTGGCGATAGGAACGTATTATCAAGCACGAGATATACATTGGACTTCTTTGCCAATTCCCCCAATTCTTTTAATGGGGGACACTTTAACAGCGGATTTGTCAGTGTTTCGAAAAACAGCACTTCGGTATTATCTCGGACAGCAGCCTCGATAGCGGCGATATCGGTTGGGTCGACAAAACTAACACTGCGCCCATATTGGTGCATGTCGTCGCGCAGCAAATTGTAGCTTCCGCCGTAAAGGTCACGCGCTGTTACGATGTGCCCGCCACGGTTTGTCAAACTAAGGAGCGTGGTACTGATGGCAGCCATACCAGACGAGAAAGCGATCGCGCTTTCTGCATGTTCGAGCGCGGCGATCTTATCTTGTACAGCCCATTGCGTAGGATTGCCGTAGCGTGTGTAGATAGGGTAGTCGCGGATCATGCCTTGGTCGAAGGCGTCATAGCTTTCTTTTTGAAACAGGAATGTTGTTGCATTGAAAACTGGCGTACCGACGGCTCCAGTAACAGGGTCGTTATATGTACCGGCATGCACCGCCAGTGTACTTGTGCCATGCGTTTCTGCATCGAGCTGGGTTTGCACTAGCATTCGTGGCCCGGCGGTCCGGCTGCGCGTCAGTTGATCAGCCCACTCGGTTTTGGCTGTCACGCCTGTTGCCTTACTGCTAAAGCGTTCCGCCCAACCTTTGAGTATGCTCCGTTTCATACAACTTCCTTCCCAACTGGTGCGAATGAACGGCGTGTAAGTTGCTGAATGTGCCGACAGATCGCGGCACCATCGGGCCCTTGGAAAAAATTCAGACCCACGGGCGCCCCTTTGTATGAAGGTTCACCGAAGGCGTCTTGCTTACGCCCAAAACCCAAACCCAATGCATAAAGGCGCATCAGAGGTTGGCCGTCATTGTCGCAAAGGCGCCCCTCATGATTGACCCAGACTGCGCCACCATTTTGACCCACCTCCAACGCACAACCATCATTGTGATGAATAATTGGTAGTCTGGGGGCATAGCCCGTGCAGGCAATGGCCGTATCAGCATCAGCCAGCACATCTTCAAATGCCTCGTTGTGCGCCAGCTTGTGCAATGAAATGGCTTTGTGTTGTCCTGCACTTATCTGCTCAAAGAGGTCTTTCGACCGGGTATAGAGACCCTGGAAACGGAACACTCGCCCAGATGTCGGACAAACATCATGCAACGGGTCGAACCGCTCCCCCGCGAGGCGTGCGTCATCCTGTGACAAAAACATGCGTCTGATAGGTTCACGGTGAACGATAGTAATCCGCAAATTATCGATTAAGGCGCCTGTCGCGATCTTATTGGCCACAGAAAACGCACTGTGTGAGCCGCCGATCACCACGAACTGGCGGGCGGCCTTAGGCAACTGCTTCAAGCCGCCGGGTCGCAGCAACTCCTCTGCATGAAGCAAAGGCAATTGGTTAGCATAGGCGGCGATGCGCAGTTGGGTCGGAATAACTGGCGCGCTTCCGGTTGCGACGATAGCAGTCCTCGCTTGATCCACGTGACCTGCGCGGTTCTTTAGTCTAACCCAGTCCTTCCGACACGTAATTTGTTCGGTTTCATCGCCAAAGCGAACGCCGCAATTGGCCTGCTCTGACAGGATCCGCACAATGACCTGGCGCATGGCGTGGATCAATGTGGCGACCATTGTCAATGGAACAGGATCGCGATCCAAATTGCGGAACATTTGCACGAGTGGGCTATCGTGAATGGTGGCAAATACGCCATCTGGAGCAATCCCCTCGATGAAATCCCGCGCGTAGGAGTTGGATGGAATATCATAAGTGATCCCCGTCCTCAGCAGAGAATGGAGATCACCTTGTGCTTCATGCACAACCACGCCTTCACGCAACAAGTCTTGCAGTCGTCCTAGGCGATCCGCGGCTACAAAGAATCCGACCGCAGCGGGTCCAAAACCCAGGATGTGATGATCAGCCATAACGCACCTTGTCAGCCGTTTCTGTGCAGCTCTGCGATGCAACCGCTTGTCCAAGTGTCTCGACTATGGTGGAGCGCATTTGCGAAAGACAAACGTCATCCTGAAGGAAGAAGTGGTCCCCTTCGACAATGGTCGTTCCGAAACCGGCCCCTGCCGTTGCCCGCCACGCGCTTAGCGTATCTTGTGGCACCTCGGGGTCGTCGCTGCCGCCAAATACATGCACCGGACAGCTGAGCGCCTTCAACTCGATACATTTTGAAATGCGTTCGCTCAGCAAAAAGTCAGAGCGAATGATGGGCAACATCAATTCCAAAAGTTCGGCATTGGCAAGCACCGCTGTCGGAGATCCATTCAGGCGGCGCACTTCGTCAATGAGCGCTTCCCGTGCCAGATGTGAACGACGCGGTGCGGGATCCGAGCAATTTGGACCATGCCGACCGGCGGGGAAGAATCCAACCAGCGGATATGTCGCCGTCGGTGTTTTGGCCAATTCATAGCCAAGCGCAGCGCCTAGACTATGGCCGAAGATAGCCCATGGTCGTCGCACTTCTCGCATCAAATCAGCCAAAAGAGACGATACCAAGTCTTCTGGTACTTCAATGCGCCGCTGCCCCATACGTGTGCCACGTCCGGGGTATTCAACCGGGCGAACGGATATCCAGTCCGGAAAGATGCTGTCCCAGTCTCGAAATACAGCGCTGCTGCCGCCAGCATACGGGAGACAAAATAGATCAACACTGGCCAACGGTTTACTATCTTTGAAGGGAAGCAAGGTCATATCGCGCGCTCATTTTTAGATGTTGATATTTCGGACCAGACAGCGCCGAATGTTGGCGCCTCAAACAGGCGCGACAATGGCAGATCAACCTCAAAAACAGACCGCACCATCGTCATGAACTGAACGGCCTGCATAGAGGTGGCACCTGTTTCAAAGAAGTTATCGTTTTCTGATTGCAGCGGTGTCTGTGTTATCGCTTCCCAAATGCGTGCCAAGGATGCGTGGTGATCGGGCAGTTCGCCTCGCTTTTCAGGCATGGGCACAACCCGCTTTAGGGCATCCTCCGCCATTGAAATAAGCGCTTTGCGGTCTCGTTTGCCGTTATTTGTCAGCGGCATCGAACCGATTGGTACGATACATCCCGGTACCATGTAATCGGGTAGATGCTCCTCTAGCTGTCTGCGGATCAAGTCAGGATCAGTTTCAAGACCCTGACATAGCGCCACTAAGCAACTTTGACCTGCCGCGTCTGGAGCAGTAACGACTGCGCAACTGTCCAGCTCGCCAACGGCCAGAACGTGCTTTTCAACATCGCCAGCCTCAATACGGAAACCACGTAGTTTAAGTTGAAAATCTGCGCGACCCAGAAATTCGATGGCACCATCTGCTTTGTAGCGACCAAGGTCGCCTGTCTTATACAAACGCCGACCGCTGGCATGCGACACAAATTGTGCAGCTGTCCTGTCTCGGTCACGATAATATCCGTCAGCGAGCCCATGCCCGTCGATATAAATCTCTCCTGTCGCTAGCGGCGGGCATACTGCACCATGTTGATCCAGAACGTGCAACTGCTGCCCCGACAAAGCGTATCCGTACGGGACCGAAACCCAATAATCTGGCACATCCTGAACTGGAAAGTAGTTGGACCATATAGCGGCTTCCGTCGCGCCTCCCAACGAAAACAAGGCAGTGTTGGGTAAGAGACGCCGAATGGATTTGGCAAGCGGAAGCGGTATCCAATCACCGCTCCACATGATGACCCGTAAGCTTGCGAGATCACGCTGCAAGGTTTCCTCTGGCAAAAACGTGGCCATGTCGAAAAATGCCGGGACGGAGTTCCAAACGGTTACCTGATCGCGGGCGCACTGTGCCACAAGATCAACAGGATCCGGTAAATTCACATCCTCTGGCACCACAATCGCCGCGCCCGCCAAAATGGTCCCCCAAATGTCATAGACACTCAGATCGAAACTCAGTGCGGACAGCGCCAGAACCCGATCTTGGCGTCCTATGCCAAAACGGCTGTTCACATCTTTCAGTGTGTTCAGAACAGCTGCATGACTGATAGAGACGCCCTTCGGTGTTCCGGTCGAGCCGGACGTGTAAATCACATAGGCGAGGTCCCTGGCCTCAGAACCGGGCATGCCAAGTACAGGATCAAGATCGTCAAATTTCTTAGGGTCATGCGCCATCAATGCGGGGTTTGTGCCAAGTACAAAACGCGCGCCACTTTGCTTAAGAATCTCTTGTGCACGCTTATCAGGGAGACGACTATCCAGCGGTAGCCAAGCCATACCAGCGATAGACACACGTATAGCGACTATGTCGCCTGGCGTCGCACCGATCTCCTGCAGCCCGCGCGCGATCCGACCTGCACGCAAAGCCAGTTCCTCGTAGTTGAGCGCAGCACCATCAGCGTCGATCACCGCAAGTGCATGTGGCTGTGCGCTAACTTGACAAAGAAAGGTGCTCGCAAGTGTTGTTTCAGAACAGGGACTTGATCCCTCGACAAGCGCGGGCAGCCATGACGCGTCTTCTTGCGCTGGATCGGCACTATGCCAGGCAGCTGGCTCCGCGACCAGCCTTTCGACCGCCACATTGAAACGGTCGAACATAACCTGCATTAACCCAGGTTCGAAAATCTGGTCGACATAGTCCCAATAACACAGCAAGCCATCGCTTGTTTCGACAACCTGGTGATCCAGCCAGACTTGCGGCGTACGCAAATGGCTTTCAATAACGCGGTGACGCCCTTGTAATGCATCAGGAAGTGGACTGGCAGCATCGCTGCTGATCCCGCTTGTGAAAACAAAAGGTATAGCAGGACGGTCAGCGTCTTGAGTTTGTTGCAGTTTTCTTAAAAGTGCTACACCGGGAAGTACGGCATGGGGTAAACGCTCGGACAAGTTCGCCTGAACTGCGCGGACTTGCGTCACAAAGTCACCGTCCCCGAAACAGGTTGTTAGAATGGTATTGGAATGATTGCCGACTAGATCAGCCATTTGCGGATGCGCAAAGGGTCTGTAGTTTGTGAGCACGTTTAGCGCAAAGTCACGATGCTCTGACCACGGCCGCAAAACGGCTGCATAGAGCGCCAACATCACCGCGTTCGGGGTCAAACCATGCAATCTGGCTCATTGTTTCAGACGCTCCCAATCATTTGAGACGACGGTCCGCGTCAAGCGATGGAACTCTGATCGCTGCGGCATTGCCCCGGTCACCGGCAAAGCAGGCGGCGCGGGCAAATGAGGTAAGCTGGCATCCCAGTAAGCCTTTGCAGCGTCCCGTGACAGCGACTGCAAGCCAAGAACATAGTCCCGGTAGCTGACGTCTGTTGGAGCATCCTGCAAGTCGTGGTCAAAAAGACATGCCAACAAATCGCGGAACAAAATCGAGAGTGACGGCCCATCCAAGACGATAAGCCGTAAGGCTAGAATTAGGCGGACATCATTGGGCATTTGCACAAGTGCGGCGCAAAGCGGTGGCCCATCGGCGAGCGTGGGCAAATGCGTATCTGCAAAGCTACGCACAAGTGCCGATACACGTCCTTCGGCATCGTTGGTCTTGCTGAAATCAAACGTATCGACCGTGTAAGCACATCCATCGACAGGTGCAAAAACCTGTGTGCCGTCCGGCAAAAACCGCGTCCGCAAAACTTCGTGTCGCGCTTGCAAACGACGCAAACCTGCGCGTAGCTGTGGCAATGTCAGCGCATCAAATCCTATGTGATGCACATAGCAGGCTTTGGCCGATTGTGCGAAGTCGCCACATTCACCGACCCAATACGCTTGCTGAAGCTCTGTCAGCGGAAAGGGGTCGTTTCGCCGATCGTTGTCTGGCACTAAGCTTGGCTGCTGAGGTTTTGTTGTTGCGCGCAGTGCGGCGATCAGCGCAGGTTTCTGCGCTTTCAGCTGGGCCTGCAAAGCTGCATCAACGGCACCTGGCGGCGCTTCAAATCGTAGTGCTTGGTCATCAAGCCACAGGCGCACCTTGCGGTGACGCAACACGTCTAACAGATCAGCGACAGGGGAGGCAAATTCTGTTGTCATATTCAGATCACACCAGTTTCGAGGGTCTGATCAGGCGCAAACGCTGCCACTTGAATTGGTTCGATCAGGCGCGCCGCCTCAATCAAGTCGGCCTGTTCGCGAAGTATCGGATGACGCAACAGCGTCGCGAGATCGAGATTCAACTCAAACCGTCCCTGCAGCAAGCTCGCCAGACGAGTCATCAGGAGCGAGTCGCCTCCGCAGACGAAGAAATTCGCGTCAGCTGCGCCAACCGGGTCGCCAAGAACCTGAGACCAAAGATCAGCAAGTTCTCTTTGCAGCTGAGTTACGAGAGGCTCTTCTTGTTGGACATCGGAAAGGACAGCTGCCGGCGGGTTTAGACGCGAACGATCAATCTTGCCGTTGCGAGTCAATGGGAAACTTTCCAATTGATGCCAGCGGACAGGTACCATGTGCGCAGGTAGTTTCTGAGAGATTGCCGACCCAACAGTGGCGAGATCAAACGCATAGTCTGTACCGTCATTTTGCGCCAATACGACATGGTAGTTCATTGCGTCAACTGGATGATCAGGTGGCGGGAATATGGCACTTTGTGAGAAACCCGCCCGTTCCAGCAGCGCTTGCCAACGCGGCGCGCTCAACATAGGCAAATAGGTATCTAGTCTATCGTCAGCGTAGTGGGTCAAACCCTCGACAAAACCAAGGCTGATCATTTGGAAGCGAGGGTTCGTTGTACCCTCGATCAGCAGCATTGCGCCGTCAGGTTTTAGCAATGCTCGGAGTTTTCGGCTGGATGCATTCGCGTCGCTGGCATCATGCAGGACATTTGCACCGATGATAAGGTCGTAGCTGCCGAGTTCGTAACCTTGCAGACCCGGATCATCATTGATGTCAAACAAACCGAACCGCATCTGCGGCCATTCGGCAAAGGTTTGTTTTGCGTCGTCAAGGAAATAGTCAGAAAGGTCCGTGAAATCATAGCTAAAATCATCACGATCAAGATAACGCAGCACATCATGCGTGGCGCTGCCAATCCCTGCACCGAATTCGAGAATGCGCAGCGGGCCGGAGCGATCTTTCAAAAACTGTGCTGCCAGATACCCAGCGGTCGTATTGAAGTGTTGGGAAACCGGGTTTTCCCGGTACCAGCTTTCAACGAAATCTGTTTTTCCAGCCTCAAACATTAACTCCAGCGGGTTGAATTCCGCTCGAAGCAGCTTTGCTGACCGGTCTGCACAGCGCGAGATTAAGGACCAAATACGCTGTTCGTGCCCCTCGCCAGCCGCGGTTCTCGCCGCAATCTGTTTGGTCAGCTCAGCCAGCGTATCGATGTCGGCAACGCGGGCGGTCGCCACGAGTTCTTCACCATCCACATACAAAAAACCGTCTTCGCAAAGTGTTCGCAACCAGCTCTCAAAGAGTTTTTCTGAAGTCTTAGCCACCAGCAAGCTGGCGAATAGCTGATCCCGCTTGGCACGGGCATGTGCCATTTTGAAAAAACCTGCGTCCTGCAATGTGCGCAACATTGTGAGCGTCGCATAACGCTCTAGCCGATCATATTGATTGGCATAAGTCGCAAGATCAAAACTATCAGGCAGATCGCCGATGCGGGCGATACCGGCTGCAACAATGCTGCGCCAAGCGCCTTCATCAGCGATCGGTGTTTTTGTCGCATGCGAGCGAACAAATCCTTGTAATTGTTTTACAGGTGCACCGCCATATAGGACAACGGCTTGATCAATCTGTGGCTGTGCTTCAATAGCGCTTTCGATTTCACTAGCCTCGATGCGCTGACCGTTGATCTTGATCTGATTGTCGATACGACCAAGGATATCAAGCTGTCCATCCTCGCGCAGAACGCCAAGATCGCCGGTATGAAACAGTGTTTCACCTGTGATCGGATGAGGCTTGTATCGTGCGGCTGTTCGATCAGGATCATCATGATACCCGATTGAACAAGCCAAGCCACCCATGCAAATTTCGCCGACCACACCGGGTGGGCAGTCTTGACCAGCGTCGTTCAAAAGATGGCAGGTTTGGTTTGCGAGCGGGCGGCCGTAAGGAATGCGCGCTTCGTTCAGTTCCAGGTCTCCTATCTCATAATGCATGGAAACAATGGCCGTCTCGGTTGGACCGCCAATGGAATGTATGCGGCAACCAGGCCAGTACCGGCGAATACGTGCGACAAGCTCTGTCGGAACCCAATCCCCGCCCATCATGATATGCCGCGGCGCCGGTATGTTTACCGCCTGCCGGTCAATCGCGTCCAAGAGAAGCGATATGAAGGCTGGCACAGCATTCAAAATTGTAGGTTGGTGCGCCTTCATAAGGCTGACCCAATGATCAGGGTCAAGCGCGCGCTGGCCTTCGGGAAGGATGAACGCACCTTTGCATGCCATCATTGCGAAAATGTCGAACACAGACATGTCATGGTGAAATGCGCACATCGACAGCGCGCGATCATTAGAGTTGGTTTTTAGGATATCGCCAAGCTGATGCAGCGTGTTGATCGGTGCGGCGTGGTCCAACACTACCCCTTTTGGGGTTCCGGTCGTTCCGGACGTGTAAATGATATACGAGGGCTCAGAGGCGGCGGGCAGGATAGGGCGAGTGACGGGTTGAGCGGCCACATCAAGATTATCCAAGTCTATCCAGATAAACTGAGACAAGGGATCGATTTTACGGTCCCCAATAGCGGCAAATGGGCTGAGGTCGTTAAGGATAGTCGCGAGCCGCTCTTCCGGGAAGTCCGCATTTATTGGGACATAACAGCCACCCGCCATTTGTATCGCAAGCGCTGCGATGACCGCATCAATGCCCTTTGGCAATATGACGGCGACAGGCACTCCCGGCTTCAGACCGAGCCCAAGCAGATAATGGGCCAACTGGTTGACCCGGCGTTCCAACTCTGCATGCGAGACTGCACTGTCTATTGTCAAGATAGCTGGCGCATCTGCATTGCATCCATCAGGCACTGGACGCAGTTCAGCCATATGTGACGGCAGACGGGTATCATCACGACGATGCAGTGCCTCCATCGCGGCGACCTCGTCTGTGCTGCGCAGGTCTGGCAGCGCATCGGCCCATGCCTCCGGATGGGTGGCCAACCAATCGAGAAGACTTGTATATCGCGCGAACATGGCGGCAATGATGGACGGATCAAACAACTCATCCGCAACAAACCAGCGCGTCATTAGTGCGCCGCCATACTCGGTGGCCTGGTAGTCCAACCAGACTTGCGGCGTCTGATTAACTTCATAGACTTGGCGTTTGCGCAGCTCATAGCCTGGCTGGTTCGGATCATCAAAATCCATGCCGATCATGGATGTGAAGACAACCGGCATGTGTACTGACTCCGCCCCACCCCCAGCTCTGCGCCCAAGGTCGCGCATGACGCGCAGGCCGTTATAGTCACGATGCGCAAGAGCCTGCCACAACTCTTCCTGCGTGACCTTGCAAGCGCTGAGAAAATCAGCGTCCGTACGTGCTGATACTGGAAGCAGCATAAGCGAGGTAAAGTCGCCACAAATGTCCATGACTTGCGGGTGGACGTTCTTGCGGTTGAAATAGGTAACATTC
>ERZ1740065.973-NODE-973-length-16554-cov-12.079762_pt1 | contig 16554 bp, 16 predicted proteins | sample MGYA00581738_ERZ1740065 | MGnify/ENA primary metagenome ERZ1740065 (study PRJEB43018, sample SAMN04849749) | marine metagenome | isolation source: floating plastic debris | place: Pacific Ocean | collected 2008-09-01 | study: EMG produced TPA metagenomics...
TTACACTTAGTGTGTCCGTGTTACACTTAGTGTGTCCGTATTACACTTAGTGTGTCCGTATTACATGTAGTGCTGTATAAGTAAAAATAAATGCGAAAAGGCCTGTTGAGAAATAAATGCGATGAGTAAAAATTGTGATCTTGCAACTTCTACAGTGAGCTGCACACCTGAAAAATAAATACGATGTATATTAAATGCAAAAAAGTGAGTTCTTCAGAAATCGCATTTAATGCTCAATCGCAATTATTTTTACGAATACAGTAGATCGGTAGCAGTAATACTATCAGGCTCATTGTCTTACAAATCAGCCAGGATTAGGCTCCGTGTCAGCACATTTTGCTATACTGCGCGCGTGTGCCATACTGCGCGCGTGTGCCATGCTGCGCGCGTGTGCCATGCTGCGCGCGTGTGCCATGCTGCGCACACAGGTTGATCGTTACAAACAAATTCTTAGTCAAGTGAATACCGAAATCCCTCTTCATTCTGTGTTTCCATGAAATTTTCCAAGTTTTTGTTTTGTGCTCATTGTAGAACAGAATTTTTCTGTGTGGACAATATTTGCGTTTTAGCATGTAGTGAAAAATATCTGTGATCTTACAATCTTTGCGTTCTTGGTTCAGCCTTAGTTTTATGTAATGACATCAAAAATAAATGTGCATTGAAAATATTTGTGAATGTGTCTATCGCAAAAATTATTGATTCGCAAAATAATTTCGTTCTATGGTAGTATTCTCTTCGATGTAGAGACAAAGAGAGGATAACTCCTAGCTTGTAAGTAAATTTTGAGAAGACAACTCCCATTTTCCTAAAATATTCTTCAATAACAATCATTAGTTGGCGCCCATCAAAGTTGAAGTAACAGGCTATGTATATCTGACTAAGACGGCGTCTCGAGGCTGACTTCCTGTCTCGACGTCACTCATGAACACTCAAATATCCTTGTAACTATATCGAGAGTAATCAATAATCTATGAGAATGCTGAGGCCTACTAGCCTGGTAAGATAGACTGTGCTCAATCTCAATGCTTCCATCCTTCGGTTGACACTGGAATTCCGTCTATCTTTGTCGGATTAACAAATATAAACATGAACAATATGATTGGATGATAGTTGTTGTTATAACTCATACCGTTATAATAATTTGTATCGTTATAACTCGTATCGTTATAACTCGTACCGTTATAACTCATACCGTTATAATAATTTGTATTGTTATAACTCATTGTTACAACTCGTGTACTGCAGCCATGCTGTCGTTGACCTGGAGGAGCCACGCAGACAGTTACCGCGGCTACAGCCTACCAACCCCTCGTCCTTCCCTGATCAGAAACGGTAGCTGTCATCTCGTCAGCACTGAGTATTCGTCACGCTCTGTACTGCTTCACTCATCCATATTTTTCATAGCAGCCCGTACCACGCCCCTACCGTGCACCATGAAGCCCCTGTTCCTGCCCCACATCGAGATGTACCTCTCCCCCATCGAGACGCCCCTGCCCCACATCGAGACGCCCCTATCCCCCATCGAGACGCCCCTGTCCCCCATCGAGACACGCCTGCCGTGGATCTGAGGCCGCCATTTGACTGTGTCGTCATCGCAGGAAGTGATGCCCAGCGGTGCGTCAGCTCAACTACCTGCCATTTCTCCATCTATCTGAGTCGTGCAGCTGTATACGGAGTTGTCTACCCCTACAGAGCCTACTGCCACCACATAGACAAGCGGCTGCAGGAGTTCGGTATGCTAACTAATGTTCAGGCGGTGGATGGAGAGCACCTGCTGAAGCGGGCAGTGGAGGAAGCGGCGCGACACACTGTCCCATACACAATCACAGTAACTGCAAACAACGAGGAGCACAGATCTCTCACTCTCAACATATTGCACGGCGTGGCGCAAGGTCAGTATCCTGTTAACCACATACTCTCTCCACACGTATCTACACCAGCCGTGAAACAGTGGCACCCATTCTTCAACTTCTGTCAGGCCCTAGTGCTAAATGTTCCCACCAGGTGGCACTAGACTATTCCTCAGCCTCCATTCATTGCGGCTGGCGTGTAGACGCTATTAAACTTGTTGCAGCATATGGCTAGCATTACTGTGTATAAGGGGGGCTTGTGTGGTCGCAGGCACTTAGTAATATGACCATTAATGTCGATAGTCATTGATAGCCTGATTGAAACAGTCATAAAGAAATCCAGTCCTGTCAGCCACTTGTTAACCTCTACTCCAGTACCCAGCCATAGAAAATAACACCAAATAACACGGCCAACAAATATTTACTGCCGGCCTGCTCTTGTTGTCTCCCCTGATTGATGTGAGGGGAATATTTTGGTTACTGAAGACTAGATTTGGCATTGATGTAACCTGTAGCTGTGAGCAGTGGGAACCAATGGGAGGTTTTCTACGTTCCCAATGGACCAATGGGAGGCTTTCTACAGTCCCAGTGGCACAGACTATCTTATCCCCTCACATTCCTCATCTCTCACGCAGCAGGAGAGTGGTGTTGAGGCGTAATGAAACAGGAAATACCCGGATGATCTCTGTAAGCATCATTGACCTAGTGGGCAATGATAATGTTTGGGCTAGATGGCAGCGATGAGGGCCAGTAGCATCGCTACATGATGCCGCCGCTCATTATCATAGCACAATCTCCTTAGGCGTGGACACTGCGACTACTGATTATATTTTGCTGCTGTCAGCTCGCTACTGATTGGTCAGAGAATTAGATAACGATTTACTGATAGCAGACCTCCTGGCTGACTGCGAAGGAAGAGTCAAACCCCACCAGGCAGGACAAGTGTCCTGAGTTAATGATTGTGGCTCTTCTGATTCTATAGCCAGGATAGTTTCCCTATACTTCCTGTCAAAAAATGTGGAAAACGTGCTCTGTATTGGTTTACTGCGAGACTTCTGGGACCGTAGCAGCTGGAAGTGGAGCTCTATCGCCATGGAAACAGTGGATTGCGCACTTTTAATAGTCTCTGGGTTTATATTGTCCAATTTTATGAGATTATTCTACAAATTCTCTCTGCTACACGACTACCTACCTAAATGTTTGTCGATACGTCCCAGGACCGGCCCCTGATTCAGACTGCTGCAGCGACAGGAAGTGACATCACCAACCCGATACTGAGCCCCCGTTTGATGTATTTCTCCTGTAGAACATCGTAATATGCCGTTAGACGATGCGATGCCTTTCCTCTCGCGAAACTTCGATCAGTTTGTTGAGATGATGAAAAAGAAAATCATGGCTGTTAATGAGTGGGTGCCACCAGATGCCAAGGTTTCCTATTTACTCAATTTACTTGCTGACGGACGACAATTAAGTATCCCAGAGCTGGAGGAGATTGATAGCTACGTTCAGTCGACGCTCAGTAAGATGCGAGCAATTCAAGAGGACGGAGCGACCAGCTCTAAGAGATCCGAGAAAGTTGCCCACAAGGAGCTCTTCGATTTCCGCCAGTCAGAAGTGAAAGCGGAGAAGAGTTCTTTGCTGCCACCTCCTCACTCCCGCTCTGGTCTGCCGCCCCCTGCAGGCAAGTCTAAAGATTGTAAGTATTGGATCGTATCCCTAGGTTACCAGCCTGTCCGAGTGTAGACTAGTATGTTTGATCTCCATCTTGTAGATGACTACGCTGCCACGGGTACAATGCAGGATATGATTAAGAAACGAGATGTAGAAGACGGTATGAAGTCATCTAAAGGTGGACTGTTTGATACGCAGCGAGCTTACGATAGTCATGGAGCTTCGTCCTCTGGTATTAACTTTGACAATCCAGCCGTTAAGAGAGCGCTGAGTGACCTGCTCGGCTCACGTCCCTACAATATACAGTCGGGGAGCTCCAGTCGCATGTATTGAATCCTGTCCAGGCTGACTGACTGTATATACCGACTGTATGTACCGACTGTATGTACAGACTGTATGTACCGACTGTATGTACAGACTGTATGTACAGACTGTATGTACCGACTGTATATAACTATGTATACTAGTTCAGTGTAATAGTGCATTGTCCCCCCTTGCTAGCTCTCTTACTCAATATACGTTGTCAAGCAATGGATAAATGTGTATTTGTTGGTGAGTTTAAGCCAAGTCCTGTGGACTGAGACTATAGTACACATAGCAAGGCTGCCCATCATAAGCTTGTCGTACAGGTGTACAGGTTTACATTGCCGCTGTGAAGTAAACTAAAACCTGATATCCTTCAGTAAATCTTGGCTTCTCATGAGAGACTGTGTGCACTGTAGTATATTTATTACAGATTAGTCTAACAGGCTCAAGTCACTCGTAGATAAGTAATAATGTTTCATGTGTGATTTTGATATTTTTGAGACAATCTGACTGTCTTCTGATGCGGCGTCATCGTCAGCCAGCACTGCCACATCAGACTTGCCATCGAGCTGGCTCTCCGTCTCCGACGTTTCGTTGTCGTGGTCACTCCCAGCAGAACTGCCACAGCTCTCTTCGTCCTTAATGACGTTCAGTTTACTAGCTGTTGTAGCGTCAAGCTCTGCCGCGGCATGAATGTTTGAAATACTCGACTTAAGGATGTTAGAGAACCTGTCCAAATTGGAGCACCACAAAGATTCCGCACTGTTATCAGTAAAATTCTCAACTTCGCCGTCCTTAGGCTTTCCCAACATAAGTTCTCCAAAACCAACATCAAGAAAGTAATCTTCGTTACAATTTTCATCATAAGAGTCAATAGACGCGCTGTCACAGCTACTTGTCAGAGAGCAGACCTTGTCACTCTCATACAGATCCGAGACGCCAACCACACTTTCTCTGAGTTCTTCAGCCTTTTCATATGGAGGACTGTTATTATTGATAACCGCGTGTTTGTTATCAAGTGAGAGGTCAATGCCAGAATCACTCTTCTCGGATGGTGCACTACATTTCCACGGTCTTGGATCCGTAATCCGAGCCTCAAAGAAATTGAGTACAATGCCGCTCTGCCGTATCTGCAATAAGGTGAAAACTCAGCTGCCCTTAACAAGGACTATGATGAGTCCTCTTATCTTTGTTGACAGATCATAAAACCAAACAAGTGGCTGCGTTTACAGAGAAGAGTTAGTACCTCGAATGAATCACACTGTATGAATTAGCTCATATGTACTGACCCTCTCTGGTTGCCTCAGAAGATGGCTAAGATATTTATCTAGTATGCTCTCTCGCCATTCAGCTAATGCTTTCTTATCTTTGGTAAAAAAGGACTTGAAGCTATCTCTGAGATCTACAAGGTAAAACACATGGAGTTGGTACCCGTATCGGCAGACGTGATGTACAGCCATCGCTGATCATGGCATTCTCATCAAGGTTTTATCATCTGCAGTCATTTACTGCTATCATGACCAGCTATGAAACTCACACAAAGGCCACCTTTATATGAGCTGCGATGCCTCATATTGCATTGACACGGGTAGCATGCAGCTGCTATCAGGCAACATCCCCTGGGAGCTGGCAGCTATTTGTATGTAGACATGATCTATGGTCTATATGCAAGCCAAGAGCCAATTCGAATAGTCTCAAGTAGTGGTCTGATGTCGGGAAAGTCTTCTCCTACTTACTTGTTCTCAGACTAGTGCGATCGTGCTGCCTCAGCTCGGGGAAGAGTCGCAGCAAATCAAGATGGAGGCTCTGGAATTCACCGAATGTCCGTTTGATGGAGTGACACCTGTCGTCAGACCACTCGAGGTCAACGATGTACGTGTAGTCACTGTCACTGTGCAGTTTGGTGAATCCAGTACAGCGAGCGGACAGAATGTCAAGGTTACACACTGCAGACGTGGTGCAGGTGCTGCTAGCCATCATTCCGCACTGCTACCTCACCATTTAGTTACAGCTTCCATAGCTAGCCAGTCAGAGTGAGTATACCGGAGAAGAAAAGTGTCAGTCTAGGTGCTAGTAAATTGAGCACAATAAGATGTTATTAAATTCCTGGATACAATGCTTTCAAAAAACAGCGTGAGCGCTTACATTGTTGTGTCAGCAAGCGTTCGTCAATTTACCGTCCTTTATACCCATTGAGCTGTTGTCGCGTCAAAACTATGCTTCAGTGAACCTCGTGAAAATGTGACTGCTGATCGCTCCTGTCATCATTGCCACTGGATGGCTGTAAGAGCCCATCACATGACCCACTAATGCTGGCCATACAGCGTCAGGGGAAGACAACTCTTACGATTTACCTGTGCGTCATGATCTTCTAATCTTCATCTGTGGGCGGAGTTTGATTTGTCTCAAGGAACTGATTTCATCCGTCGCACACTATGGCTGTCATGCTAGCAATGATACTAAGTATGGGTTACTGACATCGCCATGGAGATGTATCAACATATCTACCACAGAGGCTGCAGCTGTCTCAGGTACCGAAGGGAGGCAGGATGGGTACCAATGTCGGAGTAGTAAGCTCTATAGCTTTCAATGAACTCTAAGAAAAAATAGACTTGAGAAGAGTTTACAACGGAAATCTAGCCACCATTACAAATTCAGCCACCATTATTACAAATTCAGGCTATGTTTGAAATTCAGCCACTTTGTCTTCGTGGAAGAATACAACCATCACCACATCACTACAATTATCAAATGGAATGTCACATGTACCATACCAACTTACTGTTATCTCCTGTATGCCATACAAAGCAGGTGCTCCTATATGGCATACAGTGCAGGTGGAGGAGGATATTATCCCCCTCCTGGTACAGATGTCAGTGCTGCAGGGTGTCTCAATCTGCCATACACGGTTCATTGTATCTCTCATACTTGCAATGAGCTCAGAAAGCTACATGTTTACCTTGGTCCCCATGGCCTGCTAACAGCCATTCAATATATACCTCGCTATTCCCTGCGTGTCTCATAATGACAGCCATTTACAGTCAGGATTGTGTGTGTCCTCTCCCAGTATGACGACTACACTTGACAGTGATGGCTGATACACAGGCTATGATTAGATAGATAGATATGTTTCATTGTGACTATAGAACATTGTATTATGACATGTGAATATCTAGTAATGAGACACGGTGAAGTGTGACATCGAGTCGCTGTATAATGAATTACACGCGTGCAGAATGAGGCGCTGCTATAGATACTGCCATAATGAGATGACTAAAATTTTATGTAGTTCTGGGTAATACATTGTAATCATATGCGCTGTCGTTTATCTCTGATATAGGCGCCCTACTCAACGGTATGCTGCCATCTCACCATTCTGTTGCTAAGCTGTCAGATGAAGATGTAAAAATTACAGGTTTTGCTGTAATATGAAATGAAGCAGCTTGTCTATTATGGTGAGAGGCGCTGTTTCTGGTGTGTATATATGGCTGTTAGATTGTCATTGAACAGGTTTCCATACCAAGCAAGTAACAGTGTTATCAAAGAACCCTCGCCTAGTGTAAGCTGTGTATTTTATTTCAGTTCAGTTTTCAATGTGACCACTGCTGTTGAGTGAATAACATTACTCTACTCTTTGTGTGTAGTCAAGGTACTGTGTGTTTAATCCAGAGAAAAGGCACTGCTGCCTATCGCAGCTGCCCATTACGCTGATTGGCGTGGAGGTAGGATCAATTTCATAATAGTCGGCTACCGAACTGCCTGTCGTTACAGTGAGTGCCAGTTAAACCCAACCCCCACTCACTATCGCCATGCTCTACTCCACGATCTGAACGAAGCCATGCCTCTCTGCATCCCTCTCCAGGCTGCCATACTTCTATGCCACCTCATCTGGCCATCCAATGCTAGTGAGTACCAACTCTCCTATCTCTTGTCTACCAAGCAGACGACCTTGACACTGAGTAGGATTAGTTGATCCATAGACTAGGCGCATACTCAGTTCAGTCTGCTGGCATGTATTACTAGTGCCAGTTGAGGTGGTTTTTTGTATGCTTTCTAGTGGCAACGAACTCATCTAACGCCACTCTGGTCACTGCCAAGTTTGAGCTGACAACAACTACTGCGGTAAGCAACGAAACCATCTCTACATCCAATGTCTTCACTGCCGACTCTCAGTGCCGACTCTCAGTGCCGACTTTCAGTGGTATCCGTTGTATTCTGTAGCCTCAAACGGTACCAGAGGTGGTGACCACCCTACTGGTGATAGCGGGCTGTGCGCTGCTGGGAATCGGTATAGCCAAGCTGGGAGACTATCTGTATGACAGGCGGGTGGCGAGCCAGGACGACATAAGCAATGCCAGCGACTACACCAAGGACTTACTGCGTACCAGGTCTGGCCAACTCATGTAGTGACAGCAATAATAGCAGTAATAGCAGCAGCAGCAGTAGTAGTGTCATACAGCACTGGTATGGGTATAACTGACACTTCTTATTCTGTGGATTGTGTACCTGCTTAGTTTGTTGTTGACGGCGTCGTTCTTTGAAAACTGCAAAGCTGATTTCTCCCATTTTCACATCTAAAAATGAATTAATGAATATCACTAACTACATTGCCCATCCACTAAACTGAAGGGGAGGGGAGGAGGGGTAAAAACAGCATGAAACAGCCATGTATGATCCACATGAAGTGACACACAACAAGACACCGTGTACACTGCAGGCAGAGAATACTCCAGTTTCAGTGATTCAGAGTAAATGTAGCTCTAAGCTTTCCACCAGGAAACCTTTACCTCAGTGGTTAGTTGACGGAGGGGTGGATTAGTCATGGGGAGAAGGGGGGAGTAGATTTGATCAAGTCTTGCATTCAATAATCGCCATAAAACTCTGCCTGGGATGATAGAACATTCAGAAATATCAGACTACCAATACCCGATTCAGCAGTTATTTATCTACTGCAGCCTTCCTATGTCCGGCGAGTCAGGATTATCTCAACTCCATCGTTTTTAGGCTGGCTGTGATGAAGATGAAGAGTGATCCTTCGACCAGTGAAGATCGCACTATCAAACATGTCGCCTCCACTTGGGTCGAAAAGTCAATCATGAGCGGCAATGCTAAAACCAACGAGCAAGGGGTAGCTGACGGCAGCAATCCCGCCGTTGACAGCAGCGAGCCCGCCGCTGAGGGGAGTACCACTGTCACGGTGGAGGTTAATGGAGTCCCATCAGCCGACACGAACGAGGTGAATTAAATTCCGTGGACATAGTCTCAAACTGCCCACATGACTACTAGGTGTCTACCAATGACTGCAGGTCTCGCAGACGGCTGAGGTAACCAATATCAGTAAACCTCCTGCAGACAAACTCAGTCTACCGCCTCTCAATCAGAACAGAGTAGCTCCCAGTGAAACAGATCTACCGCCTCTGAGACCAAAAACTCCGACAGTGACTCCCAGATCTATCAATCAGCCTGTCAGGTCCACAAGGTGACCTGGCTGGGAGGCCTGGCTCGTGTAGTCAGCCTGAAACACTCGAGAACACGGATATACATATCATGGTCTCATGTTGTCTCGCTCACATTGCTGCTTATTTGCTCACGCTATACGACAGCTATCACTATAACTGAGTGTGGAGATGCACTACTCGCTGTTCTACTCAGAAATGGAATTTCCAAGTCTGATAATGATACTCCTCATTTGTTACTAAGCAGGCTGATGATTGGCTAATCTAGGCAGCTTACCTCTGTTGGTAATTTAGTGTGATTTGCACTCTATTCACCATGCTATAATGCAGTAATAACATTATTTCATTGACTCAATCAGTAGACTGAGAACTTCAAATTCAAGAGTCGCCACATGTTCTTCCAGTTCATCCTGCCAAACATCAGCTAGAATTGCATGTACTATTTGTAACATGACAGACATGGTTATAGTATGATGGTTATAGTAAAGTAGGCGTGGTTATAGTAGTGGCAGTGCTGTAAAAACCTACGTAATCAACCACCTTGCAGCATGAACCATTACTAATTAGTAATTGGCATGACACACCAGCTTTCTATAAAACGACCTTATGGGAAGCTGGTGCTAAATGCTAGCTGATGTTGCATTATTATTAGTCTGAGAACTGCTATAGTCTGGTGAAACCTTTAGTAGAGACTGCGAAACCTGTGGGGTCGTGAACTCTGTACTCATGTTGATCACAATCAAATAGGCTTTACTGGAATGCCACATCAGTCCTAGCACTACTGCAGTCTGAGCTGAGGCTAAGATTCCAAATATTAGATCTCCTTATATGGTAGCGGGTTCCAATGCTAGCTTGATATGCTGTGGAGGCTAGCTTTAGAGCAATAGTACATCATGGTATACTCTGATACCCTGAATAGAGGAAGTAAGCATTTCGAAAAGGCAAAGATGACATAATGAGCCGCGAGAGTTATTGATACAGCATACAGTTTATTCTGGGCCACAAGATGAGTACATGAGTCCCTGCACCAAACAGACAATAAATAAAGATGGCCGCAATGATTATCTGTAGTTTATCTGAGCTCTGCCTCCTTACTGTGAGCAGCGAGTCAACCAGCTCCAAATTATTCTCTTGATTTATACAAGTACCTGAGTTTCATGGTTTAGGTCTGGTTTTTATGTTCATCTCCACTTCTTCGAATACAGACTTTGAGAGCTCATCCGCCTCATCTTCAACCTAAAAGCACTGGCAGTCCATAGACAACTGCATGTCTCTCTATACAGTGACAAGCACTACCCTACCACATATTGTACGACCATCTATCTACCTGTGTTTGTATTCACACACATCCAATGGCTGGGAGAAAGCCCAAGTTATAAATCACATATTCGTGACTATCTTCCCTAATAGACCAATAAGCTTATTGAAGAAATCAGAGTTGACAGTGGCAGTAGCGATCCTAAGACCAGTGCCATACCTGCTCCACTCGCTTCACCTCCGGTATGTAGAATTGCATCATGTTCTGTACGCCAGCCTTCAGTGTCACTGATGAACTGGGACAGCCTGTACATGCTCCCTGCATCTTCAGTTTGACGGTGCCTGTCTCCACATCGAAGCCCTTCAGAGAGAAGGAGATGAGTGAGGCTAGTACAGACTCGGCTGGCTGAATGGTATACTTACCATGTAGACGATGTCCCCTCCATCTTCCTGTACTGTCGGTCGAATCTTCGTATCGAGCAGCTCTTTGATAAACTGTACCGTGTCATCATCGTCATCATATACCTCTGCAGCATCGATAAGTCGTGGTTCTCTCATGTCATAGAGACAGCACGTATAATAGTACACTCGTACCTGTGGCAGTAGACGCTAGCTCCGCCCCTTCCTCTACAATAGGCAGCCCACTCGCAAGGAAGTCGGTGATTGTAGCGAGTACCTCAGCCTTCAGCTCCAGCCAATCCAATGTGTCATCATCTGTTTTAGTTACAGTCACGAAATCAGGGCCATAGAACACTCTCACCACTCCTGACAGGCGCAGCAGTGCCCTGTATAACAATGGCAGCGGCTGCACATACACCATTGGCATAGTGAGCGGAGATCCCAACACTGCACTGGGGAAGTGTTATCAGATAGGTGATAGCCTATCTATAAGTGTCTAGTGTTATCCACTGCTGGTAACGACTTCCCTCTCGCCCATCGAGACATGCAGGTCACCACTTCACATGGGTATATACATTCTATATACATATGTAAGTGAGGCATCATCTCTCCATTGAAACAAGAGTCAGTGATCAACGACCAAAATTGTTATCACGTTGACGTTGAGAGGACAGCAGGTAAAGTCGTTCTGATCATATATCACTCATAGATAATCCCAGTTATGATACCATGTTTTATAGTGACCGACTCCCTATCTCACAAAATAAGAAATACGCTTACTTCGCTAGCGGGGCATGCTGAGCAGCTTTCACGTGTGGGAAGTCCATCGTCCCTTCTGGCAATATTTCACATCCAGGTAAAAACTTCATACAGTTGGGATTAGGAGTGTCCTGTGTCTGTATAAAGAGACTCCGCGTTCCTAGAGTTTAAATTCCATTAAAAGTCGGTGAAAGCAATAACCAATATACCGACATTCATGTGTCAATAGGAATATACTCACCCAAGATTTGAATTTGAGACACTTTTGAAATCTGAATTCTATCAGATCTATCAACTGATAGTATACTTCCAGCTCGTTTGGGCGAATTGAGGGGGACGTTTGCGTGAACTAGTCTAAAACGCATAGATAATCGGTGAACACCAGTAGAATAAAACCTGGCGAATGGTTTCTCTAGCAATAGCAACCTTCACGAAATTACTGAAACATAGAGCAGAAATTATGAGATGACAGGCACTATTACCACCAGAGCAATAACATTACCCAACTTACAGGGAGCATGCTGGTCGTACATCGTTCAAGCTGGCTTTACACGCACTAGCTCCGCGGACAACTGAACTCATACAGCGCCACATTATGTGAGTTTCGGACGATATCAGATTATGTAGTACAGGAAGAGAATTTTGCTGTAGTCAAGGGATGAATTTCTGGCCTATATATCTTGTTCACATTTCTACCAGCAGAGAACTTATCGTTTTCATGCAGAGCGAATGACAGCAGTTCCAGAGACTCCGGCAGTTCGTAAAACGCTGACCCCAAACGACATTGACCCCTTTTAGTCAATCGCCTAACAGAAAATAGTCCAACATCACGGCGATATCAGAATCGTCCCGTCTTTACTTATCTATCAAGACACATGGCTATTACCTGAGCTTTTATATAACAGGAAAGGACAACTCTTGTGAGATGAAATACTTGACCTGTGTCTCCACAGCACTGAGGTACCCAAGTGGAGGCCACCAGTTGTTGGTGGATGAACGTATGCGTGTGCATGGAGATAGGGAAAAGATGGTGATGTGATTGCAATCACGACAGCATAACATTTGAAAGAGACAGAGCAGATGATAGTTTGTTCGTAAATAATCTTCATGCTCCTACTACGATCTTTGTTCCTAGGTACATATATCGTCTGGTATTAGATGGAGATAGTTAGAGTTACGCAGTTTCTATAGTGAAGCTAAGAGTGAGAGTAGAAAGTTTTCCTTGCTAAGAATAATTATTTCTCTCTCAGGTGATTTGTAAGTGTATTAGAGGGCTGCAATGATTGGGGAATATAGAAAGATCAGTGAACAGAGCTGAGCGTAAATCGGGTCGATATTTAATCGCTGTAAAATGACAGAGTATTTCTATGCTTGTTTGACTCGAGTTTTGAGTGTAAGTCAGCAGTGTAACACTGGAAGCTTGAGCTTGTTGGAAGTTGAGGAGTGGCAGTGGCTTCACACCAGCTGCTTGTCAGGCCTCTGGGTTCCTAGCACTTCTCTCACAAACCGGTCTAGAATGAGTGCTGACTCGACTGCCGTCTTTCCTTTATCAATGTGCTTTGGCAGGTAGATACACGGGGGCAGGTCACCTACAAGAGTGATGTTTACTTTATATGATGCTTTCTGGCAATGTCAATCGAGGCACAAAGTATGGAAAAGTCAACGCTAGTCGGATAGACGTTCTACCATCGAATATAGAGACATACCAGGCTTTGCAGGAGAGTAGAGAGGTTTATTTTGTCTCCTCACAGCATCAGTAACGGGGTGGAGACTGCTGGTGACACAGGGCCGTAGGCGATGTTTACGAGTTGTTGGTCGAGGCTCCCATTGCACTCCAGTCTCTGTTTTTATGACTGGATCTGTAATGAAGTAAAACATGACAGTTCCTGGAAATCCTTCTTTCTGATCCGTATCCTGGCCAATAGTACATAGACACGTACAGTGTAGATATGAATATAGATACAAGTACGGCGCACTATCAAAGTCAAAGTTCGCTATCTAGTGATGTCGAAGTTTGCTATGCTTGGGAAATCAGTATAAATCTACCATCTCATATAAGCTGAAGCAGCATCTCCTGCAGCAATGAAGGCTCGAATTCCATAATCTGATTTTAGCTCACACATTTAGCCACAAGGTAATAGATCATCTCCTACACTCATGAATAGCATTACCTTTCCCATCATTCTTTCTCAGCTTGACTGTCGTCTTCTCCTTGAACAGTTTGAAGTTCGTCTCTTTTTGCGCTTGCACATCCGCTAGGAGCATTCTCTTAATGGCATCCCTTCTCGCCATCTCTGCCACTCTCTATCAGTATGTTAGCATATGTCAGTATACGTCAGCACAGATCAGGCGTCACAGCTACTCGAGGAGACACACACGCACACACACACACACACCATATTTATCTCCGTCGATTTACTGGCCTCTTCAGTAACGCGCCTCTTCGTCTCTGTCAGCGTGTGCAGCTGTCTGTGCCGAGATTTTATCTGACTGATCTCGGAGAGCACGCCTCCTGGATGTCTGGCGCGGATCTGCTCGAGACTTCTCTCGACCCGGTATTCCTCATCCAGGTCTCCGTCATCTGGTACACATGTACTAATGAGTAGACAACGCTGGTGGGCTCAGACTAAAGGGCAGGAGATAAGATGCGGTGCATACCAACGACTGAGACACGACTAGCGTTACGCAGCGCCGCGGTGTCGGTGGCGCTGCGGTCAATCGGTGTATCACTACTCTCATCTGGGGTTGGGTTGGTATTATCACATAACCGATTCTCTTCCACAACTCTCCGTAACCTCTGCAGAAGAGAAGTGATTACAGGTTATGACTGTGAGATGAATAGTGGAGTACACAGACTGATTCTGGACTAACATGTGGCCCGATGTGTTTAGCAGCTAGAGTGTCATATGAATTGTCCCAACGACTGTACAGGCTGGCTCCTCTCTCCGCACCATGCTTCCTTGGGGGTCGTGACTGTCACAGAAACGAGACACAGTTACTGTCTAACACTGTGTCAGTGCAATAGGCTAGTCAGCCTCACCCTGAGCTGTTTATTGCAGTCGGGTAGTAATACAGCTGATCCAGTTCCGACACTTCTCACCGATCCTGCTCTCACTTCAAACCGAGCTATCTCACTTCTCATTCTGTTGCCATGTAATACAGACAGCAGCGATTCTATGTCTCTGATATGCACATGATGATATAAGAGCGACACCACTCAGTGCGTGACTTACGCGAGACTGTCTTTGAGCAAGTTGTCATCCATGAATGGAGGCAGCGTGTATCCAAGTGAGCGGTTTAATATTACTGGTGGTAATAGAATCGTGATGATCGGCAGCGAACAACAGCACAAGTAAATCTTTCTCCTTCTCCAGTTATATTTCTCTCTGTACAAGCAATGGTTGTTAGTGCTATTTATCCCACACAGTACGACCTAGCAGCATAGCAACTCTACCTCAGCTCATTCTATTCAGTCATTACTATTGTCTCACAACAACATGATTTGACAAACTACCAAAAGGCCATTGAAATTTGTTCACTGGTATTAGCTGCATGATAGAGAGCTATTGGTTGATTCCTTATGTCAGCCCTGTTGAAGCTATGGCTTGCCCCTTTAGAGTTGTCTTCTCACAATTACAGGCTGCCCGTTCTCTTGCCCCTCATTTTCCTGCTCACTTCCTAATATTGTAAGAAATGGTCATGTAGACAGGAACTGGCTAAATTCCAAGTGTCACACTGCAGACATGGTATGAGCAGTCGATAGTATCCAGGGCTCTCTCTAGTTAGCAGTTGTGGTCCCAGATGGGGCCCAGTAATACAGGCTGGCCATCCAAATATCAACCAAGCGAGAATGTCAGCAAACATTGACATCATTATAACTGGTGGAGAACGCAGAGGGAGGTAGAGAAGGAGATATCTGCCCCCACAGATATAAATATTGGCCTGCAGCAGACGGCTGGGAGCAGGTCACTACTCCGACAGTCTGGCTGGCTAGTGTATAATTACAGACTAACCGGCCATCAACCAACTGGGCAGCTGCACTCTGGGCAGATCCTAGTAGACCACTGCAATAGCTCAGCAGGTTCTTACCTTACGTAACAAAGAGGTAAGCCCATAAATAATGAGCCTCAGAGACAAATCTCTACTGGTGCCCAAGATAAAAATAGCATGGGAGCACAGTGACGAAGGCACCATGCGTAGCTGGCGTGAGACAGACTGAAGGAGCGCGGAGCCGGCGATGTGAGGCAGTGAGGGAGGGCGGTAAAGGGGACGAGGGGAGGCAGCAATGACAGGCAGTGAGGTAGGGTAGCGAGGGAGGGTAGCGAGGGAGGGTAGCGAGGGAGGGTGGCGAGGGAAGCGGTAGGTGGCGGGAGGCAGGCTGGATCAGTGGCTGCACAATGGGCCAGACAAGAGCAAACAACGGCCTAATGCTTATTTGTTGTTAACAAACAGTGAAGTACTTTAACCGCCAGATATATAAAATGACATGCGTCTGCATTGGCCCAGGGCCGATACTGGGGGAGAGCTGGGCCAGCTGCACTCACTGCTGCCCCAGGTCAATAACTAGGCCCACTAGCATCCATAGACTTCGGCATCCCAGTCACCTGTCCTTGACACCAGGACTTGTGAGCAAAGCTCGAGTCACAAGTATAGGTCTCAGGGATAGGCTGACAGAGCGTCAGCGTGGAGACAGCGAGATGATGAGAGCGATGGATGGAGCTAGCAGCCTGCATAGCTGACTTAGTGGTTATAGCTATACAACCTACTACCTCATAGCATCGCACACACACACAGTCCTCTACTACACATAGACCAACTACATGGCACTGAGAGAGAGAGAGAGAGAGAGAGAGAGA
>ERZ1740065.974-NODE-974-length-16551-cov-14.472721_pt1 | contig 16551 bp, 10 predicted proteins | sample MGYA00581738_ERZ1740065 | MGnify/ENA primary metagenome ERZ1740065 (study PRJEB43018, sample SAMN04849749) | marine metagenome | isolation source: floating plastic debris | place: Pacific Ocean | collected 2008-09-01 | study: EMG produced TPA metagenomics...
CCCCTCCCCCCCCCCCCCTTTTTTTTTTTGGGGGGGGGGGGGGTACGGCATCATCAGGTCAATTACAGGATGGGAAATCTGTTGGTTAGGAGTTATCTGCCCTATCAATTATTGGGCCCAATTCCATTTACCTGTTGTACATCTGCCTCCCTCAAGTTCTTCCTTCAGCCTCCCCTGCCTGTTAGCTTGTCTCCTCAGCTTCTGTATCATGACTTGTATCTGTAAATATGATCTCAGGTCAGATGGTAGCTTCGTAACGTCGTAGTCTATGTTGGATCATGTATAGTATAAAGGCTGCAATGGTACCAAGGCTATTATAAGCCGAAAAACTGAGTTCTTAGCCAAATATCATCATCAGATTTATATCTAGTTAACCAGTATCCTATTCTAAGTCGTCTTAACCAGGGGAGGGCTAATATTGGGATGTTTACGGTAACAAGGAAGGTAGATAATGTATTAGTCTGGATGTGCAATAGTAAGGAGAATATGGTAGAGCTATGTGACTGCCGTTCGATGAAGCTGTGACTACCACTGCCAGTACTAGCTATTGACACTTACCTGTGAGTCACCGGGCGTTCCACTCTCGCCCAGCGATCGTTTGTGCGGAGTTACAAACATATACAGAAGAAGGAAGACGGCGTTCACTATCAGGAACAAGTGATACACATTCACTGTCCTCACTCCAGTCATCCTGCAATGAAGACACTGGCACAGATTTAAACCTGGAACTATCAGTCACTCAGTGACGCTAGGCTGGTAGTACACACCTGTTGATGTGTGAGACTATCTCCATAGAGTGCCGGTGGTATTGTGATGAGTGGCCATTGACTAGCGGATTCCTTGCTTGTTTGTGACCTCGTTGACTTATTTATATGCGATGATGATTCATAGTCGGTTATGAATGAGTAGACAACTCCGAGTTCTCCCACTAGCATTTTAGACCCATCTTTAGTGATATTGGGCTTTCCTTCATGCACAAAGTTTTGTGTTAGCGTGTTCCAAAAATTTTGGCGAACTCTTTAGTTTGTATCATGTTTAGTTTTGAAAGAACTTCTTTGCCAAGTGTAATACTCAACCATGTTTATAATACTTCAGTTGATGAATCCTTAACTTTTGTCATAACAGTTTTATTGCCTTTACTATGATTGTGTTAAATATTGACTTGTAACTCTGCAGTCATAAATAAATAAATCTGTATGATAGTGACCTTGACCTTGATTGTCTCTTGAGTAACTGACTCTCCATGGGCGTCTGTTACTGGTGGGCAGTGCTGTGTGACCAAGTGGGCGGGGCTGTGTGGCTAAGTGGGCGGGGCTGTGTGGCCAAGTGGGCGGGGCTGTGTATCTGGTGGGTGTGGTTACCCATGTACACAAGTAGCGCTCCAGTTTCAACTATGGTACTACGTAGGTTAGCAGTTTGCCATTTCTCATTCTGCAGATATGCGACTCAATAGTCTCAGTAATAGAAGTGAAGCGCAATAATATTCGCTTTGATTATGAAAATAAAACTTAGTTTTATTATTAACAATGAGACGCAATGAACATAGGCTGTGTAGCTAATTAAATGGCAGTAGACTCAATGATAGCTGAGAAAATGATTGAGAGACATGAATTGTGGTTTGGAGTTATCCTCTCCACACAATTATGCACGCGATGATTGAAGTGGGCCGCGATGGGCGCCGCATATATGACTGTAATATCAGAGAGGGTTCATTGACGCCGTAACGTAACGTCTGATTTCGGCGTGTGTAAGAAACTGACTCAAAGCACGGTGAGATAACATTGTACCTAACCCTGGAGGGTCAAGGTCAAAAGAGAGAGAGAGATCGGCTTTGGTTGCTACATAACTATGACGGTAGGTATATAGAAGCAGTAGATTACGCTATTTACAAACGGTCACCCATTCATCGTATTCGCACCGTTCGCACACCACGTAGCAGCACCAATGGAACTTGCAATTACATTTCTCCACCCTACGCACTTTTACTGTGAAGTATCCCCTGCCGCAGCAGAGAGTGGAGCAGCTATTGATGCCTGTGCTCGTACTGTTACATAGCCGGCCGGCCGTGCCCTCGAATGCAATCTCCGTCACGGGTTTGCAGTATGTCGGCGATTGCTCGTGGTGTACCATCTTCCTGTTCAGGTTGCCTCCCTTGTGGTAGTTCCTTACCCTGTTGAATGTATTGCGATCTCTCTTCGGCTCTATACGCCCCTCTATCGAGTTTGCTCTGGTAACCTGCAGAAAATAATGGACCATATAACACCGATGTTCTGACTGTTTGGTAGTTGTCCCCAACTCATGGCAGCGTGTCTCACCTGCACACTCTTGTCGTAGAGCTGTTTCAACCTATCGCCCACTACCTCAAAGTCAGGCGTGGAGAGCCAGCAGGTCTTTATCTCGCAGCTCGATGACATTCCGTGACACTTGCACTTGGTGCTCTTCTGGTCGATCACAGCCTATAAAAGGTAGCGAGACGATAGTCGATAACTCCAACTGCTGTGTTTACCTATCAGACGTGAATGGCCACCGATGACTTGTCGCCTTCATTTATCAGCGTGTAAAAGTTTGTCAAGTCTGATTAGACGCGAAGTAAATCGGCGTGTTTGTTAGTGAGACGCCTTTCGCCACAGTTGATTCTAGGCTAGTCTACACGGACTGATGCAAATTGAAGGTGGTTGGCTGCATCGGGCTTTTAATATTGAAAGTCAATATCCACTGACTTTGAAAATCGTATGCTGGTCTGTTTAACACGAGTAATTCAACTCGGTAACAGCAACAGAGTGGTGTACCTTGCGGCCAATCTTGCTGTTATGTGCCTGCATCATTCCCTGCATGCCGTCACGCTTAGAGTTGAGGAACTTTCTCGAGTACTTCGCCCCAAAGTCAAGGTCATGGCTACAGCCTCGCCATTGAAACTCCTCCGAGAACGGGCTGACGTCGCACGCGCAGGAAGCTATCTTGCCAAGGGCGCACGCTCGGGCTATTTGGTGCAGGACACCGGCTGCCGTGATAGCGTGTGTGAAAGATGTCTCCTTGAAACCTGAAATATCACACAACATGAAGGTCAGCAGTGAATGAACAGGTTCATCCTGTCGAACATTATCATGCTCATATTCCTACTCAGACCAGATTTTCTGGTCTGACACCATCTACTCCGATAGTTATCACCTATTAAGAAGTCGTTAACCTGACATACACTGCCACCCTGCTGCAGAGTGTCTGCTGTCCAGCATCTGACAGCTTGGCACTGGCTGCTGTTTCAAAAAACGGCAATTCAATTCAATACATTTTGCTTTCGTCAAACCAGTAGACAACACGGCCTGCATAAACATATTGAGTAGTGGCGTGACAGGTCCAGCACTATACAAACTTTTGTTGATTTTTCGCTGCTCATAATTCATTTTGCTGGCATGTTGTAGAGCCCAGAGCCAGTCTGGTGTGCCCTGGACGCATACCATCTCAGCTGTAAACTGAGATGGTGTATTATGTTGATTTGCCATAATATTAGAGCATAGCTGGTGCCAACTTTTCAAATACTGACTGGTGTTATACCAACTCTGACGAGATTTAACTAGATTTGACGAGATTTGACGAAATGGCTGGATAGATATACAAATGGGGTGCTTACAGTTTTGTTTCCGATCTAAACGAGTCATATGACATCAGGAATGTTTTCTCACAAAGAATTTAGTGCTGAACTCTGGTTGGACAGGGATTATCTACTGCTATTGGTACTTCCATACCTCCAGTGGAAATGAGGATGTCGACAGAGAGATGAAAACAGACGCAGGTATAGAAATAGACCTAGAGATATACGTATATATACACATAGACACCGAGACAGTTGTAGATATGCACATAGACACCAAGATAGACAACTGCTGTGGATACATACATAGACATAGAGACGGATGTAGATATATACGCACCTTTATTTAAGATGGGGTGGGAGCCGATAACTCTGCTGTCAAGGTTCGAACAGTTCCAACGATTACCAAAAAACTGTCTCTTACATTCATGAATGGCCAACTGGACACCTGTTAAATACAATATATATCAGAATCATCTACTTTGCTACATGTCCACAGGAAATAAATGGCGCAGAGGTCTGGTAGGAAAGGAAGGTACAGCATCCGGTAAATTAGACTTTGGGAGAGCAGACATTACTGAGAAATGTCACTGGATACCAGTAGTGGCGCAGCGGCAACAGCTGGTAGCGCGTCTGCAGGCAGGAACGTACCCTGCATGGCCGATGCGGTCGCGTGTGGATATCTGGAGCAGATGTGGCTTTGATGCGAGTTAAGATCTGGATATTCGGCGCATACCCTCTTTGGATCGATGGTCGGTTCGGCTCGAGCGTTGAATCTCATTATGTCGTTATCTACAGGTCTGAAAAACAGAGATTAAGATAAACAAATTAATTGGATGTAGCTTCTGTTTGATGGTGTTAACACATACACACGGTTCTTTATGGTGAGAAAGTTGCTACAGTGTTTTAGGGATGAGAGAGCCCAAATGCTACAGATCTCATCCTTCAGAATCTACGAGATTCCATGTCTGACTGTTTGTCTATTCATTCTACCATTTTGGCATAGTTTGCGGAATCTGACAGGTGATTCAAGTTGTTGCTGGTTGTCTTTTCACATTCCCCAGTACGCAATCGCTGCCTCATAGAACCTGTTATTCAGTTGCCCCAAAGCTGTTGATAGTTTTTCTCCTGAATGTTGAAATATTTCCCTGAGTAGACATGCCCGTGAGAACACACATGGCAGAGACGGTGAACGGCTGTGATTGATGTCTGTTCTGACACCCGGCATTCAGGACGCAATCTGACAGGTGACATGTGTCACTGCTTCAGAATACATTTTAACTTTAATAGCGGACTCACAATTTACAGATTTTATCATCGGCTTGGAATTCCCGCAGCTTCATCTAGTTCTAAAAAAATTGCTCAGTCGAAGCAAAAAAGATGGGGGATGCTTAACTGTAGAAAGGATTACGGAGTTATTATCAGCTAAGCTCAGGTAAACAGTGGATTATCTGCCACAAATACATTAGTGTCACCCTGAGCTGAGACAGCCTGCTCCTCTACACTTGGTCAACTCTACTGCAGAGTGCACCGGTCTGTACCCCCAGTGCACCAAACTCTGTGGCCGAGATGGGAGGAGCTGCTGGAGCGACACCAGCCTACAGCAGCAGCTGGAGGAAGTGGTAATCTCATTAGAATACGATTACAACAGACTGACACACTGCCAGCGGCCCGTGTCACTTTGTTTATCGGAGAGATGCTGCGACAATTCTGAGGCCAAACGGGCTGTGAAACAGCCGTTTATCAGTCACTAGTGGTGCACTTAATTACACCTCTGAGTGGGTAGTAGCAGTGTTGATTGAATAAATATATACATTAATAACATATCAGTTCTCTGGTCACACAGGCTGCAGATTGCGGAGTCGAGCCCGTGTTTGCTGAGCTGAAAGCTGCAAGCAGATAGTGTACCATCGTGTATCCAAGCAGTTTATCTCAGCAGTTGATCCTTTCTCATCCTTACCACACACTCCTATTACCTCCTAATCCTTGCCTAGCGCACTTATTACTGCTGGGTACTAGAGCCGGGATAGCTGGTACGGAAACCAACGAGTCATTGCTCTCACCGGCTGCTCGGTCTGGCTGTTGGAGAAAGTGAAGAGTAAATAGTTACTTACGTCGATGTCGTAACGCTGATGAAAGAGAAGCAGACGCAGAACCAGGCTATCAGTATGGCCGTCTCTATTGTCATTGCCATGCTTCAAATGATATAAACCGATCGTAGTTATCCCGTCCTGGAGAAGTTTCAGCTTTCCTCCTTTTCTAAGATTTCTGTAGTTGATTTCGGTGGCTGGTAACACTGGATATAGTGAATATCTGTAGATACGATGGTATCACTGGAGAATATGCGCGCATTCACTGTGCGAGGCGACGTTATGAAGTGGCAGGTTGTGGACAGGTTTTTTATGCTAATAAATAAGCAATAAATCACCCAGACCTGCCAACCTATCTCATGTATTCAACGCAGTGCTCAAAGATCAGCCAGATTGACTCGGTGCCTCAGAATAGCCTTCCAACCACATGTTTTACTGTGAATTGACAAAGTAGACCATTAATTCTGACAAAGCCTGATTGCCAAGAAGATTGTGCCATCCGCTGGATAGCAGTTAGCTCCTCTGTTAGGGGTTGGAAAACGCCAGTAGTTGTACTGCGATATCTGTGCTGCTCCTTTATTGCCGCTTAGCCATGATTCATTTGCCTGCTAATTGATACAGTGAAGCTTCGTCTCATAATTTGTTTGTATCTTATGGCACTTCCTGATGGGCTCCTGCCTCCGCGTTTGACATTTTATATAAACTTTGACGCAACGCTATTTACAGAACTCCTTGTTCACTCATCGCCTTCTGCCACATTATCAGAGTCTTGGCAGGTGCTTGCGTGTCAGACCTCCCATACATTCCGTGGCAATGTGTCTCCCACCTCCCAGAGCTCAGGCTTAGTGCAGCTATCCTAATTGGATTGTTTGGTTGCATAATAAAAGAAATCTTTTCAACAATGCGTAGACAAACATGTCAGAGAAGTGGCTTGAATTGGGGATGCTTGTGAGAAAATGTGTGTAGCCATTCAATCGAATTCAGTATCATAGCATTTCCAAAACTGGCTCAACTATGAACAAACAATACTCACAACAACAACTGCCTAAACTAATCACATTTAATGGCTTGTGAGGGATTATAGCAGATTGGTGCAAGGTGCTACACAATCGAAGATGTTGCCATTGGCCAGATGAATAACAATCTTTTATAGCCGGTCAGAGAGCCTAGGGCTATGTGATGAGGCACTAGGAGTTTTCAAAGCTCACTCTCACCTTCGCACCAGGATTGATAGCAGTAAGACATCAATACACCCTGGGTGCTGGTTAGAACACAGACTTGTATCGTTGTGATGCCAGATGTGGATAATCGCAGCGCACAATGATTGACAAACTCGATGACTGGCCATATAGGCGCATGACCTCTCTCCTTACAACTGTCACACGTATACAGTAGCGCGCTGTGTTTACACACAAGTGTCGTAGCGGGCGGAAGACGAGAGGCTGTGGGTTACAGTTGACGTCACTTTGGAGAGCGGATGGACGGCGTGTCTTTGATCAATGTAGTCAATTCAATCGGCCTGCCCTATAGGATGTCTGTGTTAGGCAACAGATCGAGACCCGCTGAGGTCTTCTCTCTTAGCGCCTCATTGAGCATGCGGTGACAATTGCTGAGAGAATCTAACCTCAGATCATATCAGCGTCGCGATCTGCCTACAGCGCTGCTCACGCCATTGATGAGTTGTAATTAAAACACAATAAGCGTGCTTAATGGCCAACTTAAAACAGTGGTGAGTCAACAGTTCCATCTTGAGAGACAAAGACAAACTGCTGTAGAACGGTCACTACGACGGGACATCAATCATCAGCACTGTTCATTCGGTCAACTGTCACCACGAGTCGCGGATGTAAAATAGTCTTCTTCGAACAAATATTATTGTACAGAAAAGTGAAATATAATAATATAAATGATATACAATGAAATATATTGCGCAATCACTGGACATGTTCCTATGATCTCTGAATTACCATAGCTGTTGTAGTGGTGTACGCAGTCATGGAAATGATTGTCAACGAGTAAGAACAGACTTCATGTCTCGATCGGCCAGAACAGTTTCACCTTCAGAGGTAGTCCATATCACAGACTAAATATACATTGGTAGTGAAACTTCTATGAATTAAATCAAATCCTACTCGACCGTTAAAATAGTGTACAGGCGAATATGAACAAAGTGTTACTGCAGATACCAATTCATCAGCTGTTCTTGTTGTGAACTTCTATATTTGGTCATAGATGCTGCCAATTGTGTTCTGCCCTGACTGAAGCCTTTTGATACACCTAAACATCAGATAGTTCAGTTTTCCTTCTTTCCTTGTGAGATTTTAGCACGAGACTAGTGGACTGGACCCAGATACCACGTAGGTAGAAGGTGATCCGGTTTTGTTTTGATGACCTGGCGCTACCTTCTCACCACGCAGCTCTAATAATTATATGAATCATAAATCGGTTCTATAACTGTAGTTATAACCACTTGTCTCCCGATGTGCTGAAATACTAAATGAGAATCCATTCTGCAAAAAATAGCTAAATTCGCAACAGTGCAACTTGTCAAAGTCATCTCCCTTGTCGGAGGGTACTGGCACACAGCCCTTCATACAGCCCACATTAGAAGTCAGAGGTCATGGTTTCCTATCTTACTTTGAACCCATGTTCTCCTGGAATTCCCAAGCATTATTCAACTGAGGAATTATCAAACGTGAGGCGACGACTCCAGTAACTTAACATGACCAGAATTTTGCTGTTTTCTCGGCATTTTTTACTCTTCTACCGGTCGGCGCGCCGGTTTTGTCAACGCCAATGTTAAGCTTAGACTAAAGCCGGCTTAAGTGCAGCGAAAACATAATAAGAGCGGAAACACCCCAGCATAACACGAGCGTAACGCCAACGCATGATCCCGGCGCTCATACTGATAGAGGAGTAAAATATGCTGTTTTCTCTAGCTGCGTGCAGCAATGGAGGGATTCATTTTGATAAATCTTGTAACTGTGGTCTCATTAGTCTGGATTCTATATGATATATGCATAGCTCTTAATGTCACCTAAACTATAATGATCGAAAAATGAAGTGAAATTGGATGAGCGGCTCTAGAGAGGATCAGTCCAAATCACCGGTGGAATATTTTGTTGAGGAATTTGCCATAAATGCTACGGATAGAACTTCATTTTAACAAAGGTGAGCTGACAACTACCTCAGTGAATGAACCAATACCGTAACCTTTCAGTCCAATCACTATAAGCATGGTTACATCGTGATTTATACGAATTCCCTCCTCTAAGAGAGGACAACTCCAAATTCTGAACAGAGGCCAAGTGTAACTGGAAATTCGTCATTCTCTAACTCAGTTCATAGGGAGAACTAGTATTAGCTGATGTAACTATATAGGGCGCAATGATCTCTCAAAGATCTGGCTCCTGGTACTTGACATGAAGAAGTAAGAATATCACACCTATGCATAAACACATAAATTGACATAAACAAAGAATAACAGCTGGGTGGAGGGAGAAAACTATCTCTAGTAGCTATGAAAAATCTTCAATTGGGTTTTCTAATATATTTTGATCAAGTTACTTCAGTAAGCAGTACTTGACTGCGAGGTCGTGTGCGACGACCTCCAAGGAGGTGTTATAGCTATTTTATCATTTACAAGCCTGCTGTGAGCAGACAGGTGGCTATCCAAGTCACACCCATCTCAAGGCATCAAGGCATACAGTTGGCATTCATCTGCCTCAGCATCATGAAGCTGTTAGCAGCACTGCTGTAAGTCTCTCAATACGATCAGTGTTACTTCAACTGCAGAATTTCAGCTTAGTAACTTTAAAACATTCTATCTCATGGCCTGTTCCAACGTTATTGGTTACTAATTACTCTCGTTCTACTATAGTATTACGAGCAGAAAGTCTGATAGCTGTTACACCCTCTGGAGCTGCTTGTAACCACTGAGGACGTTGTGTCTCTGTCTGATGTTCTGATGTTCTCTTGATTCTTTGTCACTCTATGTACAGTGTGTTTGGTACGTTCGCACTCTGTGATGGACAGATCAGAGCCAGTTTCTCAGCCCAGGGCACTGGTCTCCGCATACAAGTGTCTGGTTTGTAATTACCATCAACGCAGGAAACACTCAATGTATAACTTGAGGGCACCTGCTGATTGATGTCAGTATTTCATGTTTCTGCAGATCTTCCAGGGACATCTCTTGTGGCGGTCCATTACAGTATCAACAGCCCGTTACCATCAGTGAGAGCTGGCCAGTACAACTACGACGTGAGATCAAAGACCGGTTCGTGCATCTTCATCTAAAAGCGCCATCTGGTGGCACTAGTAAACATCAGCTGTACGGGTTTTGCTTTACATTAGGAGGCAACTGGGTACACACGAACAGTAGACTGAGACTGAAGAACGGAGACACAGTGTACTACTGGATCTACCAGCTGATTAACGGGGTCGGCTATCAGATAACCGATCAGAAGTATGTCAGCAGAAACGCCTCCTGCTTAGCTTCTCATGGCTGATAATCAGTACCCGTCACCTAGTTATAGTTCTCCGACCTAGATACTGTCTGCCTTATTTTAAGACAATACAATGTGTTATTCGTCTCTAAGGTGGACAGTAAGCGGAGTTTCCGGCAGCAGCAGCGGCAGTAGCAGCGGCAGCAGCAGCGGCAGCAGCAGTGGTAGTAATCAACCCTCTAAGCCTGTTGTGCCCAGCACACCTGTGTCCAGCGGCAGTAGTGCTGGTGATCAAACGTGGAATGGAAGGCGACTCCGACTTGTTCTCGATGACGAGTTCAACTCTGCTCTTGACACTTCCAAGTGGAGCCATGCAGTGACTCTCTCAGGGGGCGGAGTACGTTTGTACTTGAATATTTCCCTCTCATCTCTGCATGCAGCATTTTTAGTTACACGGTGAAAAGGTCTTTCTACCTTCACACTTTCTGATGACATGACTATTCAGGGCATTTTCCTTTGAAGCAGGCTTTTACCAAATTTATCAGAATAAGAAACTGTGCTGGAATCGGCTAGTAGAATTGTAGCCACAGTATATCCATGCATTATTTTCTCCACACGCTTCCTTTGTACCAGAATTGGGAATTCCAAGCGTACACCAGTCTGCCAGAAAACTCCTTCACCCGAGGAGGAGCTCTCTTCATCAAACCAGTAAGTGTACAGGTCACCTGCTCGATTACGTACTCCCCTCCCTGCTTAGCATTTGGTAGATGTATGACAAAATGCCAGCAAGTATTAACACTGTATCCGCAAGTGTCAGCAAGGTAATGACATGTGTCAGCAAGTGCTTCTGTTTTAGACAACAACTGCCAGTAAATACGGAGAGTCTTTCTTGACTTCAGGAAACTGGGACATGAACTGTGAGTATCTACTGACTGTGATACTAGTTGCTGTGGGAGAGAGGCATCCACCTATCATTCTTGTCATGCAGCTTACTATGGGAAGTGTACAGATGACAGAGCGTGGGGCTGTAAGAGGGAGGGTAAGAATGGCTTCCTCAACCCTGTACTCTCGGCTAAACTCGAGTCTAAGACGGCCATCAAATACGGAAAGGTAGAAATCATGGCTAAGATGCCGAGAGGTGACTGGATGTGGCCAGGTATTATCATTTACATTGATATTTTGGAGTTTTCCTCTCCTGCGCTGCCATTGTTGACCCGGATGTTGCACGGCTAGCGTTGTGGTTGCTGCCTGACTATGGAAACCGTCTGGGTACCGGAGCTTACGGAGGCTGGCCGCAGTCCGGCGAGATCGATATCATGGAGTCTCGTGGCAACAGAAACTACGGCAACCTGGGAGTAGAGTACATGGGCAGCACCCTGCACTGGGGCACCAAATACGTCAACAAGTACGGCATGACGTCATCACACAAGAAATGCAGAAGTAGGACTCTGGCTGACGGCTATCACAAGTACACCTTCTACTGGGATGCTAGTGGAATGCAGTGAGTGTGATTGTACTGATAGTTGGCCTGCTGCCCCTCCTACTGAGCTGCTCAATGCCTGATTGGTCGATTTCTCACAGCATATCAGTCATTGGATGATAGACTTGTTCTACTGATAATCACGGGCGTAAATTTCATTACTGCAGTTATTTAAGTTTTATTTACCGGAAGACTGGATTTCATAGATTTCATGGATTTTCATAGTTTCAAAGTCATCGAGAAATGAAAATGAGAAGACAACTCCTATATATTATAAAAGTGGAATGATTAGTAGTAGACATATTTCATGCTTTCCCAAAATCAACGAGAAAATATTTTAGCATTTGTCAATGGAGTTGAAGTCAAATAGAGTAGAAGGGCCTTCCCAATGGAAAAAAATCAGCATCTATGAAGTCACAAATATGTCTGTAATCATCAAAAAGTTTTCTATTAACTATGAGATGACAACTCCAAAAAATTGTCATGATGTGACAACTCCCATGGAAACTTAGTTGTCTTTATCATTAGCGATTTCCTTCAAATCGCTATATTCACTAAATATGTTGCGACGCTAAATTTTCCACTTTTACAGTAAGTTCTGAATCACATAATTTCTATACCACATGGCAGCGTAATGTCATCATTGTGATAAATTCTCCATTGGCATATTCGCTATCGTTGGACCGTTGCTATCAAATCCTGCTACACAGTACATTAGCAGTTTAGGGTGAAAACGAGACCCTCTCGCTTGGACCTGCCTGTTACTGGGTGAAGTGTGAATATGCAGGTTCTATCTGGACGATGAGAAGATCGCGACATTCAACACTCCCAGCCAGGGCTTCTTCAGATGGGGCAACTTGCCTGGAACTAACATCTGGTCTCACGCCAACAATGCTCCGTTCGACCAGAAGGTTGTACACAATGTTCTGATTTAGTTCCATTCCCTACTATCCCTCTCATTCTATGTGTACTGTACTGACGTGTGGACCGTGCTGACGTGTGGACTGTACTGACGTGTGGACTGTACTCATTCGTTTTGTTACCAGCATCTATGTTACTCAACATGAGCAGCAGCTTCTGTGTACCTCATGACTTGATCAATTCAATTGAAGCAACATGTGTGGTTCAATAAAGATTCATCAGATGATGAAAATTAGCGAAAAAAACCTATTTCTGGGGGACATGTTGCGCTCGCCATTTTTCAAGAAAAGTATCAATGACCCTTGGAACTGCAGCATGTAGCGGCATGATATATCTCTGTATTTATCCAGTTTTATCTGATCATGAACGTGGCTGTGGGCGGCACCAACGGGTTCTTCCCTGACAGCGTGCCTAACGGCTCTGGAACCAAACCGTGGAGCAACCAGGATCACAACGGACCGGAGAAGTTCTGGAAGGGAAGAGGACAGTGGCAGCCGACGTGGCAAGGTGATGACGCTGCCATGCAGGTGGACTATGTCAGAATGTGGCAGCTTGAGTAATGGAGTTATTCCAGCCAATCATATTGCAGTCTCTAAGCGAATATAAATTTACCCAAGGAAGATGCAACAGAATTTTGAATTCTATGACTTTATTGGTAGTGTGCTTAGTGAGTAAGCCAATAACAACATAGAAAGGCAACAAGTGAAGCCAACCACATAAAGCAGCCACATGAGGTCAACCAGGAAGGTTTTACCAGTTGGGCCGAGGAGAGGAGTGTGTTTACCATAGTGTAGAGTGGATACTGTAGCCTTACTTCCTATGGCAACGGTCGATAGACTGCCTACTAACTATAGCAGGCCTTAGTTCGGAATTGGGAGTTATCCTCTCCTTGAGGCCAAAAGGAATACAAAACACAATAGAGCTTTGGCTTCAACTTCTATCTAGGTGGTGAGGCTATGCATGTGAACTCTAACTATATAATCGAACAGGCAACCAGCCTCTTGGCTGATTTTGGGAACTAATGCTATCAGTTCCGTGTAAAGGTCGAGACACACTATGGTGATATTGAGCGAGCGTCAGAGCGAGCGCCTAAAAGTTTGCCAACGCTTCCGGTATTTTCCACAAAGCGTAGCGTTCTAGCATGCTAAACATTATCGTCGCACGCTTTGCGTTCATTGGCTATCAACAGCTCCCACAATGCATTTGATCACGTAATCCCGGAAAATAGTTCATCATCAGAGCTTATTAGTGGTCTTTCTTTGATTCACGATCTGAATTAAATTATAGATGAGTCGAATACGAACTATGAGCTCATCTTCAGAATTTTTGGTAATTTTTGTTTACCGCTATTTTGTTATCATGGATATCGGAACGCAACCAAAAACTCATCCAATGTGTTCACACAAGCGGATCGTTATTACGAAATAACCGCTACGCACGCCACGCTCACGCTATAGTGTGTCTCGACCTTAAAAGAGGCAGGAATCCTGCGAGCAGTGATGGAATGGGTATGAGGCGTATGATAGGGTCAATCACTTCAGTTGGTATCACAAGGCTTGTTTGGCGTTGCTGACTTGCACTCACTGTTTGTGCTGACCGGAATCATTGCAGGCAGTAATAGAGTTGATGGAGTAGTGAGTGAGGAGCGCCCAATCACTGTCTCCAAAACCTCTTCACTCACTGTTGGTTACAGTTTGACACAGGGTCTATTTTTATTGGGCTATGTTGCGCAATCACTGAGTCAAGCAATCATAGGCTCAGACAACCAGCTAGAGAGTTCCAGAGCAGCGGAGACATCAGTGAATTCACTAGAATGATCTAGAATACTGGATATTATATATACCGGCTCAGCTGTAATCAGCAGTCAGTTTTACTCTAGATTTCATACAGTATATGTAACTACTGCTCAGCTCAATGGAGACTCTGAGAAGCTTTGGATTCTCGTCACCTGGGATTGTATAATACCTGATAATCATAGTAGCTTTTAGAGTGTTCTCTACACCACAATACAGGCTGTGTGTCACACAGAGTGATATCTCCAACTACTGAGACTGATTCTGCTCCCTTACGAAATATTCACTGCAATATTTTGTGACTGCGAATGTTTGTAAACAACAGGAATCACCTGATCAGCTGTCACACTTCCCCACCGATAACCCAGCTATAGACTCAATCTGACTACTGACTGGTATCCACCAATGTAACTCACAGTCATACACTTGGTTACTGTCTGGCACAGCGGTTCCTGTACTAGTGGAGTGAGGGCTAATACCAACCTAGCCAACCACATCAAATGCTCGGTCATAGTAATTCGGAGTTATCTTCTCTCGTTTTACAGCATTACAGCACTTACAGGAGCATGGGAATTCTGCAATGAAGACTATGCTATAGGTAGTAGTATAGTCATATAGAGCATTTGGTAGTTTGTGGTTGGTAGTCATAGTAATAGAGACAGCAGCAGGCTATCGCTCATTTGACTCCGCCTTCAGTGACGTATTGCACTATACGGATGGACAGTTTAGCAGGGAAAACTATTTGACAAATATTGGGATTTAAAGGAGCTTGCTAACGATAGATACAGCTAAGTTTCCATCGGAGCCGTCACATCATGACAACTTTTCAGAGTTGTCATTTCTACTAATAATGAGATAACAAAATTTTGGAGTTGTCATCTCTTTATTGATAGAAATACTACCACGGTCGTAGTCAAGCTATTGACTTTATCGACAATCATTTTTTCTGTTGGGGAGGAGCTTCTACTTCATTTTCTGAGAAGGCTCCATTCACAAACACTGATATTAGTGATCGTTTAAGCAAAAACATGAAAGCTAACCAGGCCACATAAAAATGGGGAAGAAGATAACTCCAATATACACAGTTACCTGGTAATCTTACAAGATGAAAGTATTCGGTATCAGCATAAACCCTTATGTAAGATAGAGTAGAGAGACTTGTATCCTATTCTGGTCGCGAATATGAGAGAAACATTGAGCTTAGCTACGATTGGTCAAGATATTAAGGTGTGTTTTCTCACGAAGAAGATGAAATATTTATCTAACTGAGCTGAGGTCATTGCCTGACTCTACCTTAGGCTGTACAGTAGAACTGGAGCCTTCTGTAGTACTGACAGGCTGGACTTCACACCTGATTCTGTTATTATCTCACTCGCTATCTCTCTCAATGACTGGAATCACTGTAGTCTACGCTGTGATAAGGGAGTATGATGGCTGTCGTACCTGGACTCGGAGAGTGTAGGCTCCGGATCGTCTGATAGAAGTCCATGTTGGTGCTGGCTTGTGAGACATCCACTCCTGGCACTGAGCATGTGCTGGGCCATCTGATGAGAGATTCCACCATAGTAGTCTGCAGACAGAGATACAGTGTTAGTGTGTTTGTCTATATGTAGTCTATCACAGTACCGCAGTGAGACATTGGAGGCTCGTGAAACCCTCGTGGTGACTCACTGTACCACTGCTGGAGTTGAACCAGCAGAGCCTCCAGCATCTCACTGTGGCAAAATCTAAATGCAGAGGCAGAAAGAGGTTTAACTTACTCGAATACTGAACAATCTAAGAAAGAAAACAAAACTAACAGAGAACTGACAGCAGGCAGATAGTAAACAACTGATACCATGTGAGGCAAGTCTTTATATGATGTGACCTGGATACCTGCACTTATCTCTGCCACTGTGTCAGACCGGTGTAGGCTCTGTAAATTGACACAGCGTGCTAAGGAGGAACAATAATGTTGAACTAGTTGTCTAGTTGCTGAGCTGCCAACTGTTCACTGAGAGGAACTACTCAGCTGATCAAAAGCAAAAACTCACCAGTTTCTCACCTGTAAATTGTGGGAAAGTTGGAAATGGAAGAAGCGGCAGTGTCTCACAGGCGTCGGCGCTCTGAGCTGTGAGTGAGGTGAAAGTCTCCGGGTTCTAAGTGGTCAGAGCAGATGAAAGAGTGAGTCTGGTTCCTCTCAGTGAGCTCAGTATGACATCCTTTGCTCTTTAGGCGCCATCTGAATAAACAT
>ERZ1740065.975-NODE-975-length-16551-cov-5.540737_pt1 | contig 16551 bp, 13 predicted proteins | sample MGYA00581738_ERZ1740065 | MGnify/ENA primary metagenome ERZ1740065 (study PRJEB43018, sample SAMN04849749) | marine metagenome | isolation source: floating plastic debris | place: Pacific Ocean | collected 2008-09-01 | study: EMG produced TPA metagenomics assembly...
GCAGTTTGAGAGAAAATCTGGAAGCACAAATTCAGTCGTTGGGCTTGAGCGATCGCATATCCTTGCCAGGTTCGACTCAGAACATTGCAGCTGAATATCAGTCGGCCAACTTGTTCGTCATGCCCTCAAAGTATGAGAGTTTTGGCCTAACGGTAGTAGAGGCCCTAAGTTATGGGCTACCCGTTGTCGGGTTTCAATCGTGTCAAGGGGTCAATCAACTCGTTCGGTCTGGAGTGAATGGTTTGCTAGTCGATGCTACTGGTCATAGAGTGACAGCTTTAGCTACCAGCTTAAAACGAATGATGAGTGATGAATCTCTGTTGCACAATTTATCGCGTGGTACAACTGAAAGCTTAGAACCTCATCGCCTTCGTAATGTTCTTGACCATTGGGAAGTTCTATTAAGCGAAACATGGTCAGTACCTCAAGACAAGTCATAAAACCGTATAGCTCGATCTGTCTGATTCCTCTATTCCTTCGTTGTTAATCGAACTGATGAAAAGCAACAATCTCAGAAACATTTTAGCCCAAGCTCGGAATCCTGGCAGATTTGCAGTGATGTCAAAGAAAGTCTTGAAAAGATTTCTCGATCACTCAGGCAAACACACTCAGCAGGAAAATATCGCGTGGCTGAAAAGTTGCTGTTCAAGCTTTGAAGAGTTAGCTGCTAGCTTAGATCCAGCTTTGAGCAAAGAAGCTAAACAAGCTGCTGAAGAGCTAGAACAACACGCACAGAAAATATTAAATAATATAGAGTTTGACTTAGGAGGTGGGGGTGGTTACCCGTTTCTTTATTTCATTACTAGGTATTTAAAGCCCGATACTGTCATTGAGACAGGAGTTGCTGCAGGGTTTTCGTCTTACGCATTTTTATCGGCGATCGCAATTAATCAAAAAGGGACACTTTACAGTAGCGACTTCCCCTATTTTCGTTTGCCTGAGCCAGAACGCTATATCGGCATCGTGGTAAAGGAATCCCTCAAAAGAAACTGGAATCTATACCTGGAAGGAGATGAGGCGAATCTGCCGAAAATCCTTCAAAAGATCGATAACATCGATCTTTTTCATTATGATTCAGACAAAAGTTATTCGGGTCGTGAACTTGCTATGGCTAAAGTTAAGACTCGGATGAACAATAAGGGAGTTATTTTGATGGATGACATTCAAGACAACTCGTACTTCTATGACTATGTTGAAAATGAGAAACCTGAGTCATGGTATGTTTTTGAATTCGAAGGCAAGTACATTGGTATGATCGGCACAATCACAAACTGAACTTTATTTAAAAACCTTGGTGATTAAAGCATGATGAAGTCAGGGGTTCCGAAAATGACATAAACCCTTCTTTTTTCAATAAAGTGAGATGTTCTAGATGTGCGGCATATATGGGATATGGTCGAATGCACCGGAGGCGATTGCGCAAGAGTTTTTAGCTGAGGCCGGAACTGCTTTGCAGCATCGAGGGCCTGATCATCAGGGGCAATGGTTTGACCCAGCTATCAATCTTGGGTTAGGCCATCGGCGTTTGGCAATTCTCGACTTATCTCCTCAAGGCCTTCAGCCGATGCAGTCTGCTAATGGCCGTTATGTGCTGACATTTAACGGTGAGATTTACAACTTCGCGGACTTGAAAGCTGACTTGATCTCCTTGGGACATACCTTCCGGAGCGCTTCAGACACGGAGGTGATGCTGGCCGCTTTTAGTGAATGGGGGGTGGAGGCAGCCCTTCAAAAATTGGTGGGAATGTTTGCGTTTGCCCTTTGGGATCGAGCTGAACGAGTGCTGACCCTGGGGCGAGATCGCTTGGGCGAAAAGCCAATCTATTACGGTTGGCTCGGCCAAACCTTTATTTTCAGCTCAGAACTGAAGGCGCTTCAGGCTCACCCTCATTGGGAAAGCCAAATTGACCGTCAAGCTCTTGCCCTCTTTTTACGCCATAGCTATGTTCCTGCTCCTTATTCGATTTATCAGGGAATTTATAAGCTCCCTCCAGGCACGGTTCTCCAGGTGCAATCAGTAGCAACAGCACCACGCCCAACACCTCGACCTTACTGGTCCATGGCAGATGTTGTCACTTGGGGCCAACAACATCCTTTCGTCGGCAGCCCGCAAGCGGCGGTAGACCACCTAGACGCGCTATTGCGGACCACTATTCAACAACAGATGATTGCCGATGTACCGTTAGGCGCGTTTTTGTCGGGGGGGATAGATTCGTCCACCGTAGTGGCCCTGATGCAGGCGCAAAGTTCAAAATCGGTCAACACCTTTACTGTGGGGTTTCACGAAGCTGACTACAACGAAGCCGAAGCCGCCAAAGCAGTCGCGCATTACCTGGGCACCCAGCATACTGAACTGTATGTCACCGCAGAAGAGACGCGGCAGGTCATTCCCCGGCTACCGGAGCTGTATGATGAACCGTTTGCTGATCCGTCGCAAATTCCCACCTTCTTAATTGCTCAACTCGCACGTCAACACGTCACTGTAGCCTTATCTGGAGATGGGGGCGATGAGATGTTTGGCGGCTATAACCGCTATCTATGGGCAAATCGCATTTGGCAACGAGTGGGTGGGCTGTCCCCCCACGTCAGAATGGCGATCGCGCATCAGATGACTCGCTTCTCGCCCCAAACCTGGAATCAGATCTGGCAGATGCTGGCCCCATTCTTACCTGATCGCTTAAATCTACTGCTCCCCGGTGAAAAACTGCACAAACTAGCCAAGGTACTTGCTAGCCCCAACCCACAATCTATCTATAGGGATCTTATATCGCAGTGGCAGTCGCCGACTCAGGTAGTCCAAGGCCTCGCTCAAGAGCCCCTCACAGCGATCAGTGATCTGTCACAATGGCCCAATTATCGGAATTTCACCGTTGAGATGATGTATCTCGATGCCATAACCTATCTTCCAGATGACATTCTCACTAAAGTTGACCGTGCCGCTATGGGTGTCGGCCTCGAAACGCGCGTCCCTTTTCTCGATCATCGCCTGGTCAAATTCGCCCACACCCTGCCTCTTGACTTCAAAATTCATGCTGGGCAAAGCAAATGGCTACTGCGTCAAGTCCTGTATCGCTACGTTCCGCCAGCCCTGGTCGAGCGACCCAAGATGGGTTTTAGCGTCCCTATCGGCGATTGGCTGAGAGCCCCGCTTCGAGGATGGGCCGACGACCTCTTGCACCGAGATCGGCTGCAAAAACAAGGTTTTTTAGATCCTAAACTTATCCAAAACACTTGGCAACAACATTTATCCGGTCAAGAAAATCATCAATATCCGCTGTGGAATGTCATTATGTTCCAAGCCTGGCTAGATCAAATATAAAGCAGCACAAGATACTCGAAGCATTACAGGCTGAATATCGGGAGTAGGCTAGTAATGAGATTATTCAGAAACTGCCTCAACGGTCTACCAAAATCCTTTCCAGCTGGCTTTAGGTTTCTAACCCTATTCCTCCTGAGTTCTTTTCCTGACCAGACTTTTAGAACGCACCCTGTATCAATGCAAATCCACGAAAATGTTTGGCAAATCCGTTTAGGAATCGCAATGGGTGATATCATTCGCCAAGCCAATCAACATCTTAAAACCTGAGTCGACAAAGATGTCGTTTTCTAAAGTTGTTCATAGATTGTAGTAATTTGCGGCCGATGCATGCGTTGAAATTTGTTTCCTATTGGTTGATTATGCAGATCTCATAGAAAGGACAATCTTGATAAAAGAAAGTGGCAACTAATAATTTCTCGTCTAAAGTAACGGTCATCATCCCAGCTTTCAACGAAGAGCAGTCAATCGGCGAAGTTGTCGACAATGTCTATCGTCACTGTTCTAGTTTTCTGGAAGACATTATTGTGGTCGATGACGGCTCCACCGACTCAACATATCAAATAGCTTGTCAAAGTCACGCTGTTGTTATTCAACATAAGCAGAACAAGGGATATGGTGCTTCTTTGAAGACAGGTATTCGTCAAGCAAAAACTGACTTTGTGTTGACGATGGATGCCGACGGGCAACATCGTGTCGAAGATTTAGAGCGTCTCCTAAAATTTAGCGATTATGACATGGTTGTGGGACAACGCTCCAGCCTAATTCATAGTGCTCTTTGGCGGATGCCAGGCAAATGGTTTATTGGCAAGATTGCCAATTATCTAACCAATCGAAAAATCCCAGATCTGAATTCAGGACTACGCTTGATCCGTCGTGAAGTCGCTATAAGATATATACATCTTTGTCCATCAGGTTTCTCGTTTTCAACAACCATCACCATGGCACTATTAAGTCGTGGCTACAACATCACTTATGTTCCTATTCAAGTAGAAAAGCGGGTTGGCAAAAGTACTGTGTCCCTAAAAACCGGCTTTGACACCATTGTTTTAGTCTTAAGGCTGGCGGCACTATTTAATCCATTGCGTCTTTTTCTTCCGATTAGCTTAGTCGTTGGGCTAATCGGAATAATCTGGGGTATTCCCTATGCACTAGATGGCAGAGGCGTCAGTATCGCCGCAATGCTGGCTATTATGACGGCTATTTTGCTCTTTGGTCTCGGCATCCTCTGTGACCAGATTTCCCAACTACGTCTGGAGCGCTTTGAGTAGTGTGTGGCATTGTTGGATACCTTGACTTTGACGGTAAACCAGCCCAGTCAAAAATCGTTGAGGCGATGGCTCAGACCCTTGAGCATCGTGGGCCAGATGGTCAAGGTATTCATATCGATGGTCCTGTAGGTTTGGGACATCGAAGACTATCAATCATTGACCTGTCGTCAGCTGGCACCCAACCAAAGCCCAGCTATGATCGCACTCTTTGGGTCACATTCAACGGCGAAATCTACAACTTTCTTGAAATTCGGCAAGACTTAGTCAGGCTTGGATATCAGTTCCGCTCTTTAACGGATACAGAAGTTATTCTTTACGCCTATGAAGAATGGGGAATCCAGTGCCTGCAAAGATTCAATGGGATGTTTGCCTTTTGCCTGTGGGATCAGCGACAACAAACACTCTGGCTGGCCCGCGATCGACTAGGTATTAAGCCGTTATTCTACATTTGGTCGGAGCAATTCATCGCTTTTGCTTCCGAAATTAAGGCGGTTCTGCAGCATCCTCAAGTTAAGCGAACGTTAGATTATGAAGCCCTTTCGTACTATTTAGCACTTAATTATGTTCCGGCACCTCACACGCTTTTTAGCTCAATTAGGCAACTGATGCCCGGCCAGGCTTTACAAGTTGATATCAATGGCAAAGGCCAGATTTACGACTACTGGCAACTGCGTTATCAAGAAAGTGATTATCAGAGTGAATCAGCCTATCTAGAAGAATTCGAGGCGTTACTTTCGGACTCTGTCCGCCTGCGTTTGATGAGTGATGTGCCTTTTGGTGCATTTTTGAGTGGTGGACTTGACTCTAGTAGTATTGCTTACTGGATGACCCAACACTTGCGAGAGCCGGTCAAAGCCTTTTCCATTGGTTTTGGCGAGCCTTCATTTGACGAGCTCGACTACGCTCATCTTGCTGCCAAAAGCGTTGGGGCACAATTTCATACAGCCATGGTTCAAGCTGATGCCGCAACCATCCTACCTAAGCTGGTTTGGCATGCAGAGGAGCCGACAGCCGATTCATCAATGGTTGCTGTTTTTCACCTAGCGGCAATGGCAAGAGAGCATGTAACGATGACATTAGGTGGCGACGGTGCTGACGAAATTTTGGCGGGCTATGAAACCTACCAAGCATACTTTGCACACCAAGCCTATCGGAGGCTACCAGTTTGGTTTCGTCAGCACCTACTGCAACCTCTAGTTGACAGATTGCCGACTTCTGATGCGAAGGTTAGCTGGGACTTTAAACTCAAGCGATTCGTCGCCGCAGGGGACTTATCATCAGAAGATGCTCACGGAACATGGCGAATGATCTTTAGCGCTAATGCCCGAGCCCGCCTTTTAGACCCCATTAAGAACTCTCCACAAGCCTCAGCCGATGTTCTAAATCTTTATCGAGCCACTTTTGCTCAAACGAATGCTCGGCATGCTCTAAATCGAATGCTTTACGTCGATACGCGGTTTTACCTGCCAAACGATATGTTGGTCAAAGTAGACCGGATGTCTATGGCGCATGGCCTAGAGGTTCGTGTACCATTCCTTGACCATCGGTTGGTAGAGTTTGCGGCCCGAGTCCCCCCCAATTTAAAGCTCAAGCATTTCCGGCATAAAAAGTATCTACTTAAGGCTGCTATGCAAGGAAGGCTACCAAACAAAATACTCTGGCGCCGAAAGCAAGGGTTTAACATCCCTAACGGGCGGTGGTTCAAAGGGGAACTTAAATCATTTGTTATGGAGCATCTAAGCATACCAAAACTTAAGGATATGGGCTTCCTAGATAGCCATGAAGTTTCCATGATACTATGTGACCACTTTGAAGAACGCAAAGATAACAGTCACCAAATCTGGTGTTTATTGACGCTTTCTTTATGGTGGCAGCAGTTTATCCAGAATAAGATTTAATGAATCATTAAGCTCAGATAGATCTTAAACATTCAAATGTACCGAATGATTTCGACTTGTGAACCTTCAACCCGAGCAAGTATTTAAGACCAGATCTTCATAAAATAAGCTTGTACCTTCTAATTGGCAGGCATAGAATCGGCAACAAGCTTATTAAATGACCTAATGACTTGAGTTTCTGTCGTACCTGGAAACCTCCACTTTTTGCGCGAAACTTACAAGAACAGCTGACCACTAGAGTTCAAATGCCAACTAGAAGTAGACATTAATAGAATCATTTTATTGATAGAGTTTTCCAACGGAATGTCAGAGAATTTAAACTCAAAACCAGTGCATCCATATAAGAAAAAGTTTCGGATCTGGGAAAATTTAATTCAAATAGCAATAATCTTTGGAGTGTATTGCCTATCACAGCTCTATTACTACAGAATTGCAAGTCTTCCGCAAGAGGCTTACTTTAGCAATTCTATATTTTTCCACCTTATAAAAGAAAATTTATTCATAGTACCATTTTATGCCGTGCTGCTCCTGATCAGTTTTTGTCGTTATAAAGCAATCGGCTATGAGATCATAGACAGTGACAATACAGTAAAGATAAAATATTTTATCTTCGCTGTATCGCTAGTGGTTGCTTACTCGTTTGCTACATACGATTACAATTTATACTTCGATAATTCTCATTTAGTAGACAGACTTATATTAATTGGCCTATCTCTATCGTTACTTTGGTCACCGCTGTTTCTGCCGATCTTTGTAGTATTTGCGCTTGCCATGATGGCCCAATTTTCATGGCCCTTGGGCAATTACTCAATCACAGATAAAAGAATGATGTTTTCAATATTAATACTTTTCAACTCATTTCTTTACACTAAGCTACTCTTCAAAAGAGTCAGCTCGATTAATTTTATATTTGTTGCTCTCTATCTATATTCTATAAGTTACTTTGTGCCTGGTTTTTCAAAACTTGAGAGCGGTTGGACAGTTACAAATAATCTCTATAATTTAGTTGTTTCTAGCTACAGTAATGGTTGGCTTGAAGCGATTGATGAGCGCAATCTGCTCAACATCGTTTCAATATTTCAGTTCTTAAATAAGCCGATTCAGATTGGCGCTGTGATCGTTGAGCTAGTTGGAATTTTTTTTCTGGCACATCGCTACGCACCATATATCATTTTGCCATCTCTTGTGTTTTTCCATGTCAGTATCTTTGCCCTGACAGGGATATTTTTCTGGAAAGTGATCATACTAAATATATGCCTCTTGTTTTTGATCGCGAGTCTAAAATCCAGCTCAAAAGATCATTTATTTTCGAAAATTTACTGCTTTCTATTCGTTGTAATGACTGCTATTTCGCCATTCAGCTTTGACTGGCTGTATAGCATCCTTAAGTCCGATTCTGTCATTTCTTCGAAACCTATTGATTTGACTTGGTACGATACTAAGCTCAATACCTTCTATGAGTTAGAAGCCGTCGGAGCTAGTGGAGAAGTCTATAGGATTAGCAGGAATTTCATGTCACCTTACGACATCATTTTTGTGCAAAATCGTTTTCAGTATCTCGACGATCGTGAGATATCAACATTGACTTATGGTGCTGTTGGTCTTAACCAAGAAAATATTCACTTTGAAATTGAAAGAGTCAGCCAATATGACGCTCAAGAGTCTGATGTCTCAATACTCTTGGATGAGTTAGAAAGTCAGTATGGGACAAACTTCTATAGTGAAGAGAAATCAGACATCTTCTCAAATTTTATCAAAGTTTACTTTTCTAACCTTAATAAGCGCCAGAGCAAGAAAATGCTCCTTAGTCATATCCCCACCGCACACCACATATGGACTCTCCCAAAAGGGGATGATAATGTTTTCAAGTTTCAAGAAGTAGTAGAATCTGTTCGAATTAAGGCTGTTAAAGTATATTTTGACGGCAAGGAGATACATATTTTAGAAGAAGTGATCTTAGATAGGATTGAAATTGAGTAGAGAAAGGACGGCTTCAAAGAAGTGAGACAGTAATTTTTATCTATCGCATTGATATGAACGCGTGATAGGATTAGCTGGTCGAATCAAGAAAGTGCTGGATGCGGAAGAATATAATTCAAACTGTTTGGGACTTTGTTGGTATACTTTTCCGACTTGTGTTGTTCGATCAGTCTTGGCTGCCAAAGTTTGGATGGACAACTCTGGAGGAAGAACGCCTGGGACAAGTTCTCGGATGTCTTGAGGGCAAGCTCTTAGATATTGGTTCGGGTCCCAATACCCTTGTTAGGCGTTATGGCAATGGCATCGGTGTTGATGTATATGACTGGGGATATGGGACGGTTGTAGTTGAAGACACATCTCAATTACCCTTTGAGTCTTATAGCTTTGACACGATCACTTGCGTTGCCAGTTTGAATCATATTCCCAACCGACAAGATGTTTTACTTGAGATTAAACGTCTCTTGAAACCAGGTGGTAAGCTGATAATTACAATGATTAATCCGTTTTTGGGAGATATTGGCCACAAGATATGGTGGTACGACGAGCATCATGAAAGAGGTGGTATGGAAGAAGGTGAAGTTGGAGGAATTTGGCAGAAAGATCTTGTTGAAATGTGTGAAGTCGCTGGTTTTAAGCTACGTCTGCATAAAAGATTTGTCTATGGGATGAACAATCTATATGTGTTCGACCTAAGTACTGCTTCCTAGATGTCTTTCGACACCTCTATTATGGCAACAAAATATTGTTTCTTGCTGGCAACTATAGCCTTTACAGCCTACACTCAGCTTGTTACGAAATGGCAGCTTGTATTGCATGGCGATGTGCCGGCTGGTTGGATTAATCAGCTGCAATACTACATAGTATTTTTGAGAAACCCCTGGATCATTAGCTGTTTTCTAGCTGTCTTACTGATGGCATTCTCATGGGTCATGACCCTGAGTGAAATGCCTCTTAATTATGCATATCCAGTATATCTGTCGTCTGTGCTTGTGATAATTTCAGTTTCAAGCTTCTTTCTGTTTGGTGAAAGCCTTCCCTATTATCGATTAGTAGGCATAGGAGTCATTATCTGCGGTCTCGTAATTGGTTTTGGAAGACAGTGATGACAAATAGTTTTCGCTAGAATTCTAAATGGAAGCCATTTAAGTGATCTGGCTAGATGACGAAATCCTCAAAGAGCTTTCAGAAACAAAATCTTAGCAACCTTGAAAATGTCGCAAACAACTTTGCAAGAAAAAACTGAATCTGACTTATCAGAGCTGAGTTCATGGAGTCTTGCTGATAACGTTATTGTTGTCGGTATAATGCTATTCAGCTTTTTTTATTGCATTGCTCTATTAACATTGCTGCCATTTGATCAGATTCAAGGAGGAGATGCGGCAAACATTGCTGGTTTTGCTGCTGGGTGGGACTATCCGGAAAACTTCTATGGGGACGGTTTACTGAGCAACCCTGATAACTTTCGCTTCTATGCGACAGTTCATATCCCAGTCTTACAATTTTTAGCTCCTTTGACAGGGGGATATGGCTCAGCTTTCAGCTCTCTTCTTGGCTTACATGTCTTTTTGCAATCGTTTGGTTTTTACATTCTAGGAAAACTTTTATTTCAAAATAAGTATTGGGCTGTATTGCTTGTTGTCCTCAATTTGATGCCCGTTTGGTTTAATTTGGGAGAGTTTTGGGGAGTCTATCCCAATGCAATACCCCGATTTTCCTTTCAAGCACTTCTCCCATTTTTGCTGGCTGCAGTCTACTACTGGAGACTTACCCCGAAGGCGTGGCCTTGGGTAATGGCATTTGCAGGGCTGCTGGTTTACGCCCATCCAGTTAGTGCGCCAGGATGGGCATTTGCCGTTTGGCTAAGCTTGTGGTTATTTCTCCCAAAGGCATATACTTTGCCACGAAAGGTCGCATATATGGGATTTATCGGCCTGATTTGCACTGCCGTAGTCTTGCCATTTTTGATTCATTATTTAGCCAATCATGAACATGGAGCAGTTGAAAATCAGAGGCAAGTCTACGAAATTATGAAGGGTCGTTTTCTTGAAGGTTACCTAGAACTTCCAACTGCAGTTAAGCAATTCTTTTTGATTCTTCACAAGAAATATCTTCTAGTTCTATCGGTTATCGGTTCGAGCATTACTCTGGTTTTACATCGTAGTCGACGCGATGTTTTGTTGGTATTGCTGTGGATTGTTGGCTTACTCATCTTCAACGTCTGTCTCCCAATTCTGGGTCATACGATTGCCGAGATGAGGGGTGAGATACCCGCTCAAATAGACCTGATTCGTGGCATCAGGTACTTGCCACCTTTGATGCTGCTATTCTGCATCTGGCCTTTAGCAGAATTAAGCCGTAGATTTGGAGCTCACCGTTTCAAGGTTTCTGCCGTTGGAGCTATTCTGGTTGCTACTTGGGTTTACTGGCATCCAATTAATTTTTTCCCCACAGCAGTGAGCTGTTGGCAGCAAGGTCATTTTCAGTGTTTAACCGATAGAATCCGCTATACGGCTGAGTTGGTCGATGCGTTGCCTGGTGTTGTACCTCCTGCTGCGCCCATTCTCGTCGCACCTTCCGCCGTCGATACAGGCCTTACCATTCGCTACCATAGTTTACGACCAGTTGTTTACTCCCCAAAAGACGGAGGAGCTCTGGCTTATGCTAATCATGCTGAACTCTTAAAGTGGAATGAGATCCGAGGTCAAATGGCTCTGATTAGTCAAGAATCTAATTCTGAAAATGAATTTAGAATGCTGTCTGAATTATCTTGCGACACGGATGCACAATATCTTCTAGCTGGTAAAGTGTCTCTTGCTGCAGATGCCCCCCCTAGATTATTTCCTGATAGTAGTTATTTTGGTCAATTAGGTTTGGAGGAAGTTTATTCGAATGATCACTTTAGCCTTCTAAAGCTTGAAAGATACTGCTTAGACAGAACTTGATTTGCTTGCCTGAGCCAGGACTTTTTAGTTCAGTATGTTTGAGCTTTTAGCCATGTAGCTCAAATAGCTTCAAGTTCGCATCAAGGAATCAGAAGTCTCTAAGAAGTCAATGAATAGCCCCTAATTCTAACTTATACTTAAGTGCTACTGACCTCTATTGACTATTAGAACTGGATTCTGACCGATTTTATGAAACTGTCATGCGGACAAGATAAGGTAGCTGTCATCGGTCTCGGATATGTGGGCCTTCCTGTAGCGCTGGCACTTTCTAAACATTATCCAAATACAATTGGCTTTGACATTAATCCCCACCGTATTGATGAATTAAATCGAGGGTACGATCGCACCCAAGAGATCGATTCTCAGGCTTTGGCTGATACATCACTCCACTTTACTGCTGAAATCACTCACCTGGTTGACACGTCATTTTTTATTGTTGCCGTTCCCACTCCTATCGATAAAAACCGCCGCCCAGACTTATCGCCTCTAATCAAGGCTTCTGAACTGATTGGAAGCATACTTCAACCCGGTTCTATCGTCGTGTATGAATCTACTGTTTATCCTGGTGTGACCGATGATATCTGTAGCAATACATTATCCAGGATTTCTGGCTTGAAGCGGGGTATCGACTTCAAACTGGGATATTCTCCAGAGCGCATTAACCCTGGAGATAAGCAGCATACTTTGGAAAAAATTACTAAAGTCGTTGCAGGCGAAGATGAACAGACTTTAAAACGCGTTGCTGAGGTTTACGGAACCGTTGTTGAGGCCGGAGTTTACCTTGCTCCATCCATTAAAGTGGCAGAGATGGCTAAGGTGATCGAAAACACTCAGCGCGATCTCAACATTGCATTCATGAACGAACTCGCAATTATTTGCGATCGCCTTGATATTCGCACCCATGATGTGCTCAAAGCCGCTCAAACCAAATGGAATTTTCTTCCCTTTACGCCGGGCTTAGTCGGGGGGCATTGTATTGGCGTAGATCCCTACTATCTCACAACTAAAGCAGAGGAAGTTGGCTATCATCCTCAGGTTATCCTGGCAGGGCGGCGTATTAATGATGGCATGGGCAATTTTATTGGGCAAAAGTTGATTAAGTTGCTGATCCAGACTCAATGCCCTATCCAAAGTGTTCGGGTTGCTATCTTGGGGCTCACGTTTAAAGAAAACGTACCTGATCTGAGAAATAGCCGTGTTCCGGACATTGTGAGAGAATTGCAGGAATTTGGCGTCCAGCCGATAGTTCACGATCCTTTGGTCGATATACAGTTGGCTAAGCGAGAATATGATATTGCGTTGACTGAGTGGCAATCTCTAAAGACTTTGGACGCCGTCATCCTTGCCGTGAGTCATCAGTTTTACCGTGAACTTCCTCTCAAAAATCTCCTGGAAATCATTCGCCCAGGCGGCGTATTCATGGATATAAAATCAGTCTTCGATCCAGCAACCATGCCCCAATATATTCATTATTGGAGTCTATGAGTCATAAACATGGTCAAGGTTCTAGTTACAGGTACTGCAGGGTTTATCGGATTTCATCTGAGTCAGCGCTTGCTCAGCCGGGGGGACGAAGTCATTGGTCTAGATAATCTGAACAACTATTACGACGTTTCTCTCAAAGAAGCCCGTCTCGCTAAACTTCAGGCCCACCCACAACAGCAGAGATTTACCTTTTATAAGGTGGACTTGGCAGATCAAGATAGTATAGAGAGCCTATTTGCTGAACATAATTTTGAAGTCGTCGTCAATCTGGCGGCTCAAGCTGGAGTCCGGTATTCTCTCACTAATCCCCGCGCCTATATCAACAGCAATGTGGTGGGCTTTACTAATATCCTAGAAGGATGTCGCCATGCTTCTTCAGTAAAGCATTTAGTCTTTGCATCTTCCAGTTCCGTTTATGGGGCGAACACCAAAATCCCCTTTTCTGTTCATGACAATATCGATCATCCAGTCAGCCTCTACGCTGCCTCGAAAAAGGCTAATGAATTAATGGCACATACCTATAGCCATCTGTATCGGATTCCTACAACTGGCCTCAGGTTTTTTAGTGTCTATGGTCCCTGGGGGCGTCCTGATATGGCTCTTTTTCTATTTACGAAGGCGATTCTTAATGGTCAGCCCATTGATGTGTTCAATCGAGGTCAGATGAAGCGTGATTTTACCTACATTGATGACATTGTTGAAGGAATTGTCCGAGTGATGGATCTCATCCCGACTCCAAACCCAGAGTGGTCTGGAGATCGCCCCGACCCTGCTACTAGTCTCGCTCCCTATAAAATTTATAATATTGGTAACAACCAGCCCGTTGAGCTGATGTATTTTATTGAAATTATTGAAACTTGTTTGGGGAAAAAAGCTGACAAAAATTTCCTGCCCATGCAGCCAGGTGATGTCCAAACTAATTATGCAGATATTGATTCTCTGATGAAAGATGTGGGGTTCGGCCCCAAAACTTCTATTGAAGATGGAATTGCTCGCTTCATAAGTTGGTATCGTTCTTTCTATTCTAGTTGATTCACGTACAAGATTCTAATGGCAAATATTTTCGATTGATTGGAACTCTCTTAGAGCTCGAACATTTAACGTACCTGCCATGCTTTTGGACGTAGAAGATATATTACCAATACTGCGCTGCCCACTATCAGGAAGTCCGCTAGTCAGAGTTGAAAATCAGCTTTATTCGTCGCACGATTCAGTGAAATCTGTTTACAATATAGTACAGAGGTATCCAGTATTAGTTGACTTTGGTGAAAGTGTTCTAAGTCCAAAAGATATTAAAATCTTGGATTCTGTTATAACAAGACATTCATATCAAGGCTTGGCAAAGATAGCCAAGCGCTTGGTTTCACCTCCTCAATCTGTTACTGCTAAGAACATAGAAAAAATTTTTAGCTTACTAAGTAAAGATAAAGAACCGCCAAATGTCTTGCTTATTGGCGGTGGCATGGTTGGTCAGGGAATGCAGCGTTTCTACACTGATCCATTTGTCAAGCTTGTAGCTTTCGACATTTATGGGTCTTCTAGCGTTCAGTTCATTGCCGATGCTCATAATATTCCTCTGCCAGGTGAAAGCTTTGATTTGGTCATTATTCAGGCTGTGCTTGAGCATGTTTTGGAGCCAGGGCAAGTCGTTTCAGAAATTCATCGAGTTTTAAGACAGAATGGAATTGTCTATGCTGAAACGCCCTTTCTGCAGCACGTACATGAAGGCGCATACGATTTCACTCGCTTCACGGAAATTGGCCATCGTTATTTATTTAGGAATTTCACTCTAATCGATTCAGGAGCCTCGGCAGGAGCTGGGACTCAACTCCTTTGGTCATTAGATAATTTTTTTCGTGGAATATTTAGAAGTCGCAAAGTTGGCAAATTTATAAAACTATGTTGCTTCTGGCTACAATATTTTGATGATTTCATTCCTGAATCCTACAATGTAGATGCGGCTAGTGGAGTTTTCTTCTTGGGTCGAAAAAGCACTCTTCCAATATCTAGAAGTTCAATAATTTCTCATTATAAAGGCGCTCAGCAATAATTTTCTCCATGAAAATTCTATTTTTAATTACCAGATCAGATACGATTGGTGGTGCGCAGGTTCATGTAAAAGATCTGGCTAAAGCTCTTATCCACGATCAAACTCAGGTGGTAGTCCTTACAGGAGAATCTGGGTATTACAACCATGCTTTAAGTAAACTAAAAATTCATAATATCTCCTTGGAGAGTCTTAAGAGGTCTATTAATCTCCTTGAAGATTGGAGAACTTTATTCGAAATCCGAAAAATCATTCGATCACACCAACCTGATTTAGTCAGCACACATTCGAGTAAAGCAGGATTATTAGGACGTATTGCGTGCCAATTGGAAGGAGTTCCCTGTTTGTTCACAGCACATGGGTGGGCATTTACCCAAGGAGTACCTGGGGGAAAACGATACTTGTAACGGTCTCTCGAATCGTTGGCTTCCTCTTTATCAAAACTCATTATCTGTGTCTCTGATTATGATCGGCATCTCGGCATTCAAGCCGGGATAAATCCAGATCGACTAGTTACCATTCACAACGGGATGCCTGACATCCAGCCGAAATATTGGGCAGATCCCATCGGTAAAGGCACAATTCATCTCACAATGATTGCTCGATTTGATCAGCAGAAAGACCACATAACTTTGCTGCAGGCGATTCAACAGATCGAGAATGTGCATGTCAATCTAGTAGGTGACGGGCCTAGTCTAAACAACACAAAAGCCTTAGTTGAACAACTGAATATTGAAGACAAAGTCAGTTTTTTGGGCTTTCGCTCCGATATTCCTGAGGTGTTAGCCCAGTCACAGATTTTCGCGTTGATTTCCCATTGGGAGGGCTTTCCGCGCACGATTATCGAAGCCATGAGAGCTGGCTTGCCTGTTGTGGCTAGTCAGGTGGGGGGCGTAGCCGAAGCGGTGATTGATGGTGAGACTGGCTTCTGTGTCGCCAGACAAGATGTGGCAACCCTGAGAGAACGGCTTGCTAAACTGGTGGCTGAACCAGAACTGAGAGTGCAGATGGGGCAGGCCGGTCGACGGCGGTATGAGGCGAACTTTACGTTTCAAAGAATGTATGACCAGACTTGTCAGGTTTATGAGCGAGTTTTAGCTCGTGAGGGCAAGTTGTGATGCCGAAGCCGGTGCCAATAGTCATGACGGGGGCAACTGGTCTGATGGGGCAGATGCTCGTCAAAAAGTTGAGGCAGTCAGCTCCAGATACCGCGCTGACTTGCATTACGAGATCGCCTACTCAGCATTCTGTGTTGCAAGCCGTTAACCCAAATCTTACTTTTATCTCCGGAGATACAGCTCTACCAGAGACTTGGCAACACATTTTTGAGCAATATGCACCTGACACCCTCATCCATTTGGTTCAGCTCAGACAGATTTCAATAATTCTGACCGCTTTGGAACAGTTACACTCTTTACCCAGACTCATTGTTATTGGAACAACGGGCGTTTATTCACGCTATAACGTCTATTCTCAAGAATATAGAAAAGCAGAAGCAGCTTTGAGCCAGTATCGCGGCTCCTATTGTTTGCTCAGACCTACGATGATTTATGGGTCGCATCGAGATAAGAATTTGCATAAGCTGATCAAATTTTGCGATCGCTATGGTTTT
>ERZ1740065.976-NODE-976-length-16546-cov-12.391001_pt1 | contig 16546 bp, 18 predicted proteins | sample MGYA00581738_ERZ1740065 | MGnify/ENA primary metagenome ERZ1740065 (study PRJEB43018, sample SAMN04849749) | marine metagenome | isolation source: floating plastic debris | place: Pacific Ocean | collected 2008-09-01 | study: EMG produced TPA metagenomics...
CCTCCCTCTCTCCCTCCCTCCTTCTCTCCCTCCCTCTTTTTCCCTCTCTCCTCATCTTCTCTGTCAATAAGCCATGAGTAGCGTGAAACCACTGCTGTACATTTTAAGCCTATTTCTTTGATTATATATGCTGTCCATCTTTGACAGCTGCTCTCATTTGTGATGGAAGAGGAGATGACTCCGAACACACATGCATTGCATCATTATTTGTAAAACAAATTATAACCACAGGGATCTCAACTATTCGGATTTAATCCTTACTCTTCGGATTTCCAGCTTGTGTAAAGATGAAAGGATGGATTTCATGTAGCACAAGGATTTTCATTGACTCAATTCGTAGTTTGGATTTTGGATGTTATCACTCACTTCACTTGGAAAAAATAACGTCATTTTAAGCAATGGGTATCACCATCATGAACTAAAAATGAATCAGATTTCTATGGCGAAAATGTAGAAAACTATGTTAGTAATATGGCAATGCTGAGCTATTCGTGGTGTTATCATACTGCCAAATACCAAACTTTTTTCTTGATGACCTCCCGACCCCTGCTGTAAGGATTTTTCATTGACTCAGGTTGAAAACCCTGGAACCATCAGACTAGTGCCTGGATGTACCGGCTACAGTATGACTCACTTCAATCCTACCGATCATGAGCGGTGATTAAACTTAATAGTCCTCATTCACAGCCGCTGAGTTAATGCTGACAGTAATAGTCAGCACATTACGTCGTGCGTTATGTACAGCAAGGTTTACCTAGCAATCAATTTTTCACCACACGCAATTAATGCAGGCAACATCAGCAGCCTGATTGTGATGAAAATGCAGAATATGATTACTACAAAGATATAATTCTCGTGTAGAGGTCATTGTCTTCATTGCGGTACGTGCCCTGATTACAGCGTAGAGTGATGATGGCAGGAGGCTGATGGCAGGAGGCTGATAGAGCACGGACTATTGAACAGGGCCTAGATGAAGCTTCCTGCATATTTCTTCTGCTATCCGATACGCGGAGTCGTGTGACGCTGAGTAGCGGTACTTGACCGAACAAAATCGTTCCTTGAAATAAGCTGAAACAATCGCTAACCTTCTGGTTTCTCTTGTCTCGACATGCTCTCCACGAGCGGGTTCAAACCAAATCCGCTGATCTTCAACATCCAGCGCTGACTGATGAGACAGTTAGTTGATGCCAGGTTGCCATGGTAATTCAATGGACTACGGTGAAGAAACTGCATAGCCTGAAACAGGGGACACAACTACCAAAGCAGCGACCATATGGTGGGACAGTTGAGAGATGTGCCGATCGTACGTTCACTAGGTCTCTGATTAGTGATTGCTTGAACGGCCATTCCAGTAACTTTTTATGACGTTCGTCCATGAGTACATCATACAGGCTGCCTCTCTTGGCATAGTCGGAGAGGAAGCCCTGCTTGTAGGGATCGACAAACACGCCCCAGAAATGGTTGATATTGTCGTGAGTCAGAGTGGAGAGCTAAAGAGGGACAAATAAGGATATGATACTGTCTACTGCGTACAAACAATCAGACCCTTGCAGATTCCCTGACATCTTAGGATTCAGTTAAGTTCCGATTCTTTCTCAGAATTATAGATTCAATTCAGTTCCAATTCTCTTTCAGAGATTTCAATTCAGTTCTCTAATGGGCATAGTTAAGTTCACGATTCTGTATCAGTGACAGCCTTTCCAACGGACTCTTTCAGGTATAGTCAAAATCAATTCAGTTCTATCGCTATCATCAATGACTCAGAGAAAATACTTTATTAAAATTCTCAAGCAATTAGTTCAGTTCTTTCTATTGTGGGCAGAGTTCGGTTTAGTTTAGTTCACAGTTGATGGAAGTTCGGTTCAGCTTTGATTTATTTCAATGCTATGGATATTCCTTCTGGAGTTCCCAAAATATAGGGAACTGAACCAATTCCAAGAGACTGAGAACAATGCCCTTTATAACCAGAAATTTTTGCCAATAACCAAATCTATACACTAATCTTTTCATCCTTGAGAAATTCCACCTTCTCAGAACTACTTACGTCTTTGAGGTATGACGCCTTCCTCTTGAAATTGGTGACTTTCATTTGTGAGCTGGCCACGAAGGAGCAGAAGACGTGTCTCTTACCCTGCAATCATCGTATCATAGAAATAGCTTGGGCCATAGATCGACGCTGTGCTGCTCACTCACGCTGAGGTAGGCGATATGGTGATCCTGACCCCTGTGGTCCAGTGATATAGTGCTACACATGATGCTCTGACCAGGTCTCTTAGCCTCTCCTCTGCTACCAGTTTTCGTCTCCTGAGATCTTGTAGCATCAGCCTAGAAAATCAGCGACTTACTCACTTTCAGGTCATTCTGTTGCAGGTGGTTGACAGTGCCCATTATACCTTGGCACCGGTAGCCCAGACCAGGTCATCTGGTCCAAACACGACTTTATTCAACTGAAAGGCCGGGCTGGTTGCATCGGCATCAATGTAGAGGCTGCGTTTTTTCATTATCAGATACCTGAAGAGAAACCCTAATACGGTAGATCTACACTTGACATACCCAAGAATACGTACGTACAGTAGCTTAACTTACCTGGACAGTACATACACTGCAATCAGCAGTAGCGTAAATAGCAGCACAGAGCATACTGCAATAAGCGCAATAAAGGCAGCGCTGGTAACCATCTGAAACAGAAAACGTAAAGTACCTCAGAGTGAGGAGAGTGACATTGAGTCACAGAGCGGAGCACTTGCTGACACTTGCCTCCATGGTCGACAGGTAACTGTAGTGAATACCTGTTGGTAGGTTGACAGAGTATAGGGAAGACTTTGTTAATTGATTTGCACAGTTAATAACTGACTAGATGTATAACATCTAAATGAGTATCGATTGCATCAGGGAGTTGTCTGATGATATGGTCAGAAAGTGTTGGGACAAGTTGGCAGTAGGCTGATATCTCTGGTGTCAAGTTGGCAGTAGGTTGATATCTCTGGTGTCAAGTTGGCAGTAGGTTGATATCTCTGGTGTCAAGCTGGTACGAAGTTTGAGGCTAGAATCTTACATTTATTGGACATGAAGAAGACACAAGAAATTTTCAGTGGCTTTAGAGAAGAGTCTGTACTCAAATTTGTCTGATTATAGGAATATATGAGGTCTTTCATTGGAAAAATACCTAGCACTAGCAGACTGACTTGTCAGTGAAAAATTGAGACATCTTAGAAGATAAGGAAATAAGGAAGATACATACAGTCCTACATTTATCACAGACTAAGAGCTAGAGAAGCCTTGGGTCTCTTCCCACTCAAATTTGGTTTCGGTGCTGTCGACCTCGACACCCATGTTCTCACAGAAGTCAGCCTGGAACGGCAGGCAATTGAGATACCTGCAGCCTTTACATTCTCTGATAGGCGTAACGTAGAAGACAACAAACAGAACCACGTAGAGAACGATGACTATCACAATAGAAAGTATGGATACGATCATCTTCCTCCGCTTGTCGTCGCTGCCGAAGGTGATGTAAGGCAGAATGACAAACGACAGCAGCAAGCCAAAGATAAAGCCAAATATATGGGCATAGTTGTCGATCCATGGTAGCAGGCCTGCAATGAGAGATATACTAAGTCAGCGTTGCCGTCGGCAACAGCAGCTTTTACTGACAGCGCTCACCGAGAATAAACAGGAAGCTGGTGAATCCGATCACTTTTCCCAAAGCCTTCCAGGGCTGCTTGATGAGCGGCCAGGACTGGATGATCTCCACCCACAGCGTGGACAAGATGCCAAACTGAGAGCCAGCTGGGCCCACCTGCAGACACCAGCGTGACCTGCCATCATCAGGTCATGTGACAGCCGGGTTAGTAAGAGAGTGACTCTCACCTCCACGTGATATGGCAAGAAGATGGCGCTCGCTAGATTTCCTCCTAAACCAGCACCCAGGTAGATGATGGCCACACGGAAAGCCCCGGCCAACTTCTCCATGTCCCTCATGATCAAGAATTGGAATACGATCGTCAGAATCAGGTGGAAGATCCTGTGGAATACAATGAATGGATACATAGGCTGACGGGTGGGTGACAGTGGGTGACGGGTGGGTGTTGGGTGGGTGGGGAACGATGGAGGCGTTAAGATAGACTCACCCAGCGTGGAGGAAGAGTGAGAGCCATAGCCTGTAGAACTGATCTGGGTAATCTTCTCTGTGGAAGTTGATCAGGCCACACACTTTACCCAAACATTTCACCTGAAATTCACATGGATCACAGGCTATTTCAGGTCATGAGTTCATCTAGTTACTCAGAGTGGAAGGTGGTAATAGATCGGATGAAAAAAACTGATATTCCTGCTCTATCTCAATGCATTCTCCATCCATCGTGAGAGGACAACTCTTCGCACGGTGACTAAAGCCTAATGGCGCTAACTTGAGAGATAACTTGAGGGGATAGTAGGCTGTGGTATGGATCAATGAAGAGCGGCAATCACAGTCATCATCATCATCATCATCATCATCATCTCTCATTTGATCGCATGGCAGTAGGAAGAAATGTAAATATGATCAAGAAACAATCATTAGCAAAGGCAGATGATTGACGAGCCAAAATAGAAAGGCGCTATTACTCTGGGGATAGCCAGTGTCAATAGGCTGCCATACTGGCACTGAGTGATAGGCAGGTGTCGTGGTATGACCTTGACACGGCAGACAGTACCTGTGAGCAGAGGGTAGCGTTTGAGTGGAAGTAGCCGTGCTTGGCCGTGCAGTGTTCTTCTGTGAGGATCTGACATTCTCCCTTCACTCCGATGCAGCATGGCCGTGACAATATGTTACACGTCATGTGTTTGTCAGTCGACAGAGACTTGTTCTCCTTGTCTTTGCAAACCTGGGCAGAGAACAGGCATGACTGATGGGCTGACTATGCAGCAGACGCAGCAGGCGTAGCAGACGTAGTAACTCACTGGCCACTGCGTGATGTCATCAGGCCACTGGAAGCCAACAGGATTGCGACACCAACCCGGGTCCTGGCCGCAGACGCTTCCTGAGACTCGTCCCCCACTGGCAGCAGACCCATTATAGCGAGCCCACTTTGCTCTCCAGTGCTGTAGGGCAGACATGATGTTACCACAGCAACAGTAGTATGCCGATTGAGGATGTGGAGTAGATGTCAGCCCCTTACATTGCAGTTGACTTCACTAGACTGGTAGCAGCCGCTGTTGTCGGAGTAGATGCAGCAGGCCGTCTTCGACTCCCTCTCTCGAATCTTGCTGTGCAGCTCGTCTATATTCGGATCCTTCCTCATGCAGGGAGCGAACTTTGCCCCCAGATGTATGAGGTGGACCTATGGGTGACAGAGAGTGGTTGGACTATATGGTGAGGCGTTACCATTGACCTGTGGGTCCACTGATGAACTGGCCTGGCTATGCAAGTGGGGTGGGGGGGGGGAGGGGTACCTGACGAGGACCTATCCAGAAGTTCTCAGGCTCCTCAAAGCCGATGTTTTTTGGGTACAGGGCGGTGACGAGGACATCTTGAGTTTCGACCCGCTTCGTGAAGCCGACAGGCGCGATACCGTACACAGATATAGAGACTATGAGTACTACAATCTGTACGAACGTCACCCAGTACGTGAAGTAAGGCCTAAAAATAGAATTCTAGTTTACTGTCATCTACACCTGATGAGAAAAAACTCTGAACATCAATTGAAATATGGCAGAAATCTACCTGTGGTTAACAAGGCTGTCTAACTGGTCTTTTATATTGATCTTATTATCATAATCTTTTAGAGATCTATGGAATATACGGCCAATGATGCCCTCGCCAAGACGACGCTTCTCGGACTTTTCTAGAACATAAGTATTGATCATCAGTCAGTGTTATTGACTGTTACATCACCAGACGTCAGTGATGCAGGGGAAGACAACTTACCTAGCATGGTCTCAGTTACTTTGTCTAACATCCTATTGGGGAATGCGAAGTCAGGCTCGTCTAGATGGGCGCCTGGAGTGTCAGGCACAGCTGGCCTTGGCTCCACCTCTCTCCTCCACCCCCTCGCAGTCGGCCGCCTGCATTCAAATCAAATATCTATACAGCAGCAGTATCAGCCATTTATTCTAGACTTTCATGCCATACGGCAAACAAATTTCTCTACCTATGTGTGAAATATTTCATCTCACAAATACTTAGGGGAGAGATATCGGTACACCTGTCACTCGGATGTGAAACACAACAACTGCAGCAGCAACGTTTCAGTTTCTGTACTACCGATCAGGTAATCCCTGAATCACATAATTGCTATCATTGTGTCAGTAAATCTGTTCATACACAAGGCCATGCTTTAAGAAAGCCCCAGAGTGATAGTAAACTTGGCCCTTGACCTACATAGCTCCACTCTAGCAAGCTGTAAACAAGGTAATGCGTAATTCAGCTTCTCCTGCACTGGTTAGAATTGTTATAGTCCTTGAAAGATAACAATGGGTCAACTATCATGGATGGCGACTGCGTTCTCATTTGGTTTTCTTGCTGTACTTCTGCTTTGATGAAATAAAAACAGCAGATTCTTGGTTTTCCTCCGTGTAGCGATTGAGCAGGTGATTTATTGTTGATAGCGGCAGTAAGGAAGAGTTGTCTCCTCCTACACAAGTCTCCTCTACCTCTGACAATGTCTGTTATACCATTTTTACCATGTCATGATGCCGTGTGCTGCATTGTAAATGGACAGTAATCAATAGATAGTTGGTGTGAGGCTGGTCTAACTACATTTTCGTTTTTCGATGATGAGGCCACAGGTCATTTTGTGTCTTTAGCGGTCCTGTCGTATCAAGTATGAATCTTTGGAGATTGCATTGCATAGCTCTTCTTGATTATGTGAGAGTTCTATGATCTCAGGCCGATTACTGCTCATTGGAATTATAAGATGGTCCAGTCTGGGTTATCCATGAGTTATACCATGTTGATCGTTATGCTGCTATTCCTTATATCTCTCTTATATCTCAACCAATTTGCCTTTAACAGATTTGGAGATCAGAAATGGCACCTTTCAAGGTTTGAATGACACTGTTCTAGTATTTGGCTACTTTGAACTTTGCACAGTTGTTTATTCTCTGGAGCTCACAACAGTTGTCAATGCTGGTTCATTCACTCCTGCTAATGATTCTAATCCTTTGGAAGTTAGTTCCAATGTACCAATGTTCCAATCGTACTAGTCTATACCAAACGGATGCTTTCCATGTCGCGTGTTCACGTTGAGTCTTCAAGGTTTTCCTACCTCAGCTTAGTTGTTCGCATTTCCTCTTCACTGTAAGTCTCTGTGTACCATAAGCTTGAGGTACCGCTGGTACTGGTTCACAGGGGAGTGACCCGGGATCTTTGTGGCCATCAAATCCTACCATGAGCAAGTGGTGTGCATGTCCCACCAAAATGCGATAAGTACGCAGTTGACCTCGGTCACAATCCAGACTCGCATCCCTTGGCATATCTAACACTTCCTGTCCTCCAACCAGAAGAAATACTGCCTCCTTTTCCTTCAACCGTTTTGGCTGTAGCTCCGCTCAGATTAATTCTGGCTCCGAAACGACAGGAATGCATCCCTCTTCCTTTCATTGTTTGTATATTGGGTCTAAGCATAGACAGTCGTCGCGATTGTGCAACGAAATGGCTCGGAAAGATCTTTTCACTTTCTGGCAAGTTCGAGATACTTTTATGCAATGAAAGATGATTTCCTTTCTATCTCATACCACATTCTAGTGTTTCATCTGTCTCTACAGTGGTTTCTTGAGAACATCTTCAAGCGTTGGTTCTGAATCTGGCAGATATTGTCTCCTGTCATAAGAGTGCGGAGTGTCTTGAATGACGCTGTCTCTGATCTGTTCATCCACACATCTCCAGAGATTGTCATCCAAAATCTCTGATATCCCTGCATGTCATGTCACTAAGTCAGTTCTTGGATATTCCACGCTTCGATTAGTTTCATCTGACATTGACAGAATAGACATCTGAATCTGTTCATACAGCTGATACAGCTGCAAACATCAGTCTTTCAAAACATCCATAGACCACCCTGAGTTGATGATATCTCAGCAGTCCAAGCTGTGACAATGGAAAATCTGTCTCTTGTTCATCATTTATGACACCGCACAGTTCAACAGGTTCAGTTCTCTCCAAGTACTGGTTCCACTTCTCACTCTACCCGTCCACACTGCCAGATTGAGAGATAACAGAATTACTCACCAGTCTAGTCCTACCAACTCTGTAATAGTCCTGCAATAGTTTCCGAATTGCCGCCAGTCGGCACTGCCATGCAGCCAGTGTAGCTCTGACTGTCTCCTCCATGCCACAATGGCTTTGTACTACCATCACTTCTCACTCAAACAATTAGCCCATTAAGTACATAATTAACACAAGAACTGTTGTGTCTTTGTATACTTTATTGAGACTTGACTACTGCTCAGATAATCTCAGAAAGGCATTACATGACAATGATCTCAGCTATAAAGAAAGGCATAGGTGGAGAAATCTCCAGAACCATAGCATAGTTCATTAGTAGCACAGTATTTCACTAGATCCAGTCCAGTATGTGTAAGCTGTATATATAATATATCTATAATACGCTACGGTAATACACTACGATAATACACTACGATAATACACTACGATAATACACTACAATAATACACATATCGTCTGAGATAAGGAAACTCCCACTGGATCGTACCGGTACAGGCTGGATCGTACCGGTACCAGCGAGATCGTACCGGTATCAGCTGGATCGTACCGGTACCAGCTGGATCGTACTGGTACCAGCGGGATCGTACCAGTACCAGCTGGATCGTACCGGCACTGCTTATCACAACATTTTATTTCACATGTTTCCTCACCAAAATCTGAAGTCAGAAATTTTAACTTTGAGAATTGGTTTTACTTCATTTGTTTTCGTGAAATCTTTGGCCTGTGAGTAGAAGGGATGACTCCAGCTCGTAGATAATTTCTCCAATGAATATTTCATCAAGCATAGAAGTAAGTTAACTCGGTGTAACAACACAGGTCCATCGGTTTTATCTTCCATCGAAGTGTCTTAACTAGTAACTAGTAACTAGTTACTAGTAAATATAAATTCATGAACACTGAACAGTCGGACAATGATCCGTTAGAGAGGTGCATCATGTTTATTTTGCCAAGAGGTTTCATTTGAGGTTTTTAAGTTTTTCAAACCAGCTAAAAGCATGTGGAGGGAATGCGAATGAATATGTGAATGAGACTGTGGGATGACTTACGCGCCAAGAGCAGGCAGAGCTGGCGTGGTGACGGCTCCTTGCAAGTCTAACGCTGAAGTGCCGTGACTCTTGTTGTCAAAGAACACCTCGTCATCTAGGCTGTCCTCCTCCTCTATGGTTTCTGTTGCCACAGTTGTACCCGCTGGCAGCAGTAGCTGGTCAGTTTCCGGCAGCTCACTGATGCTGGGCGGGGGCAGGCTGTGACTCTGAGCATTATAAATCTGTGAGCTCAGCTTACCCGGACTCTTGAACCCCTGGAAACCATTCGGAGAGATTTAAAATTGCAATGTTGTCTCATGTGCTTGCGCACTGAAAAATTACAAAAAATATAGGCCGAGGTTGTCATATGGGGTGCCAGGTTACTCTCGGTTTCTAGGCAGGTCGGAGCACACCGGTGGCACGAGGGCCCAGCGGGAGGACTGCAATGGGATTCGAACCCACAACCTCTCAACACCTCAGTGTCTTGAGGTGCAGACTCTACCACTGACCTTGTGTACAAACACGGCCTAGACAGCGAGAGTGATGCCGTTTATCTTACCAGGACTTGCGATATGCCATCGAGTGCTATTCTGGCAACCGACTCCCTCTTCACCATTCTGCGTTTGGTGCCGAAGGAGGAGCGAGTGAGAGCACTAGACTGAGAGAGATGCCTGCTTAGAGTGTCCACTTCGTCCTGTGGCTGCCCTCTGTATGGTACACCTACCAGCAGTGGACAAACCACTCCCTATCAGAGTCGCAGGTAGAACACAGGTAGGGAAAGGCCGACATCATCGTACAACCAGATGTCAAGCTTTCAGATACGGTATTGGCGACTGCAGATGAAGACTAGCGGTTGGGAGTGAGAGGCAGCATTTCTTATGATACATGCTGCCAGGAATGAGAAGTGTCTATGGCATGGGAAGCGCGATCGATGTGGCTGTGAGTGACTGGCAATAGTTTCTCAGCATGATGGTTCGGTGTCAGAGGGTTACTCCCGACCCTATGAGAGTATGGAGGGGTATCGGCTGATAGTTTAGGCATTCAGTGAGTTGGGAAGGAAGCCGACAAGCTTGGACACATTATGATGATAAGCCAAAGTTGGACAGAGGAATATTGAAGTACTGTTTGCAACAATAAGATATTCAAGATGCAATAGTTAACATGCAGTTTTTAAATGATATGACATCACTGCACCACAACATTGGCATGTACAAACAATATTGAAAAGGCCTTGGGGCCTGGTATAGGAGAGCGTTACCTGACACTTGCTCACTAACGGAACGCAAGTAACGACGAGGCCTAGCCGGTGGAGGCGTGACAAACAACTTTGGCGCAGATGTCACCGGGCTAGGCCAATGAAATCCATCTAGGCAGGAGTTCCAGCTTACATTGTAAACGTGCTGACTTAGAAAAGGCAGACTGTTTATGAGAGGCATGTACTACCTGGTCTGTGGTACGGGTCGATAGGGGTGGGTGTGGGAGCGGCTGAGTCGTCTGGGATCTCCAGCTTGTCCTTACACACCTTACTCACACCGCGACCCATCAGCACACTGGAGCCGTGAAATGCAGCGCGCCTCTGCAGCCAGATATTAGTTGACTCATCTGGCTCGTCATCTCTGAAGCCGAGCCACGTACTCGCGCCATGACTCAGTTGTCTGCAATTACAGTGCCTCAAATCAGTAGCCAGACATCACCTATCTCCGTGGGTTCAGTACTGATAGCTGCAGTCATTGTAAGTAATAGTGGTGATGCTCTACCTTTTGATCTTGTCTACTCGACTCTCAGTTCGCTGCAAGGTGCGGCCTGGATGGGCAGACGGGTTGGTGGATCCACCAACATCATATGAAGTAGAACGCTTCCAGTTCGGCATCCTTAGAATTCATCAAGGTTTTATGAACTCCTTGATCAGAGAACTGCAACGAATTATTTCAGGTAGAATGGTATGTTGACAGCAATGAAGCACTGCCGAGAGCTGTAAGGTATGCCTACTCAAACTGATTCGCGTATTTCAATCGCACTGGCCCTGGCAAGTATTTTTTATCTCTATTTAAGTTCGAATTCAACCAAGATATATTACACATTCTACAGTTAAAAGGGCTTAGTTTTAGAGTTTCCGACTAGCAAGTTTAAATGCAGCGAAATGGTAGGTAAGGGGGAGGGTAGAGTTAGAGTCACAAACTATTTGAGAAATAGTTGAACGAAGGAGAGCAGCATGTTTGTAAAGCTGGTCACCTGAAAAAAGATATGCTACCCAAATAAACGATGATAATAACATGATAAGATTAGCAAATGAGTTATGGTATACTTACGCGTATTAATCTATCGTATAAATCACGATAATATGGTTTCTGGTGGAAATAGTGTAATGTATATTTACCTAATAAAAAGATGCTTCTGTATCATAAGCGAATTTCGGGAAATCCTTGATTAGTATGAGATCGTCATGACAAAGTAGTAAACTGTGGGAGGTAGACTGTGATCGACCTAAAAGCTGCGTATGTTTTAGTTCTTAGGTTATAAAAAACCAGGTCATGGTTGTATGACAGCTGTTCAATTATCGTCACATTTTCGTTGTAGAGAGGGATCGAAGAGGAGGGATCACGTATCATATCCTATTTCCTATATACTATACTACTGTACTTCTAGTGAATGAACGACAATATCGACTTCTCTTCTACAGCTTAATGGAAGAGTGTGACCTTATCATCTAGCTTTTGAGTCACAATTGAATAATAAAGTGCTACAAAGGTGATTACAATACGGATACCCTTTGTATTAGTAAAAGCTTCAGTACTGAGGTGCTCACCCACTCGGGGGTTAATGGTATGGATATGGAGAGGATTTTTTGCTTTACTAGTACTGCAGATGGTGTAATTACAGCTATGAGTCAGTTTTACAGCTGGCTGCATACTTTGAGCTGTAGAGAACGTTTAATTATTTCCTTGATAAAAATGATGATCTACTATCAATATTAGCCTACTTCAAAATGCTTTCTTGGAATGTAGCTATCGGATTTGGAGTCGACGTATTAGAGTTGGATGCCATAACATTACACCGGCGCTATAACAGTTGAAATTCTGATGGTCCTGCCTTGTCAGCATTTACATGTTTGCAGACGCCACAAAAATTGTACTATATCAAATTAAACCTATCATATTGAGTTATATTTGACATAGATGACGTTATTAATTTGATACTTAAATAGGTCACTGTGGCGTCATGTCGTCAGAGGATGAAGATATGACTCCCACAGCTGCCAAATATTTCCTGGACCGCCATCAGGTTACAGACTCTGATCAAGGAGACGAGAGAGAATCCTGTGCCAGACATCTAAGTGATGTTGATGATGCCACGTCAGCATTATCCAGTGAGACAGAAGGTCCAGATACTCATTCTATGGTGTCTGGATCGAGCGAGACTGGCGGACCGGATAGTGATACCATACCCAGGTCTTTCTATAAGCCCACTACTGTCACATTTCCATAAGTCACATTGATCGAGGAGTGGACAATGAATGTCAGTTCCTTTGATATCGGCGTGACATGTCCCATTAGCTGAGGTATCTTGCGTTTAACAGCGATGAGGAGGATGGTGAGGTGGTGCACGATGAAAGGATGAGGGGTATGGTAATACGCAAGGGAGACAGCATCTCTTTCGTATCGGATAGCCTCAATGAACAGATAAAGAGCAGCAGTCCAAGCCAGTCTGGTGAGTGCCGACAATCACACCTACATTGTAATCACTTTTCTTAGTTTCACTTCAACAGTTTCCTACTTTCACTTCATCGCCTTTCTTACTTTCACTTCATCGTTATTGTTATTGATGGTTTCCTGTGCAGTGAGCAGAAGTAGCCAGCCTTCCAGCATCACGTCTGACCCGTCGCCGATGGATCAGAGAGCCCTGGCTGAGATTGAGGCTGAAGCCAGGACGCTGGGCTCTAGCGTGGACAACATGCTCTCACATCTCCAGAAAACTGTTCACACAGTCAGTATATTTCCTACTCCTGCCTTTACCATCAGTGCACCGAAAGTACTGGAAACTCTGAAATCTTAGCAGCATCTCTATAATACCTACATTACATTGTGTAATAGCAGTGCGCTGAAACGCTATCAAAGTTGAAGGCTATGGTTGCTTATTATGTTATATTCCAGCTCAAAAGAAATCGAAAGTTCTAAGGAATAGAGTCAAAAAGAAAGTTCTAAGTGCTATCATTCAAAATCCTGCTAATTTGAACGAAGCCCTGTCATCTGCTTTACTGCATGATAGCGTGTGTATCCAGTAAATGCTTACTAATATCACTGACTATATGAATGTACTTCTACAGGTTTTGAAATGGAGCTGCTGACTCCACATGTGTTGTGGTTCGATGAATTGGTGCGATTTTTACCGCATCACGATTTTACAGATGTCAGCGATTACGGTGGGATGCATGCAGACGTATAAAGGCTCTGTCGAGAAAACTCTTGATGAAGTAGACGCCAACATTAAGGTGATATTGCACTGTTTCCCACTGTTTACTTTGCTAGAACTTATGTTAGGAGTTGTCCACTCTTGAACTCACAGCCAGCCAGTAATGAGCAGGATTCACATTACAGGTGTTCACTATTTTGCTATAAGCAGCTGAGCTGAGGTTATGTACTTTTAGCTCTGGCTTTCTATACTCCTAATTGGTCTATATTCACACTATTTTATCCATCACCGTCCGCTATTTCCAGCTCATGTACACTTTCATGGCTCGCTGTGAGCAGTTGAACACGGATATGAAGGATCTCTACCCTGTCGCCGATCAAATGTATCCTTTGCTATTGATTGAGCTGTATCTCATTTAAAGTTGATCATCGTTAGGCCCATCAAGTTGTAACGGTGTCGAATTTCAGTCAGGCTAAAAGTCTAATTCGTCTGTCTGCTGTCAAATCTACCCTATCATCTGGACCTGAATTCTATGCCCAACTCGATACTACATTCCTTGACACATAACGTCAGTAATGACATAAAGAGAATACTGGACATGTTTGAAGCCGATCTCCATGTCTCTCCATCAGCGAAGCAATCATAGCATCGCCTCTCCCTGTCGCTACGCTTACGTAGGGAAATAGCCGAAATATTTTTGTGAATTATTTCATGCGTTGGTCTCCAAATCATCTGAGAGACTGACTGTCTCCTAGCAGTTTCTGTACAAGCTGCCAGCACTCAAGCTGAGTCAGTTGAATGCACATGGCTGCCTCACGATTGCTAGTATATTGCACTGAAGTCTGTATCTGTGACACTGCCAGCCCTACTAAACCTGGTGGTTTACAGTATCAACTCGTTATCGGTTTAGATAGAGTTGACGTTACCGGAGATCGTGGACAATCTCTGGTGTGACTATTCAAATATATACAGCATCATTCGAGCCATTGTTTGACGATAATCAATGGCTGTCTTCTTCTGTGACTTCGATACAACAATTTTATTGCTCAGTGAAAACTTGTATTACACGAGAGAGCATTGAATCGCGTGCATCACTATTCTTGAAACGTCACGTGACGCTATGCAGAGAAAGTGCAAGTGCCCTTCTATCGGTTTGTAGCTGTATGATCCATACAGGCAGTCTTGACTTCTACTATATCCTATGGACTGCAGTTGGTATCCAACTTGTGGCTTGGAATTGAAGTCCAGCTACGATTGGAACCACTATGATGTATGAACTAGTACTGCGTGTGAGATGAAAGAAATGGCAGCACTGCAATGGAGATGTTAATTCGCTGCTGTTATCTAGTTATGATTGAGATGGCGATAGTTAGTCAAGAAAACGGTGCTGAACACCAAACAGGTATATGAACGAAACTCTTGCTGCTGAATAGAGGGGTGGATAACTCCTTGCATGTGTCGAGGAATCTTTGGTTGTAATTAGACGATCTATCTGTCGGGCCAACTTTGATGCAACAGCGTCATTGATATGCCATTGACGCATCATAGCCTGTAAGCCCGAAGGCCGAAGCCTGTCACCTCTTTTCAGTGAAATTCTAATCATTGAGGCATTCAGCCCATACAGCTGTGAGAGGAGAGAGTGCCGGGAAGGAGAGTGAGTGAGTGACAGGAGAGGGGGTGAGTGAGCGACGGGAAAAGGAGGTAGTGATGAGAGAGGGAGTGAGTGTCAGGAGAGGGAGTGAATGTCAGGAGAGGGAGTGAATGAGTGGAGAGTGAGTGAGTAAAGGGAGAGAGAGAGAGTGAGAGGGAGGAGAGGGAGGGAGTAACGGGAGAGGGAGGGACAGAGTGACCAGTGAGTGAGTGACGGGAGAGAGTGCCGAGAGAGGATGGTACAAACTGTGAAAGGTGCTGGGAGAGGGAGGGGAGCGGTTTACAGGACTTGGCAAGGGTTCTCTCACCAATAGGTAGAGCATTGTCTATCAGTCAAGCAATACCTGGTTGTTGAAGATTGATTGCACTGGCGTAGTAGGTACCCTCCACCTCCACCAATCATGAAATGCTCTGTATGCAGCGTGTGGGATTAGTAGTCTGTACCAGTAGACCCTCGCTCTGTCATCTTGGGGTCGTACTAAGGGAGAGTCTGAATCTGATGAGGGCCGTAAACAATTTACTCTCTGATAAGCCATGGCATAGGAGAGTCATCATAGAGCACGTGCAACGCACTCAATGACTGAGGATAGTCGGCCTGCTGGTAACAGTATCAGCACTTCTGCCCCACCGCCATTGTGTGTCTCACCGCAGGTTCAGGATGTGTACTGGTAGTGGCTCAATTCCAGTACCTTTTTATTCATGAAAAGCCGGTGAAAAAAAGGGGGGAATTTATTCTGCGGTGATGGTAGCTGATGTACTGTCATCGCTTTTGAAGCGACGTACAGCACTCAGCATTGTGGCTATTGTAGTTGAACCGTTAATAGACCTGCTGTCAAGTTTGACATAGCTATCCGTCACCTCTACCTCCACAACTGTCACGCTTTGCCTCTACCATCCAATGATAAAGGCTTCGAGTGATCTACCTCTCAGCTGAGGCCATCAATAACTCTCTATTGTGTGAATGTTATCCACCAATATACGTCTGCCTTTGCCCACTTGATTAGCCAGAGATTCATCTTTTGGAGTGAATGTGCCAGATTTTCATATCAACCAATCAGATGCGCGCTGTCTGTTATCAATTATACAGCCACATGGTTAAATTAGACTGCCCATTGTGGTTATAGGCTATTGTTTCACTGCAAGTCAAGCGGGTCAAGCTAGCTTCTCTCATCTCGATATACAGCATTCGAACTAGCTTGCTGCCTCCATAGCTGCTGCTGCCTCCATAGCTGCTGCTGCCACACAGTGGAACACTTCC